>Ga0194113_10009417_pt1 | contig 11788 bp, 9 predicted proteins | sample TA2MahC200mmetaG_FD_146193 | JGI IMG/M metagenome (GOLD analysis project Ga0194113, IMG submission 146193) | Freshwater microbial communities from Lake Tanganyika, Tanzania - TA2015017 Mahale Deep Cast 200m | ecosystem: Environmental > Aquatic > Freshwater > Lake | place: Tanzania: Lake...
TGCATTTGGCAGAAATCAAAAAAGTGAAGATCAATGACTCATGGCATACGGCTGAGATAACCAGTAAATCTCAAAAACTTATAGAGAAGTTGGGTATACATATTACGTAAATCGGGCGGAGTTACGGTATAATTATTCCTTATTTAGAATCAATTATCAACTGAGGCTATGCCTCAGATATGGATTTCAACAATGTCCCTGTCCTTAAGAATATAATTCTTTTCTACCCGTTGGCCATCAAATTTTGCAGAGCCCCATATCCGTGTAAATTTCAGATTAAAGACAAACTCTTTATGGATAAAGCTGGCAAGGTCAAGAATGGTAGAACCCGATGGTATTGTAAATGGCTTTGAAAGGTCAGGCTCTTTCCCCGGCGGTTTTGAATAGACCCTTATTATTCCTGAAAGCTCAAATATTGCCCTTTTAAGATCTTCAAGGTTTTCTTTTTTCAGGGCAGATATTGAGATACATTGATACATATGTTCATATTTTCCCTTGAGTATGATAAAGCTATCCTCAGTTTCAGTAAGGTCTTTTTTATTTGCAACGATAAGGGCTTTTTTAGACACCCCACCAGAAGTTCTGACTTCTGACTTCTGCTCTAATAATCCCCCCTTGCCCCCCTTTATTAAAGGGGGGTTAGGGGGGATTACGATGTTCCAGCGTTCGAGTTGATCAATAAGAAGCTCCGCCTGTACGTCAGGATCATCATTCAGATCCACGACGAGCAGAAGTCCGTTCGTATATCTGAGGATACCTGATACCCATCCGTCAGTCGCTTCATTTCCAATCGGCGGTAAATCTACAAGCTGAATCTGTATGTCCTCAAAAGGCATCATACCTGGCAAGGGAGTAAGCGTTGAGATAGGATATTCTGCAATCACCGGGGTGGCATTTGTAAGACATGCAAGGAGGGAAGATTTACCGGAGTTTGGAAATCCGGCAAGGGCAATCTGGGCTGCCCCTTCTTTCTGAACTACGTAAAGGTCACCCCTGCCTCCTTTCTTTTTCCTAACTGCATCTTGCCTGAGTTGGGAAAGCCTTCTCCGTAAATCTGCCCTGAGTTTATCCGTCCCTTTATGTTTCGGAACTGTTGCTATCAGGTCTTCAAGTGCTATAATCTTTTCCGCAGGGGTTGCTGCCTGTTTAAACCTCTTTTCAGCATCAAAATATTCTGGTGGAAGATTGGCTGGCATAATAAAATTTTACCATATAGGATTCAAGGATTCGAGGGGTCAAGGGTTCAAGTAAAAATGACCAACTATCAATGCAAAATTATCAATGAATGTTTAACCTGATAATTGCTAATTGAGTATTGATAATTTTGAACTGATATTAAAGTACAGTCCATTGCTGTGGCAGGAAGAGTCTCTCGTATGTCATGAGCACAAATCTGTCAGTCATCCCTGCAATAAAGTCACATACCATATGATGCCGGTACAACTCGTTTCCGGGTTTGTTTATCTTTACTTCCTTCGGAATATCAACAAAAATCTCGTCCATATGTTCAAGGTAGTAGTTGTATAAATCACGCAGGATCTTCTTTGCCTTTTTAAATTCTTTCATTAAATGATCGCTTTCATATACCCGTTCAAAGAGAAAATCCCTGAGCATATAAGTAGCAGATGATATGTCATCACTCATATCGAGATCCTCAAGGTCTGTCGCTAACGAACAGTATATAAAGTCTTTTACCATGGTATCTATCCTTTTTGCATGGGTATCACCTAAAACTCTCATAATCTTTTGGGGGATGTCTGACTTTTTAATCACCCCTGCCCTCAGTGCATCATCAAGGTCATGGTTCAGATACGCGATAATATCAGAGACACGTACTACCTGTCCTTCAAGAGTATCTGCCATATCTGCTTTGTTCTCAGGGATGATGAAACCTTTGCCCTTTGAGTGTTTGAGTATTCCGTTCCTCACCTCATAGGTAAGATTCAAACCCTTGCCACCCTTCTCAAGGGAATCCACAACCCTGATGCTCTGCTTATAATGATCAAACCCTCCGGGATGAATCTCTCTCAGAATCGCCTCGCCTGCATGCCCGAATGGAGTGTGACCGAGGTCATGACCCAGGGCTATTGCTTCTGTTAAGTCTTCATTCAATCTCAATGCCCTTGCTATTGTCCTTGCTATCTGTGATACCTCAAGTACATGGGTAAGTCGTGTCCTGTAATGATCACCTTTTGGTGCAAGAAAAACCTGTGTCTTGTGTTTCAGTCTCCTGAATGACTTTGAGTGGATAATCCTGTCCCTGTCCCTCTGAAAGCATGTCCGAATCTCACCTTCTCTCTCAGGCTTTAACCTGCCCTTGCTCTGTGAGCTAAGACACGCCTTCGGATGAAGGATCTTTTTTTCTATCTCTTCTGTCTGTTCACGAATAGTCATGGGTTTTAGGGGTATTGCGAATTTGATTGATTTGCTTTGTTGTTTGGTATTTATAATATGCAATAATTTGTCCTAATGTTAATTTTTGTAAGGGCGGGGTAACCCCGCCCTTTTTTATAGATGTTTTTTGTACATGTATCTTTAATAAGGGCGAGAAAACCTCGCCCCTACCATTGCTAATAATTGTAATAATTCCGTGCATATGGTTGGGCATGATAATATATTTGTCTGTTTCTACTGAGGGATATTTATTTGTCAATTCAATCCACCATTTATCAATCATTTGACCTGCGGTATTCAGACTATCTATAATTTGCGCCATCTTTAACTCTCATTGCCTTATATTTCATCCCTTTGCTGATTTGCCAAATAATCGCCAAGTAAACGCCAACGGTTATGTCCGATAAATGTCCGAAATATATCCGATATCTCTATTACCATACAATTAGCCCATTATTAGCCCTTTCCAATATTGCACATTTATACGTATTCGGAGTACCCCTTTGGCGTCTTTTGTGGAGGCATTTGTGATTTCATTAATAGTCTCATTTAGTCCTTTGATGCAATTATGATGCAATTATGATGCAATTGATACTTTTAAGATATATTTAGTACCTTTGCCTACTTTACCTATCTTTTGTCACTTCAGGTGCGTTGAAGACATAGGGATTCTCTAATTCTTCTATACCGCCTCTTTCAAACTGCCTTGTAAGGGCACGTAGGGTATTCTTAGTCTTTTGAGGGAGGCTTTTTAACCAATCACCATATTTATAGTTCAACGCTAAAACGCGCTCGGCACGGCTTTTGGGAGCGATGCCATATCCTATCTCAGCCAGGACATCGTAAAGGTCATAATCTTTGCGATTCATGAGCTCACGGAGTAACCGTAAGCCCTGTCCACCATCAGGAAGAATTTCTACTAATTTCTTTCGTGCCTGAGGGTCTATCCAATAGCTTCTAAAATCATCAAAGCTTCTGATTTCCTCGGTCAAACGGGATGCAATCATCTGGCTATATTCTTCAACAGTCACCATTCCCAATTTGCCTTCAATCTTTGTAACAATATATGTACCCGCAGGATTTACATGGACATCAAAACCCTCAACAAACAGATGTCCGTTCGAGGAAAATACAAAAGGAACATGATTAAATCGTCCATATTTCTTTGCCTGCTCAAGACCTTTATCAGGCGGATCATTGCTTTTCTTAGCTTCTATAAGGGCAACCGCTATCGGTTGAGTGTTAATACCAACCCTCAGACGAAGGAGATAATCTATCCGTCCTCGCTCCCGACGCCTTGCTTTGCCATCTATGATATCAATTCCACGTTCTGGCTCTTCCCGATGAATTAGGTCTTCTGTCCAGCACTTTTTGTGAAGTGCAGGGTCTATAAGCTTTGCCCTGGTATCTGATTCAGTTAGTGATTTCATTGTATTATTTTAAGATTCAAAAATATACAATATACCCTGAAATCAGGACTGCATCATCAATAATCCTTTCTTCTATATTCTTCATTCCCACCGTTAAAAGCCAGCCCTTTATCTCATCAGGTGAATAGCATCTCCCGCCTTCTGTGTTAACAAGCATATTTACAGAGAAGAGCGTGTTCTGAGGAGGATGTGTTCTGTCATCTGAAATAAGAAACTCTTGAATCACAATCCTTCCGCCATTGTTTAGTGCTTTTTTACATTTTCTCAGTAACTGAAGATTATCCTTTGCTGAATATGCGTGTAAGATTTGACTGATAAAGATAAGGTCATAACCCCTGCCAATATCTTTATTCATAAAATCACCACCAATGAAATTGATACCGTTTATCTTTTCATTCTTAACAACCTTCTTTGCAATCTCAATGGTTTCTGGATAATCAAAAAGCGTTACATTAACCCCTCTTCTTGCCATCTCGATTGAATATGTTCCTGGTCCTCCGCCAAGATCTAATGCAGTTTTAACCCCTTTCAATCCGACTATTTTGATAATATTTTTCGCCTTTAGTGATGCAAGGTTGTGCATGCCAAGGACAAAGGCTTTGTGGTCATGTGCTGCACGATATGGCTTACCTGTTTTTATGACTTCATCAAGTCCTGACCAGTTCTTCCACAGGGTATCCATATGTCTCAGGATATCACCCTGATAGTAAGGACTTCCCTCAACAAGGAATCTGCTACCAAGAATGGTGTTTTTATATTTGTCTTTTTCTTTTTTGAGGATACCCAGTCCTGTAAGTGCGTCAAGCAATATCTCTGTAGACCTTAAATCTGTTTTCAGTCTTCTTGAAATAGCTCTGGCAGAGATGGGCTCTTTCAGATGGTCAAATATTTTGAAGTTATTCGCTGTAATGAGTATCCTCGAAGCCCTGAAACCACTCCATAATCTTCTTAGTTCATTTGCCTGTTCAAGAATATCTGCCATAAGTACTCCTTGATTTTTCGTATTCTGTTTGACAATTGATTATTCACTGATGCCTATTGACTGTTTTCATAGTCCCATCTTCCTTAATGCCTCATCCGCTGTATCCCTTGATAAAGGTGCTTCTTCAGGAAGATAGAGCATTACTCCGCCTTTCACAGGCCTGATTACTATTTTCCCTTCTTGAGCTAATCTGTTTGTAACTTCAACAGGATTTTCGCCATCAAAATATTTCTTGAAAGCGTTATTAAACCCTGAATAGACTGAGTGTATCCCCTTAAACCCTTCCTTCCTTAAACTGACGATTGCCTTTTTTACAAACTCCTCATGACCCAATTTCTCTGACATGGTTTCCTCCTCTCTCAGAAAATACAAGATTCATGATTCATGATGCACGATGCAGGATTCCTCATGCTTTATATCCTTGCATCCTGTATCTTGCATCTTCCCCCTGACGGTCTTTAAAAATCTCTCTAAATCATTTAAGGATGTGGTTATTTTACACTCAGGAAGTGATTTGAGAAAATGTGTCCCATAACTTTTTGTCCAGATTCTCGAATCCAGAATAACCACAACTCCCCTGTCGGTCTTTGTTCTTATGAGCCTTCCAAAACCCTGCTTAAGCAAAATAGCAGCCTGTGGTATCTGATAGTGATAAAAAGGATTCTTGCCCTCTCTCACAAGTGCCTCTATCCGCGCCTCAATCACAGGTTCATCAGGGACGGCAAAGGGCAATTTTGTTATGATCACACATTGAAGGTCATCTCCAGGAATATCAATTCCCTGCCAGAAGGTATATGTGCCTAAAAGAACAGAATGTCTATTTTCGCGAAAATCCTTCACTAACCGGTAACTATCCATATCTCCCCGTCTGAGAAGCTCCAGCTCCGGGATTTCAGTTTCATTATATGCCTTTGTGAGAAGGCTGTAACTCGTAAAAAGCACAAGGGTTCTGCCCATGGTAAGCTCAAGGATTGTTTTCAGATGGTTAATGAGGTCATCTTCAAACCCCTCAGAATGGGGCTTTTTGATATCGTCAGGTATATAGAGCATTGCCTGTTTATTATAGTCAAATGGTGAATGGAGTAAGAGGGTTTTTGCTTCAGATAATCCAAGCCGCACTTTTATATAATCAAAATTACCATTTGTGGCAAGGGTTGCAGATGTCAGAATCGCTGGAGATAAAATATCAAAGACCTGTGTTTTTAAGATTGATGCAATATCAATGGGCGTTGCCACAAGTCTGAGCCTTCTGCCATCCTTTTCAGCCCAATAGACATGGTCTTCCAATTCCTGTTCAATTATTACCCGTAAAGACATGGTAAATGCCTCACATCTCAAGGCTAATGCAGTTATCTCTTTTATTTCTTCCTCATCCTTCGAGGATTCCTGGAGCATTTTGATTGTATCTGCAAGCTTTACAATGTTCTCTGAAAGGTTATCCGTTATAAATCCTCTCTCATGAATCCTGAGCGTTGCGGAATCATTTAATCTTTTTAAAAGCTCATGAAAGAAGGCATCTCCACGCATCCTTACAACATTAACAACTGCACTAATTTCAGAGAATATGGTTTGTTCGAGCCATTTCATTCGTAGCAGCAAACCCTTGCCGGTAGGACTCAGAATAGAATCCAGTAAATGTTTGAGTTTGAAGTTTGAAATCTCCACACCAAGATAATCTGTAGCCACATCCTCAAGTTCATGCGCCTCGTCAAATACCACGGAACTAAATGATGGAATAACATTCCATCCTGATGCAACATGAGCAAAGAAAAGATGGTGGTTCGTAACGAGAATATGAGACTTCCTTTCGATAAACTTTGCCTTTTGGTAAAAACAATCATCAAACCTTTTACAGTCTTTTCCATAACAGAGGTCGCTTTCCCTGCAGACCTTCTGCCAGAGCTGGGAAGGCACGTCTATTTCAGCCCTGATACCTTCTGATGTCCTCTTTACCCACCTCAGAAGTCTGTTAATCTCTTTTGTTTCATCTATTTCAAAAAGTCCATGAGTCTTAGCCTGATCGAGTCTTCTCAGACAGACATAGTTTCCACTGCCAAGGCAGAGGGCGAATCGCAGGTCTTTGAAGATATGGTTTTTTAAGAATGGAAGTTCTTTTTCGATCAGTTGTCTCTGGAGCGCCTTTGTGTAGGTTGATACAACTGCCCTTCTCCCGTCTTCAGATAATACCCATTGTGCTAAAGGAATAAGATAGGCAAGGCTCTTGCCAACACCAGTGCCTGCCTCTACTATCAGATGATCTTTATTGCTTAATGCATCTTTAATCGCCAGAGACATCTGCAACTGCTCATTGCGTGGTTCAAAGCCTTTAAATAATTTTGAAAGTAATCCCTTTTCTATAAAAAACTTCTCTATATCCATTCCCCTACCCATTTCTTTTACACTTTGGACATAGTTTAGTATGACAAGCCATACAGTATTTCTTTGAGCAATTAGGACAAGTCTTTAAGCATTTGCCACAAACTATATGCAAATGATCATCACATATAAAGTATCCTTCAGTAGGGTTAAAGCATGATTCACATGGTAAAGAATCCATCTGTTTAATGATGGGATTATAGGTAACAGGGAACAACCTTGAGGCAAGGCGTCTCTTTATATTTATCCAGAAGATAGGCGCATTTGTCTCTATACTTAAAATAGCAACAGGTTCTACCTTTATACTCAATGCATATTTTGATATTAAATCCTGAATCTTCCACTTTTGCTCTGCTACAATTGCATCAAGCTTCCGGGTCAATAATTCAATATTATCTTGTTTTTCAGAAGCAGTTAATTTTCTTTCTATAACAGTTCTGCTCTCGGTTTTAAGGGTCTCATAATATTCATAAACCCTCTTAATATCCCGTTTGAGTCTTTTTTCAAGACTTTTCTTAAAATCTTTTAACCTTGCCTGAATCATTCCAGTACATGCAGTATATGCAGATTGAAGAATCTTCAATGACACATGTTTTGGGTGTCCTTGTGTAAAATCTACTTCTTTTAGTCTTTCAGCGATATCATTAATACTATTTTCAAATGGTGCTACAGACAGGTTCATACTGTTTATTAGCACTGGCAGTATGCCTTCATTTTTTTCATCAGATACCGCAGTATATTTAAAGTAGATTAATAAATAAGTGATGTCCTTGATTTCATTTTTCTCTAAACGATAAGTAGCATTCCCAAAAGCTATATTTTCAGAAAGAAGCCTTGATATTTTCTCCATATATGGGAAATAAGTTTCATAGTGTGCAATAGTGAATTTTCCCCTGTTAGCAAAAAGGTTTCTTATTGAGACGAAAAACTCTGAATCATAAGATGCATATACAGCTTCATCAGAGGTTTCACCGTTTGAAAATGTCAGTCTCGCATATTCAGGTATATTCAGGATATCTGAGACATCAGGCGGGACAATAACATCAAAATAGCTGTTGTCTTCCTTATCCACAATAGCCCCGTGATAACTTAATATATCAGCTATAACATCGGGCAAAGGTCTGTTCATTTTTTCTTCTCACTTTTGAATCTATATCTCATAATCATCTCCAAATATCTCGTTATCAATAACCTTTGTGTTCAGGTACTTTTGCTTTGCATTTAACAGGTCGTTGCCGAGGTGACCAAATCCCTTCTTCAGTTTCTCATTGTCACCGCTCTTGAGCCAGATTTCCATGATTATATCTTCAAAGTCCTTATCCTCCCCTAAATATCCAAGGATCGGTTCAATCTCTCCTATGACCATCTCAAACATGTTTATTTTATTGTCAAGAATGTCAATGATATAATCTTCAATTGTGTCTTTCATTGAGAGGTTGAATATAAATACATCTCTTGTCTGTCCTATCCGATGCAGTCGTCCAATCCTCTGCTCAATCCTCATAGGATTCCACGGCAGGTCAAAATTAATTATTGTATTGCAGAATTGTATATTTCTGCCCTCACCACCTGATTCAGTAGAGACAAGGATGGGTATTTCATGCTTAAACCTTGCAATTGCAATATCCTTTCCCCTGGGCGGCATATCGCCTCTGAAGGTAACATATGGTATTTTATGCCTCCAGAGAAGGTCTGTAATATAGTCCATGCTTTTAAAATACTGCGTGAAGATAATCTTCTTCTCATCCGGATTTTTCTTGAGTATCTCAAGAAGGGCATTGCCCTTACAGAAATCTCCAAGTCTGTCAATTACATCAAGAATAGGTTTGAATCCCCCCTCCCCCCCTTTAGTAAAGGGGGGTAAGGGGGGATTTTCCATATTAATAAGACTACTCCTCAATGCGAAGGGACTACTCCCTGCCTCCCTCAAAAGAAGATTAATAGTTGGTTTCTTGAGATCCCGCTTTTTAAGATAATCATTGATTCCTGCATAAATTTCCCTTTCCGTCTCTGTTGGATCAAGCCTCAAAGTGGTCGCAAACCTTTTAGGGAGCTTGAGGTCAATGGCGCTTCTCGTATTCCTGATCATCACTTCCCTTAAAAGTTCTTTTAGCTTTTCTTTATCTGCTGTTGCCTTAAGATTGCCTTTCTTGATGTATTCTTCTTTGAATTGCTTTTCCGTCCTGAACTGGCCGGGTTTTAAAAGGGTTATGAGATTAAAAAGCTCGATAAGATTGTTCTGAACCGGGGTAGCTGTCAGGAGGAATATAAACTTCTTCTTTATCTGATTAACCAGCTTCCAGACTAAGGTTGCCCTGTTCCTCAGATGGTGTGCTTCATCAACAACCACGAGGTCATAAAATTGTCCGGTCACCAGTGGCATATTCTTACTGCTTTTTGCTGTATTAATGGATGCAATAATAAACCTCTGCTTCCAGAAGTTGATTGGATTATGAATAAATTCAGTGTCATCGGTAGTAGAAAAATCGATACCAAATTTTATCTGCATTTCTTCTCTCCATTGCGATACGAGTGGAGCAGGAGTCAGTATAAGGACATTTTTGATCATACCTCTCATGGTATATTCCTTTATAAGCATCCCAGCCTCGATAGTCTTTCCAAGACCAACCTCATCACATAAGAGCACCCTCCCGCGAAAATGTTTGAGAACCTTTTTTACTGTCTCAATCTGATACCAGTATTTCTCAATATCAGTTATTGCACTCAGACATAAAAGCTCATCATATCCGCTCTGAATATTGAGATATGTATAATCTATCAACATAAGGGTCTCTTTCAGGGTAGATAGACCATTTTCGAAAAATGATACGAATTTTTCTTCATTAAAAGGTTCCACCTTTACAGGAACGCTGTAAGTCGGTATCTCGACAACCGCCTTTTTTATTACATGAGATTCGTCTTTTATTTCTTCCTTTTGTTTGTGTTTAAGGCTTCGACCTGAGTTCAGTTGAAGGTTCTGCCCTGCTGGAATAGAAGACTTTTTGATCTTTTCAGCAGGGGCGAACGACCGTTCGCCCCTGCTTTTGCTCTGAACTTGATTCAGGGGTGGTCTGGCAAGGATATTCCATTCCTTATATTTTATGAAGTCTTCAAGGCTCGAAAATAACCTTTTGGGTTCCTTGAATGCTTTAACCCATGGCTGTTTCTTCTGCAATTCCTTCGATTTTTTAAGGTATTCTTTTGCCTTACTGATATTCCCGAGTTCAGCCTCTAACTGACTCAGATTTGCATAGTCAATCCACCCATTCCTTATGTCAATCAACTTTTTCAGCCAGGGTCTTGCCATTTCAGGGTTTTTCCATTCAAATAGACATAGACCGACAATATCATCTATTAGACTGATGTCGTCGGGAAACTGATGGAGCATCTTCTCAAGGCAGCGATATGCCTTTTTGTATTCCTTCTTCCTTAGAAATCGCTCGTACGCATTATATGTATCCTCAGGTGTCTCAAATATCATCGGTGGACAATTCTCCTCTTTCTGTTACTAATAAGACCACGGGTAAGGTCACATTCCTGCAACTATACCGTCATGCTGGCTTGTCCAGCATCTTTCTTTAAGAAGGATTCCAGACAAGCTGGAATGACATACAAGGTGACCTTACTTATGAACTCCTTAGTATCTATATTTATTGCTCATTCGTTACTGCTCTCATTTACTTAAGAGTTGTCGAATCTCCTGCTGAAAGGCGCTATGACGATTATAGCGTGCTTTTATCTTATCAAAGAATGTCTGTGCTTCAGTAGATTTACCCAGTAGATTTAATGCCTCTACGCACCCAACAAGAAGTAGAGCCGCCTTATCATAACTCCCACGATATTTATTGGATACTATGGCATCCACTCGTTTCTCGACGACTGAAGTGGCCCATTTAATCTGTTTTATCCTTTCTTCTCCGGAAATATCTTTCACCAGGATGTCCTTTTCAACAACCGCCTTAAACCTCTTATTCCGTTCATCCCCATAGCCCTCTTTGCCCCTCCAGACCTTTATAACAACTGAATCACTCTTTAAGGGAATCCCTCTAACAGAAGAGATCATCAGGAATGGAACGGCAACAGCCTGTGAGCTGTTAGACCCAGACCATCCTAAAGGTTCACCTTTACTTGTAACGTCCCACATCTTTTTATAGTTTTCAATCAGGATATAAGCCTGGACCAGCAGTTCCTCAGGATTACTTATGAAAGAGTGTTTTCCCTGGTGTTTTTCTAAGAAGTCAACCACTTCTTCCATTACCTTTAACTGGCCTGAACTCATGGCGCTTTCTCTAAGAGAGAGAAGCCGTCCTATATCAGGAGAGGAGAAAAACGCCTCTTTGTTCATTTCAAAGACCATGTTTCTATTTTCAACCTTTCTGGCGGATTGGGCTGCCAGATCTGATATCTCTGCACGAATATGGGTTTGAGGAGGAATTACATTAAGACTCTGTTGATATGCCTCAACAGCCTCTCTATCTTTTCCAGCTTCTTGTAGTTTGCTTATCCACACAAGATATACCTTGTGGAGCTTATTCCCGTGCTCTTTCGCAAGCCTTGACAGTCCTCCTAAGCCTTCAAGTTCAAAGATAATAGAGCACAACATATC
>Ga0194113_10009421_pt1 | contig 11783 bp, 7 predicted proteins | sample TA2MahC200mmetaG_FD_146193 | JGI IMG/M metagenome (GOLD analysis project Ga0194113, IMG submission 146193) | Freshwater microbial communities from Lake Tanganyika, Tanzania - TA2015017 Mahale Deep Cast 200m | ecosystem: Environmental > Aquatic > Freshwater > Lake | place: Tanzania: Lake...
GAAATAGGCGTCGCCGTTCACCTGCTCGCGCCCGTCCGGACCCTCGCGCAGGAATTGCACATAGGTCTCCAGCACGGGCCGGTACTTGCTCATCTCCTGCACCAGCGCGCTCTCGGACGCGGTGAACCGCCGCACTACCTCCTCCAGGCTCAGCGTCTGCCCGATCGGCTGCCCCCAGATCTCCGCGCACAGCAGCCCCAGCAGCCCACAGAGCAGAAGAGCACTCCTGCTCCTGCTACCCTGCCATCTGAAAAACCACATGCAACACCGCCCTCTCATCCACCGGCCTGCGCTCTTCCATGGCCGGCTTGTAGCGAATCTGGCGCGCCGCCTCGATGGCCGCCTCGTCCAACCCGTAGCCCAACCCGCGCAACACGCGCAGCACCCGGACCTCGCCCGAGACTGTGAACACCACCTCCAACAGCACCACGCCTTCGATCCGGTTGCGCCGCCCTTCCTCGGTGTATTCCGGTTTCGGCTTGGCGACGATCTCGACCGGCCGGCGCAGCAGCGCCCGCGGCGCCGGCTGGGGAACGGGCTCAACGCGAACCAGCGCTTCGTCAAAAGCCGTCTTTCGCACCTGCTCCGTGAGCGCGTTGCGCGGGGCGGGCGCGAGCGCGGCGTCGAAGCCTGCCTTCGCGGCCCCCACCCGGCCATACCCCACCTTGCCCGCCACGGCGGGGCCCGCGGACTCAAACCCGCCCACTCGCACGCCCCCCGGCGTCCCATTCGCCCGTGCCGCAGCCTGGGGCTCCGCGTCAAACCCCGTGGCCGCCGCCTCCGGGCGGGACGGCCCTTCCGGCCAGGTGATCTTCGGCGTGCGATCGAACCCCGCGGTCTCCAGCCGGCGCATCGCCCAGCGCGCCTTCGGCGCTGCCGTGGCTTCCGGGAAAGCCGCGCCCGGCGGGGTCGTCACCGGGGGCGCGGGCGCCGCAGGAGTGGGCGGAAGTTGCGCCACAGGCGGGCGAGGGGCGGTAGTGATCACTACCGGCGGCGCCTCCACCGCACTGACGCGCGCCGGCCGCCGCGCACTCACTAGCGGAGCACGGAACTCAGCACGCGCAGGCGGCTGCGGCAGGCGCACCGCCGGGACCCTCACGTTCGGTTGCGGCGACGGCTCCGGGGCACGCGGAGCCAGGAAGATCACGGCTGCGCGCCTCACGATGTCCCGGTTTGCCACCACCACCGGGCCCATGGTGGCCAGCACTCCCGCGCCTGCCAAGTGCACAACAAGACTGACCAGCAGGCTTCTCTGGCGCCCTGCCGAGGCGGGTCCCGTCAGGGGGAATCGGGGAGTGCAGTCTTCCACCGTCCTTCTCATACACAGATCTATCGGCGACCGGGAGTCAGAAATGCACGCCGCTTGCCACTCCCCCACGCCCCCTACCCCTCCGGCACAGGTCACCCCGTGCTCGCTAAATGATTGATTCCTGTGGGGGTTCCTGCCTGCCTGCGACGTCATCCTACCCGCGGTGGCAGGCCGCCAGTTTAACGCCCATCGCCACGTTTTTGGCGCCGCGCCCGCCGACTCGCGGGACGACACAGGCCCGCTAGAAACCCTCCCAAACCAGTCCCAGAAACTCCCTTAGCGTTCCGAAGCCCATCCGCTCGTACATCCGCACCGCCTTCTCGTTGGCCGCCGTAACCGACAGGCTCACCCGGGTCGCACCGGCCAGCGCCAGGGACTCCATCGACCGCCGCAGCAGTTCATACCCTACCCCCTGGCCGCGCATCGCGGGGCTTACGCAGATTTGCGTGACGTGACCCACTTCGGTCCGCACCCGGCTGGCCAGCGACACCCCGCACAGCCGTGCGGTCTTGCGCTCGACCGCCACCCAGCAGGCCGGCGGAAAGAATGTGCCGCAGCCCGGGTACTGCAGGATGTTGTGCAGGAAACGGCGCGCGCCCGCCGGCGTACGGTACTGGTCGTTGACCAGGCTGTCCACGTGCCCCCGGTAAGCCGCCGCGATCAGGTGGGCAGCCTCCTCCTGCCGCCGCTCCGTCCAGCGGTCGAACAGCACCTTGTCCTCAACCGGCCGCACCCGGAGTTCGCGCACTCGTCCCAGGTGGGCACGCATCAGGAGCCGCGGGAAGCTGGTCAGGTAGCGCTCTCCCGGCACCGGCCCCTGCCGGGCGCACTCCAGCAGCATCACCTGCGCTTCGATCCGCTTCACCGCCCGCGTGCGCATGGAGGCGCCCACCGCCGCTCCCAGCAGCAAACGCTCGTTTTCAGCCGTCTTGTGCTGGTGCGTCAAGAACAAGTCGCCGATGAGGCTCTTGGGATCCTCCGCCACGTAGTAGGAGTACCCCACTACCTGCCCTTCCGCTTCCAGGGCGTATCCCGTCAGCGCCCCGGATTCAAGGAAGCGCTTGGTCAGCTCGGCCGACGGCCGGAAATCCCAGTCCAGTGCCTGCTCCCAGGCCGCGACCTCGTCTTCCAGCAGGGCGTGCATCTCCTCGATTCGCACGCCCGCCAGATCCCGCAGTCTGGGAGTTGACGCCTCCACGGCTGCCGCCATCCCTCCGATTCTAGCCCCACTTTCGACTATCCTGTTTGCTTGCCCCAGACCACCCGCCGAGACTTCCTCCTGTGCTGGTTCCCCTTCTTCCGCCGCCGCTCCCGCACCCTGGCCGGCATCCGTTTCGAGAACCTGCGCCGCGGCCGCTCCTCGCGCCGCTACCTGCTCATTCACGGCGACGAGCACACCGCGCGGCAACTCCTGGTTTCCCACATGAAAGCCGGCCCCGGCCTGGCGCACCTGGTCACCGGCCGCGAGCGCCTGGTCACAGTCGGCGGCGCGCGCATCGACCCCAACCGCCTCTTCTCCCGCACCGGCGCCGAGCGCAGCCTGCGCCGCCTCAACCCCGACATGGCCCCAGAGCGCCTCTACCAGATCCTCGACCGGCTCGACCGCGAGCGCCCCGGACTGGTCCGCGCCCTGCTGCCTCCCCGTGGCGGCCTGCTGGTCGCGCTCCACAACAACTCGGGCGGATACTCGGTCCGCGATGAGATTCCGCTCAGCGATGAGACCGCGCTCAACGACCCCTCTCACCCTCACGACTTCATGCTGGCGACCGGCCCGGAGGACTTCGCCCGCCTGGCCCGCTCCCCCTTCAACACCGTGCTCCAGCACCGCCGCCCCGAGTTCGACGACGGCTCCCTGTCCCGCCTCTGCGCCCGCCTGCGGGTCCGCTACGTCAACATCGAAGCCGCCCTGGGCGCGCTCCCCAAGCAGGCCGCCATGCTCTCCTGGCTCACCCAGCACCTGCCGTGACACCGGCCCTGCGCCGGCTGCGTGGGCCTGGTGGCCACCCGCGGTGTCAGAATAGGGGATTGCGAATATGACCCGAAGAGACTTTCTCGCCTGCGCCGGGCCCCTGGCGGGGCGTGCCCAAGCCGCGCGGGCGATGCAGGCGCAGCGTCCGAACATCGTCTTCATCTATGCCGACGACCTGGATTTCGATGAGATCGGCTGCTACGACTTATGAGGCGTGCCGGGTGCCGTTGGTGGCCCGCTGGCCGGCAGGTATCCGGCCCGGCACGAGGGTCGAGTCACTGTGCGCCAACATCGACCTGCTGCCGACGTTCCTGGAGCTTGCTGGAGGCCAGTCCTCGGCGATGATGGACGGCGCCAGCTTCGCTTCTCAACTGTGGGGAAGCACGCCGCCCCCGGGGTGGCGCGATCACTTGCTCCTGGAGACCTCGAACATACGCGCGGTGGTGACCCGGCAGTGGAAGTACGTGGCGAACCGCCCGCCGGACGCCGTCTGGCGCGTGATCGAGCAAGATGCCATGGCCGCGCGGCGCGAGGGACGGCCGCGCCTGGTGGCGCTGGACGGCGTGCGCAATCCGCACCCCGGCCACATGCAAGAGGGCATCCGGTACTCGGCTCTGGCCGACTTCCCGCACTACTTCGATCGTGACCAGCTCTACGACCTGGAGGCCGACGTGTTCGAGCAGGACAACCTGGCCGGCGATCCTTCCTACCGGCAAGTGCTCTTTGAACACCGGGACCGCCTGACGAGCCTGCTGAAACCCCTGCCGCACACCTTCGCGGAGTTCAAGACGGCCTGAGCATGCGCGGGGCATCAGCCCCCGGCCGCGTCAGAAAGCCTGGCCGATGCTGAAGAAGAAACCCCCGCGGCTCTCGCCCGGGCGGCGGTCCAGCTTCAGGCCGTAGTCGAAGCGCAGCAGGAAATACGGCGTGCGCGCGCGCAGCCCCACGCCGGCGGCCTTGCGGACGCTGAAGGGATTGAAGTCGCCCACCCTGGAGTAGACGTTGCCCAGGTCCACGAAGCCCACTCCGTCGAAGATGCCGTAGGCCGGAAAACGCAGCTCCTGATTGGCGATGAACACCGCGTCGCCGCCGCGGGGATCACCCAGAAAATCCACCGGGCCGATCGAGTTTTGCAGGAAACCGCGGATGGTGGTTCCTCCTCCGGTGAAGAACCGCTCGCTGCGGATCAGATCCTGCCCTCCCAAGCCGCCGCCCAGCCCCACGCGCACGCCCGCGGCGTACACCACGCGGGGCCGCTTCAGCCCTCCGCTCCACGGGATCTCAGTGGGCTTGGAGAGCGGCAGGTACTTGAAGTACTGGCCGAAATACTTCACGTAACGCAGGTCCGAACCTAACTTGGCCGGGGCCCACTCCAGCGCCTGCGACACGAAGGAGCCTCGGGTGGCATCCAGGAACTCGTCGCGTGTCTCGCGCGTGAAGGAGAAGGCCAACGGCGCCAGATTCAGCGGCGGCAGCTTGAAGAGCGATTCGGGGTCGCGGTCATAGGTATCGGCCTGCTCGAGACGATAGCCGTAGGAGATGATCATGCTCTTGCGGAAGCGGGTTTCCTGCTGCACGGAAAACCCGATGCGGTCGGTGATGAACGTGTCGAACAGCTCCCGGCGCGTGTATCCGATCAGGTTGGTTTTCAGGGGCAGACGCCTCAGCAGCGGCTGGCTGAAATAGCCGCGCAACTCCTGGAGGTCGGAATCGTAGCGGGTCCTCAGCCCGATCACCCGCGCCGCGCCGAGCGAGTTGCGGTTGGCGAAATCGGCGATGAAACCGGGCCCGCGGTCGGTGTCGTAGAAGCCGCCGTAGCGGATCTCAAAGGGCCGCACCTCGCGCAGTTTCACGTTCAGCGTCACCGGCTTCCGGTTGGCCTCCCCGATCGTTTCGCCACCCGGCGCGGGCTGCGCCTGGATGTCCACCAGCGAATAGGCCCCGGTGTCATAGAGATTCCGGCGTGCCTTGCTGGTGCGGGTGAAATCAAGAACCGTGCCCGGAGGGATCTCCACCTGCCCCCGGACGAACTTGTCGCTGGTGTTGCGGCGGCCCTCGATCTCGACCCTCTGGACCACCGACTGGCGGCCCTCCTCGACCTGCAAGGTCACATCCACCACCCCCTCCTCCACCCGGCGGCTGGCGGAGTAGCCGATCACTACGTCGTTGTAGCCTTCGCTCCAGTAGGTCTCTTCCACTTTGGCCAGCGCCGTTTGCAGAAGCTCCGGCCGGTAAGCCTTGCCTCCCGCCAGGGGGATAGCCTCCAGCAGACGCGCGCCGCCGATGTGTTCATTGCCGCTGAGTTTCAGCTCGCCCACTTTGAAGCGCGGCCCCTCCTCGACGGGAATGATTACCTTACCCGTTACTCCCTCCGGGTCGAACTGGGGGACCGCCAGCCCCACCTTCGCCGCCAGGTAGCCCTGCTCGGCGTAGTAGCGGTTCAGGAAGTCGCTTATCTTCCTCGGATCGAGGTAGACTTCCGTCTCCAGGCCTTCCTGCTCGACCGCGCCGCGCAATTCCGCGGCGTCGATTCCGGCCGCGCCCGGAAGCTCCAGCGCCACGTTGCGGTACCGCTTGCCCGGGGTGACGCGGAAGACCACCCGCTTCTTGCCTTCCTGGCCGGCGTCGATCTCCGGGGCCACGGTGGCTTGCAGGTAGCCGTCCTTGACCAGCGCGCCGCGAATGACGAGAACGGCCTCCTGAATCCTTTGCATGTCGAAGAGCCCGTCGCGCCAGATCGTCCGTATGTTCTTCTTCAGCCCGCCGGAAGGCGCCATGCCCTCGTAGACGAAATCCACCTCGGGGCCGGCGTCCACGTGCATCCTCAGGTTGACGATGTCCGCCGTGGCTTCCCTCTCGACGCGGATCCTGGCCTCCAGGCGGTTCAGGCTTTCATAAAAGCGGGCCAGCCGGTCGACACCTTTCTGTGCCCGGAAGAAATCGTACCTGGCGCCCGGTTTCAGGTCCATCTTCCGGCTCAGCGTGGTCTCCGGGAATCCGGGCTGCCCGCTGAAGGCGAGGCCGCCGATCCGGAGTCGCGGCCGCGCGACCTCCGCGCCCCGGGTCTCCAGCGGAGCGCCGCCCAGGCGCAGATCGTGGCGGAACTCGAAGCGGTAGGTGTTGTCCTGCTGGCGAACCAGGCGGCTGTCGAATCGCTTGGCCACGTCCCACTCCGCGATGTAGATCTGGTCCCGGCTGTCGGCCAGATTCATCGAGTAGATCAGCCGCGCGAAGTCGGTGATATCCTGCCCGATGGTCAGACGCGCGCCCGGGCTGGATTCCGGCGCAATCAGATTCGGCTCGATCCGCACCTGCGACAGCCCGGTGCGCTCCTGGGCGGCCCGCGAAAACCGTCCCGCCACTCCCCCGGACAGATAGGAGAGCGCCTGCTCCTTGGCCACATTGACCTCGGCCCCGCGCGTTTCCTCCAGTGTTCTTCCGGTAACCAGCACCGACACGATATCGGGCTGCGACAGCGGCGGCTCGGACGTGAAGGTCGCCGAAAAATCCTCTCCTCCGCCGCTGAGCGCCAGCTCGATGTCGTAGCCGCTGGCCTTGGTGCGCGCCAGCACGTCCACGAATGGCTCGATGCGGGCCTCGCTCACCAGCGTGATGGTTCCGCGCTCCACGAAGTACTTCTTCTCGTTGAGGAACAGTTGCCCGCCCTCTTCCAGCGTGACGCGCCCCACGATGGACGGGCGATAGAAAGTCCCCACCAGCCTCAGGTTGGCGTCCATGGCCATCTTGGCCAGGTTGTTGTCGATCAGCAGCGGGCTTTCCGTGTTCAGGGCCACGTTGTAGCGGACGTTCGCCAGAAACGGGCCGCGCTCTTCGGTCAGTTCCACCCGGCTCTGGGTTTGCAGCACGCCCAGCAGCCCGCCTTCCAGGGTCAGAGGATCCCGGAAGGCGCCTTCCATGATCTTGACCTCGCCGCCCACGTCGATGGAGCGCTCTTTCGAGCGCACTTGCAGGGCGGCCTGGACTCGTGTCCGCAGCCCTTCCGGCAGGTTCAGGAAGGCGTCCTTCAGCGCGAGGTCCGCGCGGATCTCCTTCCAGTCCGCACCAGAGAGGGTGACGAAGCCGGTTGCCTCGAGGGCGCCTCCGTTCAGGCGCCCCGTGAGTCTCTCGAGGCTAACGCGGTCCGGAGCAAGGCCAAGGCGCACATTCAGATTCTCGGCCGCCAGTTGCGCCGCCGGCAGATTGGCCTGGGCGCCCTCCATCTCCAGGAAGCCCTTCATCTCGGGCTTGCCGGCGGAGCCGGCGAGCGCCACCTCGAAGCGGCTCTCTCCCGTCAGGTGCACGCCCTTGGCGAACAGGCCGGCCAGCCCCGCATCCACGCTGCCCGTCAATCGCAGGTTGAGGTTGCGGTCCCCCATCAGGTCCATGCTCCCGCCGGCTTCAAGGCGGGTCTTGGGACCGGTGAGCGCCAGCCGGTCGATCGCCACGCGGCCGTTACGCAGGGATACGGCCGAGACGCCGTCCTGCCGCAGCTCGTACCGGCCCAGCTCCGCGATCTGAAACTGCAACTGCGGGAACGTCGCCTTGGCGTGCACGGTCTTCGGGTCCGTGAACTGCGACGCCTCCGCATCAATCCGCAATCCGATCCGGCCGGCGATCTGCTCGGGGAAACCCTTCCACACCTGGGGATCCAGGTCCCTCAGTTCCAGCGCGAACTGCGCGGGTCCGGCAGGCGGCGCGCTCTCCAAGGGCAGCCCGCCGAGCATTGATCCCACGGGGATGGTTCCGTGTGCGCTGAGCGTGGCCTTGCCGAGAGCCGCCGCCAGACGGCGGACCTCGACGGCGCCACTCGCATACTCCACCTCAAGGTTGACGCCGCTGACGGCCTCCTTCAACTCCGGCTGCGACAGCGTCGCATCTTGCAGCGACAGCCTGGCGGTGGGATCCAGTTTGGTGAAATCGCCGCGCACCACCGCATCGAGGCGCAACTGCCCTTGCGCCGAGACGCCCGCCTCGCTCGGGGCGAAGGCCGCCAGGTCGGTCAAATCTATCGCGGCTTGAATCCTCAGCGGATCCGAAGGCGCCGGGCCTTTCTCCAGCGGCAGCCGCCCCTGCATGCTGAGCCGCGAGTTGCCCGACCGCAGCGCCGCCGATTTCACCTCCAGTGTGTTCTCGCGCAGCGCCAACTCGAGCGGGCCTTCGTTCCGGACCTCCTGCCCGCTCAGCTTCAAGCGCAGCGGGTCGGCGCTCAGAGCGGCCCGGAACTTGTTCCACTCCCCCAGGTTGCCCAACCCGCTGATGACCGCGCTCGTACTCCCCTCCAGCGCGCTAACGCCCAGGCGCGACAGGTCGGTGTCCGCCGCGGCGATGCGGAACTCCGCCGCGTGCGGAGCGCGCGCGGACGCTTTGCCGCTCAGCGTCGCGCTGAATCGGGGCAGCCGGGCCTCCAGCCGGGCCTCGCCTTTATCCAGCCGCCCGCTCGCAGTCAATCCCCCCAGCACCTGCTCCCCCACGCTCACGTCGGCCAGGTGGACGCTTCCCGCCAGCGCCGGGTCTTCCAGCGATCCCGCGCCTTCAAGCGACAGCCCAAGGCTTCCGCGAATCGCAACATCGTCCGGAAGAGATAGTTTCTCGAAGGCAATCTGGTTGGCTTCGCACTTAACGCTGTAAGTGCTCGATGCAAGGTCGTAACTCCCGCTGGCCTGGAGATACCCGTTACCGCCAGCCTGCGGCTTGTCCAGGCGCAGCTTCTCAAGCACGGCTCTCTGGCCGGCGAGACTGGCCTCCACGGCCAGGTCGCCCCACTCTTCGCCATAGCCCTGCAACCCTCTCGCCGCCAGCGAGAGGCTGGCCTGGAGGTCCTCCAGGGTTCCACCCAGAGTGGCCTTCAAATCGAGCCGCCCATCGAGGGGCAGCGTCTGGCCCACCCCGCTCAGCAGCGCCGCCAGGGAAGCCTCGGAGACCGCGGCGCTGGCCGTCACGGAGGGCACTCGCCCCCGCAAGCCCATCACGCCGCTGGCGGTCAGGCGCTGCCCTTGCCAGGCGAGAGACAATTCCTCCAGGCGGACTTCTTCGGGAGAGCAAGTGGCGCTGGCTTCCAGCGCCGCGTCCTGAATTAGTCCAGCCCTAAGCGCGGAGCCTTTCAGCGTCGCCGCAACTTGCGGCTTCTCCAGAGTGCCTCCCAACTCCGCCCCGAGCTCCAGGCCGCCTTGCAGCGGGACCGCCGCCAGAGCGCCCTCCTCCTTGCCGAGCGCCAGTTCCACTCCGGCCACCGTATCCCCCACGTCGGCAACCGACGCGCGCAACTGCCCGCCCAGTTTCTCTAATCCGGCCAGCCGAACCTCACCCTCCAGGCGTGTGCCCAGGCTTTCGAGAGAAACCACTTCCAGCCCGATTGCGCCTTGGCTGGTGCGCACCGCGAGCGTACCGGCCACCGGCGCCACCCCGCGATCCGGCGCGGTGCGCGTCGGCTCGAGCCGGATCCTGGCTTGACCGCTAGCCTGTGCGAATTCCAGCGCCGGCCACGATGCTTTGGCGCTGACCGTAGCCCGGCTGGCGATGCGCACCGGCAGGTCCTGCTGCCGGGAGAGCCGTTCCAGATTCAGGTTGCTGAGGTTTGCCTCGATCCAACTCGTTCCCGCCGCCTCGAGCGAGAGGCTGCCTCGCGCCGTGGCCGTACCCACTGGCGACTGGAGCAGGAAGGACTCCAGGCGCACTTGCAGGCTCTCCAGCGGACCCTCGGCCGTCACCTTCGCCGCAACCTGCCCGCCTGTCGGCGCCCGCACTCCGGCCAGCGCCGCGGCTCGCGCCAGGTCCACCTCGACAGTCGCTTCGGCCTTGACCCTCGGGCGCGCGAAATCCTTCAATACGCCCGCCGCGGCCAGAGTCCCGCCCTCGGCGTCCAGAAGGAACCGCTTCACCTCCAGCAGGCCGGCCCTCAGCAAGGCATCCAGCGCCAGGCTGCGCAGCTCTGCCCGGCGTCCCTTGAACGTCATTCCTCCCGGTTGTGTGGTCTCGAAGCGGACGAGGTGTTCCGCCGAGTCGATGTTCCCGTCAATGCGCAGTCTCCACTGCGGCAAGGTGAGTTCCAGACTCTGCCGGCGGTCCGACACCACGAGCGCAGCGCGGTCCGCCACAAGCTGTGCGATCACGAAGCCCAGCGGCGCGTTGGGGTCGGTGGTGGCCGCGCTCTTCCCGCCCTCCGGCAGGTTGGTTTTCCCGCGCTGGTCCGTCACCAACTCGAGGGCCACGCCGTCGAGACGAACGTGGTCGGCCACCAGCTTGCCGCGCAGCAGGGCCGGCCAGCGCAGCCGCGCCTCCAGCGCAGACAGTCTCAGGGGGGGAGGCAGCTCCGGCGCCGCCACCGAAGCCAGCGAGATTCCACGGGCCTGTAGCGAAAGAGTTAACAGATTGTAGCGCAGCCGCGCTGCCTGAAGCTCAATCCCCGCGTCCGCGCGGAGCGCCTGGCGCAGCCGCTCCAGCACAAAGTTTTGCATCACCGGAGTGTGCGCCACTCCCAGGATGAGCGCGACCAGCAGGATCGCCCCCGCCGCCAGTTTGAACTTAGTGCCGAGCCGCACGCTATCTCCGGCCGGGCGGATCTTCTATCTCAAGCTTTTCAGATAGGAACGCACCTTGGAGGCCTCCGGAGCGTTGGGCGCCAGCCTGAGGAAATACTGGAAGTGCTCCGCCATCTTGTCGGGCCGCTTCAGGTTGCCGTAGGCGATCCCCGCGTAGTAGTGGCTGTACGCTTTCTTGGGATTCAGCTCGATGGCCCTCTCCAGCGCCTTCACCGCGGCCGCGTGGTTCTCGCGGTGCAACTCTAGCCTTCCCCGGTAGAGAAACACTTCGGGGTTGTCGGGCTTCGCCTGTTGGGCCTGATCGAGAGCTGCCCGGGCCTCATCGTATTGCTTCTGCTCCATGCAGGCGCGGGCCAGTCCCACGTCGATTTCATCCCGCCGCGGCTCCGCCTCCTCTCGCTCCGCGAGGAGTGCTCTCGCCCCGCGCAGCTCCTCTTCGGCTTCGGCATTACGCTCCAGCTCGAGGAGCGTCAGGCCGAGGTAGTACCTGGCCCGCAGGTTCTGCGGTTCGGCTTCGAGCGTCTTGCGCAGCTCCTGCTCGGCCTGGCGATACTCGCCGGCTGAGTAGAGCTCCACGCCACGTATCTTGGTCTGAGCCAGCGCGTTTCCGGGTGCCCCAACAGCCAGGCTGGCGATTGCCGCCCCGCCCAGGATCCATCTTCGCAACATACCCCCTCCTCCTCTCTCAAACGGCCCCTCACCGTTTTCGAAGGCCGGATCCCGGGGGCCTTGTTACCATCATAGCCGAGTCACCGATCCAACCCCGTGGGGGGACGGACTGCGCACCCGGACGCAGGCGACGGGCAGCGTGGCCAGCACGGGCGCCGGCAGCAGCAGGCTCACCCGGAACATGGTCCAGGCGGCCCACCCCGCGCGCACGTCCAGCCCCAGCGCGGTCCCCCTTTACCGCCGTTTCACCGGCCGGCCGTCCACTTCGATCCAGTCCAGGCGCGAGCAGGCGGCGCTC
>Ga0194113_10009441_pt1 | contig 11764 bp, 12 predicted proteins | sample TA2MahC200mmetaG_FD_146193 | JGI IMG/M metagenome (GOLD analysis project Ga0194113, IMG submission 146193) | Freshwater microbial communities from Lake Tanganyika, Tanzania - TA2015017 Mahale Deep Cast 200m | ecosystem: Environmental > Aquatic > Freshwater > Lake | place: Tanzania: Lake...
GTATCAATTCCTCCAGGGTCGGCGGAAACAACCAGGTCTGACAGCGACTAAACGGGCGTAGCGGCATATATCTCTTACCTCCACTAACATTGCTCCTATTCTACCGCTTCCTCAACCTATCGTGAATCCCCTGGACGGTATTTTTGAGACAGACTCTTCAGGTCTATCCGCCCTGCTTCCAGTTCACCCCCCGGTCGTTGCCCCTTTGGATCGAGCTCAAGCTCGATCCCCACATTTTCACCGAAGTCAGCGAGAATGGCAACTGAAGATTGGTTGCACAGCTAACCGGAGCCTGTTAGATACGGCCCCTTTCCCACAGCTTCTCCAGTGCCTCGATTTGTTCATGCTCCCGGACGATGGCCAGGATTTCAAGAAAGTGAAAATACATCCGGTCGCAGATCGAAGACCGCAGCGGGGTCTCCAGTTTCTCGCTCAAACCGGCCAGCACGCCACCAATATAGTCGTGGAGACCAGGGTTATCGTCCCTTAGCCTGGCGTCCTCCTCTGCCATCCACTGACGCAACTGCCAGAGGTCCCAGTCCTTCTTTATTCTGGTCTGGCGAAATTGTTGAACAAATTGCTCTGAGATTCCCTTCACTTCCCCTCCTATCACTCCCCACAATCACCCTCAGCCGCCATGCCTGCGGCAACCCGCAAGCCCTATTCGAGCCTAAACCGCCACTGGCAACAGACTCCCTCCCTGCTTTCCCGAGGAGGCAGCTTCAGAGGCACAACCTCTATAGCAGGATTGAAAAGCCCTGCGAACCGGCGCTTCACCACAGGGTCCACCACCCGGCAGATAGTCTGCTCCCTTCCCTCCCCTTCTTTCTCCAATGCTTCCAGTGCCGGGCAGTAGGTGAAAGTGAGGACAGCATCGTTCCTGTTCTTGAACTCTACCTCGAATTTGTGGCTGAAGCCCCAGGGACTGACCTGGAGGGTTTTCATCATGCTCATCACATCATTGCCGTCAATTTTCAGCAGCTTGGTGAGCCCGCTGATCTCCTGTTTGGTTTGCCTCTCCCAGACCCATATATCGCAGGTCAGCGCCTCCTCATTGTTCACCCTTTCCTTAGCAGATAGATACCAGAATCCGTCCAACTTCCAGTAAAGCTGGGCGTACAGCCTCAGCAACTTTACCAGGGTGTCCTTGGGAAGATCCTCAATCCTCAGATCAGAATCGAACTGCGTGCTATGCTCCTTCAACTCTGCCATCTCAACGACCTCGAAATTCGGGCTTCCTCTTCTCAAAGAAGGACTTCACTCCTTCATGGAAGTCATCCGACAGAAAGCACAGTATTTGAGTGGCCCGTTCGTATTCAAGCTGACTCTGAAGGCCTTCCCAGACAGAGCGATTGAGGGCCCGCTTGGTGAATTTGAGCCCCAGTGGTGGCCCAGCCGCTAACTTGGCCGCCATCTCCCGGGCGGCCGTCATTAGCTGCTCCCGAGGAACCACGTGGTTGAAGAGGCCGATGCGCTCTGCCGTGGCAGCATCGATGACGTCGCCGGTGAACATGAGTTCAGCCGCCCACCCAGCGCCTACCAGCCGGGGAAGTATCCAGCTAACCCCCATATCAGCAGAACTGGCCCCTCGCTGTACAAACACAGACCCAGCCTTGGCATCCTCTGAAGCAATTCGTATATCGCAGGCAATAGCCAGCGCAAAACCGCCACCCAGAGCATGACCATTTACGGCGGCAATCGTCGGCAGCTCCACATTCTTCACTCGCCAGATGAGCGAAAACCACAACCTAAGACGCTCCTCCTGCTCAGCCGGCTTCAGGGCTATTGTCTTCTGTAAATCTTCCAGGTCAGCACCAGCGCAAAAAGACCGTCCGGCGCCGGTAAAGATGACCACACGTGCCCTGCCACCCTGTTCGACTTCATCGCAAGCTTGCATCACTTCGTGGATCATCTTGACACCCAGGGAATTGAGCTTCTGGGGTAGGTTCAAGGTAATGGTAGCGATGTTGTCGCTGTAGTCTACCTTGATAGTCTCGCATTCCATAGGCCACGCCTCCTTAGATCACCCTCTTGACACGGATAACACATGAAAGAGCGTCAGAGGGCGACCATAATCACAAACCGGGATTACGCCAAAAAGCCTTTGGCAAGAAACTGCTCTAACCCTCGAGCCGGCAACTCTTCTAACAAACCCGAGCTGGGCAAGCCAGCTTTGTCCTTCCTGGAGAAAGCGACTATTTGGACAGAAGATTATGCACAACTACAGAGATAGACATCGCCCAGAGGCCGGCAAAGACGGTCCCAGCGTGAATCGGCCCATCAGTCCTGGCATCTGCAGAAATGTAGATAAGGATAAGAGCAACCAGAGCGAAGATTACTGATAATGCCGCTACACCTTTCACCTTTCACCCCCTGTCAATTACTTATGTGCTGTGCTGGTACTTTCGGGAAAATACCATTTTCTTCGAGGCGTGTCAAGCAGCAGACATTGGTGGATCCTGCGAAATACGGTGCCGTGCAAGACGATCGGTACTCAGCAAGCCAACCGCCTGATTCCTGTTCATAGCTGTGCCATGAAGATTGGCTGCCTTTCGCGGGGATTTCTTACGTTACGCTACCCCTCGACCACAAAACTTGGCAAGAGTTTTGTGGTGTGATATTATAGGGGACGTTGATGCCCGGAATCCTCTTACAAGGGGCCAAAGAGGAGGAAATGGACAAAATCCAGAGGGACAATGAGGCTGCAATATCAGTGGGTATCAAACCGTTAGGTAGTCCTGCTACTGCAAAGGCACTACAGCTCAGAACAAACCCTATCATTTCGATGTTGCCATGGTAGACAAAACATTTGACTACGGTTATAATGTAGCCATTCTATTTCAGGTTCAGGCTGGATGCTGAGGCAATCGGAGAGCGAAGAGAGGTAATCTAGACTTCTGGATATGGAAGATACCTTCCCTAAACTTCTGGTTCGTAACTACCAGCGATGGGGCGCTAGAAAAGTCGCCCTCCGGAAAAAAGAACAGGGTATCTGGAAAGAGTACAACTGGGAGGACTGCTACCAAAAGGTAAAAGCCCTCGCTCTCGGTTTGGAGACGACAGGTCTGGCACGAGGACGAAAAGTCTCCATTTTGGGCGATAGCAATCCTGAATGGTTGTGGTCAGAGCTGGCTGTCCAGACAGTCGGCGGAGCAGTGATAGGATTGAACCCCAGTGGCTCTCTCGAAGAATTCAAGTCTGTCCTTCAGCAGTCCGCAACAGAACTTGTACTAGCCCAGGACCAGGAGCAAGTTGACAAGCTGCTGGAGATCAAAGACGAGCTGCCTTCGTTGAAGAAGATAGTTTATTGGCATGAAAAGGGACTGCGGCGCTATGAAAACCCTATTCTGGTGAGCCTGGCCGACGTCATTAAGTTGGGTGAAGAGTACGAGACAAGCCACCCTGAACATTTTGAAGAAAGCATAGCCCTGGGCAAGGGCGACGACGTAGCGGTAATACTCTATTCCCCCGGAACTGACGGTTTGCCCAAAGCTGTGCCCGAAACATACAAGTTTCTGCTGTCGTCTGTGGAGAGTGCCGGGCTCCGAAACCCGATCTACGAAGATGACGAATACGTCTCCGTTATGAACCCTGGGTGGTTCTTTGAGCAGACGATAGGTTTCGGTGCTTGCTTGTTGCTAGGGCAGAAGCTCAACTTCCCTGAGAAATCAGATACGGCACCGCAGGACTTGAGGGAGATTTCGCCTCAGACTTTAGTGTATCCGTCGATAGTATGGGATATGATTACTTCAGGAATTCAGGAGAACATCGCCAAGGGAACTTGGCTGAAAAGGACGTTGTTCAAACGCAGCATGTCTATCGGTTATAAGATAGTTGATCTCCCGGCAGAAGGCCGCCGGGTAAGCGTTTTCAAGAGGCTTTGGTACCTTCTCGCCCGATTGGCAGTGTTCTATCCTCTCAAAGACAAACACGGTCTTAACAAGGCGAGGGCTGTCTATGCGGCTGGAAATACCGTGTCCCCGGAAACTCGCCGCTTTTTCGGTGCCATCGGAGTGAATTTACAACAGATCTTCGGTTCAATCGAAGATGGTATTGTGTCGGTTCAACCTGAAGAGAAATTGAGATTGGAGTAGTTTTCCCAGAATGGATACTGCTTTAAGTGCCATCGTTGAGGGACTCCTTCGAGGGGGTGTCTACGCTTTAATTGCGCTGGGTGTGGTGGTAGTCTTCAAAGCGAGCAAGGTTCTCAACCTGATGGTCGGCGGCCTGATGGTGTTCTTCACCTTTCTGCTGTGGTGGCTAGCCGAGGAAAAAGACCTCCCTGTCGGGGCTGCCGTGGTGCTAACCTTCATTGCTGCCGTAGCGGTTGGCTTGTTTATATATCGTTTCCTGATGCAACCGGTGATAGGCGCCACTATGCTGGTAACCTTCATCATGACCATAGTCCTGGGCTTGTCCGTTATCTTGGGCATCTCCATGCTGTGGTTTGGCGGATCTGCTCAGGTGATGCCCTCGATTTTCAGGCCCACCGGAAACCTAGACTGGGGAGGTGTCACCTTCCCCCGCTTGTACCTCGTCTCCTTCATCGTCGCCACAGGCATGTTCTTGCTCTTTGTGGCCTACTTCAGGTACACCAAGACTGGGTTACTCATGAGGTGCGTTTCGGAAGACAACATCATAAGCCAAAGCTTGGGGATAAATGTCAAGCGGATCTATGCCATAGCCTGGATCGTTGGCTGTCTGTCAGCGGCGATCGGCGGTATTCTCATGGGATCGATGTCCGCTGTGAGTACCGATATGGGGTTCTTCGCCATGGCGAGGGCACTGCCTGTATTGTTGCTGGGTGGTCTGGAATCCCTGCCCGGTGCTTATATCGGTGCCATGATTATCGGGGTGGCAGAGAGCCTGGGTAGTACCTACATAGACCCTCATGTCACCGGGTTCAGTGAACTCTTGCCCTTCATTCTCATGTTGACCATCCTGCTGATTAGACCTCAAGGTCTCTTCGGACTGAAGATAATACGGAGGATATAACGGTGCTGCCTGGCGGCGTTTTCAATACCAAATACGAGTCGGACATGGCGATCTTCCGAACAAAGACGCACTGGCTCATGTTGGCCGTGCTGCTGGCGTTCGTGTTCACCTTCCCCTTGCATGGCAGCGACTACTGGTTGAGTTGGTTCATCAGGGTATTCGTCACTATTGTGGTGGTACTGGGGCTGCACATATTGACCGGGCTGTGTGGGCAGGTTTCCATAGGCCATGCCGCCTTCTTGGGGGTGGGTGCCTATACGGTAGCTATCCTGACTACCAAATATGATTGGAACGGCTGGGTCTGCTTGCCACTGTCGATGCTGGCTGCTGGGGTGGTGGGACTAATTTTCGGACTGCCTTGTTTCAGATTGAGGCTGTTTTACCTTGCCATAGCCACTATGGCTGCCAGCTCCATAATCAAGTGGTGTTTTCAACACTTTGAAGGGGTTACCGGTGGATTCATTGGCCTGTCGCTGGAACCTCTTACGCTGGGCGGGAAAGAACTGATCAGCCGTGGGTCCATGTTCTTCTTGTGTGGAATAATGGTGGTCGTAGTAACTTTCCTTGTCAAGAACATCCAAAGGTCATCCACAGGCAGGGCTTTTATAGCTATCAGGGATAACGAACTGGCTGCTGAGGTCAGCGGTATTCCCATCTTTCGCTACAAAATGTATGCTTTCTTCATTGGGTGTCTTTTTGCTGGGCTGGCTGGCTGGTTATGGGCCTACACGCAGTTACGCGTCAATCCCGAACAGTTCTCTATGCTCGACTCCATGTGGTACCTGGGCATGATAATCATAGGCGGCTGGGGGTCTGTCACCGGGGTCTTCTTTGGTGTCGTGTTTCTGAGGGTGCTCGAGGTCATTATCACCGACCACCTGGCCCCATATCTGGCAGATACCTTCCCCTCCATAGCTATGCAGATTCATATCTCCTTGAGTCTGATACTCTGGGGTCTGGTAATCGTACTTTTCATGATGTTCCAGCAAAGAGGGCTCTACTACCTGCTGGAGAAGGCTAAGATTTACTACAGGCTTCACCCTTATTCCTATTGGGGATAGCCTGCAAGCCCTAGAAATCAGTTTCCAGCGTCGGTTCGGTGCGTTGCTGAAGTAGGTTAGCCCGGTTCGCCCCTCAGTTATCAGTGGTGCGCCACTTGCTGTCGGCTGATAATTTCCTTCCTAATCCTACATAGTGATGCAGCAAAGGCCGGATAGCCCCCCTCTGGGTCAACAGGCGTGTCATCAGTGAGAAGATTCTCATTAGCATCACCCAGCCATCCATGGGCGGTGGCAACCATACCACGTCGGATACCTTCAGTCACTCTAGCCTTCATCTTGGCCTGCCCTCTCCGTGTCTCAATGATCACGTAATCGCCATCAGCGATACCGTTTTCGCTGGCAGTATCAGGGTGAATCTCGGCTGTGGCCTCGGGATTCCTGCGCCTCAACCCGGCACAATGCCGCTGCTGGGAGTGCCAATACTCCAACTCTCTCACTCCGGTAGTGAGCACCAGAGGATACTCTTTGGCCAGTTCTGGACTGCTGATGGGACTCTCGGGTGGCTCGCGATAAATGGGCAACGGGTCTATCCCCATCTGAACGAGTTCCTCGGAATAGAACTCGCATTTGCCCGACGGCGTACCAAATCCATGCTTGTGGTAATCAAATACCAGCTCATCGGAGCCGATGATGATGCCGGTAGCATGCTCCTCGGCAAGGTACTTTGCCGTTAGCCCGGAGGGAGATAACCAGTAATTCATGGCTTCCTCTTCGGTGTTCCACGGTATATACTGGTCGAATTCGCCTCCCATTCTCCTGGCCAGCGCTAGCCAAAACCGACAATCAGACCACGACTCCCATAGCGGCTTTGTTGCTGGTCGTCGCATTTGAATTGCTGGCACAGAATGACCCTCGTATATGGTACAGAGATTCATCCTTTCCATAAAGGTGCAGGCTGGAAGCACCATGTGCGCCTTCTCAGCGGTCGCTGTCCAGAAGGGGTCCATAACTACTAGAAAATCGAGCTTTTCCAGTGCCTGGTTGACCTTATTAGTGTTAGGCCAGGTAACGGCAGGATTGCCTCCGGCAACAAAGAGTATCTTCATGCGGTGGGGTTCTCCCTTTAACACCAGCTCCCCCCAGTTCGGCATGCAGCCCTCATAAAATAGCCGTCCTGACTTGTGGTATATGGGATATCTATCGCCTCCCACACACTTGACGTCCCCCATCAATTTTGGAAGCCTGTACGACTTCTCATGTACCCCTGATAATCTCAACACACCCCCACCCGGTACGTCGATGTTTCCAGTCAGCACCTGCAGCATTACTACGGATCGGGCAGTGTGGAAGCCAGAAGCGGTCTGCTCTAGCTTCATACCCGCATTCATGCACGCAGGTTTGGTAGTAGCATACATTCGAGCCATATTCCTGACATCGCCGGCAGCAACACCAGTCACACGCTCCGCCCCTTCAGGCGTGTAAGACTTGACGTGATCCGCGAGTTTATCAAAGCCCACGGTCCACTCTTCCACGAATTCTTTGTCATAGATACCCTCTGATATGATGACGTTCATCATAGCGAGAGCAAGATAACCATCAGTACCCGGCCTCGGTTGAACAAAAATGTCAGCTTGCTTGGCCAGGGGTATGCGTCTGGGATCAATGACGATAAGCTTCGCCCCGTTGTTCTTTATGGCCTTCTGAATGCGGTTGTGCAATGGGGGAAAAGAGTTCTTTTGATTGGTAGCCCAGTTAAGGATACATTTCGAGTTTATCAGATCAGGGGTAATCATCTTCCCCATTATCTGGAAATAAGCGCGTATACGGGGCGTGAAGCAGAGGTCACCGTCGTAGAAGCGGTTGGGGGTCCCGTAGACATCGCAGAACCTCCATATCAGGTAATAGCCCATACGCAAGGCCATGTTTACCGGATCACCGGTGAAGACGCCGAATGCCTGAGGCCCATCTTCTCCCCTGCTCTCCTTTAGTTTGCTGGCTATGGTATCCAAGGCTTCATCCCATGAAATACGCTTCCACTCCCCCCTTTCCTTCTTCATGGGATACTTGATGCGGTCTTCGTAATGAACGTACTCCGGAATCGAGCGGGCGCTCGCACATATGAAGCCCTCACTATAGGGGTGCTCAGGCATGCCCTCAACCTTCACAATTTTTCCGTCTTCGACATGCACGTTGATCCCACATTCCTCGATACACATTCCGCAAGCCGTTTTGACCGCTTGCTTCATTCGAGAGCCTCCTTATCCATTCTCAGAGAGTCGCCTGAATCCTTTTTGCCCCTGCTGCCTCCTCAATCGACAGCCCCTCAGTCCAGAAACATCGCCAAGAAGCCGCACTATCGACCAGCTCCCGGAGTGGAAGAGAAGGGATGACCTTCTCGTTCAAAGTCAGGAAGATAGTTTTGTGATGCGTCCATCTCCTGCACCCAGCCATTCTCCAGCCCTGCGTCAGAGAGTAACCTCATGACCACTTCATACTCGGCTGTGGAGATTGTCCGGGAAAGAAGCGGGACTCGCGGTGCTCGGTGCATAGGTGCGTACTGGGACATTATGCTGACCGTAACCGTGTGACCGAACTCCCGAGCCAGCCAGAGTAGCGATTCCTCACTACCCGCCAGACTGTTGGGAAGAATTAGATGTCTCACAATTACTCCCCGCTGCGCCACATCGAATTCATCCACTACCAAATCCCCAACCTGCCTGTACATCTCCTTGATAGCCTGACGGGCCAGCGCCACATAATTGGGAGCCTGGGAAAACTTCTTGGCCCACTGATCAGAGGCGTACCTTAGGTCAGGCAGGTAAACGCTTATTATGCCCTCAAGCTCTCTCAGCGAAGCCAGGGAGTCATAACTACTAGTATTATAGACCAGTGGCACTCGAAGGCCCATAGGTACGGCTTCCAGGACTGCCCGCACCAGTTGGGGAACGAAGTGGGACGGTGAAACAAAGTTGATATTATGGCAGCCCAGTTCCTCTTGAAGGTAGAGCATTCTCTCTGCCAGAGTGCGGCAATCCATCTCCTTTGATTTTTGCTTTGGCGGATTCTGGCTTATCTGGTAGTTTTGGCAATAGACGCACTTCATATTGCAGTTGCCAAAGAATATTGTTCCCGACCCTCCGTTACCTGAGATGGCAGGCTCTTCGCCTTGATGAGCACAGACCGCCGAGACTATTGGCAAATGACCAGAGCGGCAGAAACTCAGCTCGTTTACCAACCGGTTGACCTGGCATTCCCTGGGACAGATGTCGCAAGAGGCTAACCTGGCCTCCAAGGTATGAGTGCGGCGCTCCAATTCACCAGAATTGTACAGGGCAATATAGCCGGGCTCGATAGATGTTGTGATCGTCTGCATTATCAACAGCAAGAACGCAATGCTGAGATGCGCACTCCGGAATCCATAGCATCGTTCTCTCATACCATTATACCTGTTGCCCGCCTGTGGCGTCTTGCCTTTGGCCCCTGTCCATACCCCAGACTCGAAAGTGAGCCTGTTGACACTGGGAAGCCCCGCCATTATCATCGGGTAAAAAGGGCGCGCCTAAGGGGAAGTTCCGACCAGAAGGCAACCGGCGGCCAAGGGAGGTACAAAGGTAAGACATGGACATCGTTGAAGCTATTTATCAGAGGAAGAGTATCCGCGCTTTCAAGCCAGACCCTGTGCCCCAGAGCATCTTGAGAGAGATAATGGAGGGGGCAGTGCGTGCCCCTTCGTGGGCGAATACCCAGCCCTGGGAATTTGTCGTGGTAGCAGGAAACAAGCTAGAGGAGTTAAGGAAGGTCTTTCTCGAAAAAGCAGGAGGCGAATCTAATCCTGACCTACCTGGGCCCCAGGAGTATCCTGAGCCTTATGCCGGCCGAGTCCGCTCCCTGGGCATGAGTATGGCTGATGCCATGGCGGCCAGAAAAGCAGATAGCGACAGCAATCAGTGGTGGCTAAGGGGATTGGGACTCTACGGAGCGCCGGCTGCTATCTATGTCTACACTGAGCGCTCGTTCTGCTTCCAGCCTGATAGCCTGAATGTCTGGCCCATATTCGATTGCGGGCTGGTAAGCCAGAACATCATGCTCCTGGCCACCAAGTACGGGCTGGGGACTGTTCTGCAGGCGCAGGCCGTTCACCACCCAGACCTACTGAGACAGGCGCTGGGAATTCCGAGTTCCAAGCTGATAGTTTTGGGCATAGCCATTGGGTACCCCGATTGGGACAACGCCATAAATCAGTTCACATCTGGGAGAGAACCTCTCGACAAGGTCGTTCAGTGGCACGGGTTTGACTAACACCCTGGCACTGCATCTGAACTCAAAGATCTCTGGCAATACCAACCCAGGCAGATTTCTGGCTTGGTGTCATGAATCGTGCATTCGTAGAAGTCCTTTTTGACTCTCCGCAGGAAAGGGCATCGCCTGAGAAGCTTGCTGGGGCCCAGCGATGTCAGGGCAGAAACGGGTTCGTAAGGGAAGTATCTCAAGATGTCATCCCGCTTCTGGCTATGCCACCGCCGCAGATCAGAAGGGTTGGCCCGTATGAAGGCCAGAGTGATCCTGTTCCGGCAGCAAGTCCCGCATCTCAGACATACAGGTTCCGTTTTCTCGACCAGGCCCGATACGCTCTTCTCCACAAAGCTACTCCTTCACTGCTGATCTCTTCTTCAGGACTTCAGCCCGCTTCTGTTGGCCAGCGCCCGCCGTCAGGACTTCATGATGTATTCGCTAGTGGGTATGCAGTCTATCTTGTCGAAGTCGATAAATCGCTGGCAGCTTTCTATCATGCGCTGCACGCGTTCTTGTAATTTCTCTTTGTCACCTGCTGCATCATAGAACACCATGCGGTCTGTCATGGCTCCTGCGGGGAAGTTCTCTTCGATAATGGCATCATAGGGTGGCGCAGCATAAGTCAGGCGGCGGACAATCACGTTCTGGCGATAGCCGAAGGTTGACTGTGTCTCGATAGCCACCTGCGTATGACTCCCCAGCCATATTTCTAACCAGTGTTCGTAATTCAGGCGCGGTGGCTTTTGCAAGAATACCACTTGAGCCATGCCTGGAGTACGCTGGCCATCAGCTACCACATGCTTGGTATTTACGATAGGCTCAGACTCCGTCACTAGATAACCCGCCATGCGAGCCACGGCGCTTTCAATTACCGCCTCCAGCGGCTGGCGATTGTTCGCTGTGTCCACCCACAGGGAAATCACACCCGACAGCGGCGGCTTGGAACTTTCCATGCGGAGCGGTGCAGCCGGAGCAACATCGTCGTCAACCACACCCATGCGTAATTTGCGTACACCTAGCTGAAGTAACCGTGGAGAAACCTTCTCCAGCAGTTTCTTTCTGAAGTCAGTTGAAGACTCCGCTTCATGTTTCCAGACCGGATACATCATTTTCTCCATTTTCTCCTCCTCGTTCCTATTTCACGTTAATGGCAACAAGCCTCAGGGGCACAGCCTGCCTTCATCAGCACTACTATGAGCTTTGGGGTCAGGCGCATCGGGCCGCCCCCCATGATTCGCTGTTGCCTCATTCAAGGCCCGATACCAACAGCCGCAGACTATATTAATCTCATGCTGGCTGATTTTCAAGGCATTTGGTTAAGATTCAGTAGATAGTGTAGCAGATTGATGTTATGCTACCCAAACGCCGGTAGTGTCAAGAGAAGTGTGTAAATTGAGGGATAGGCTTCTCCTTCCAGGTTGAGTTAAGGTGATTGGTAATGCCATAGATGATCCGATCAACACTCTCAGGGTTCT
>Ga0194113_10009447_pt1 | contig 11761 bp, 10 predicted proteins | sample TA2MahC200mmetaG_FD_146193 | JGI IMG/M metagenome (GOLD analysis project Ga0194113, IMG submission 146193) | Freshwater microbial communities from Lake Tanganyika, Tanzania - TA2015017 Mahale Deep Cast 200m | ecosystem: Environmental > Aquatic > Freshwater > Lake | place: Tanzania: Lake...
CGCTCATTTAGGATGTAGTGGGTGGTTTGGGGCAGCGGAGGCTGTTCCTCTGTCACATTCCCACCCATCGTAACGAGCGTTACGCATGCTGGCAATCAACATTCCTGCCTGTCGCCGTTCGAGTTTCGGGATAGGCTCACAGGGAGGCGACCCAGATGGCGTTCTATGAGAACATCTCCGAAGCGGGCGCGGGGCTCATCAAGCGCGGGGTCGGTGACCGGCAGCATCTGCTCCGCTGCGAGACGGAGGACTTCCTCCGGGCGCTCTCGCTCGACTACGAGCCCCGCCGGGAGTTGCACTGGCACCGGGATTACTCGTCCCCCGAGGCCTATGAGGCCTCCGTGGCCGGCAACCGGGAGGCCTGGGGGCAGGCGGTCGGCACCTTCGACCTGCAGCTCCTGCCGTTGGCCGCGCAGACGGAACCGTTCCTCGAGACCGCGTGCATCCACGCCGAGTGGATCACGCTGCCCGTGGCGGAAGGACTGACCGCCCGCGCCGTGCTGGCGATCCCGAAGCACATCGACGGCCCGTGGCCGGTGCTGATCTGCCAGCATGGCATCGGTAGCTCGCCGGAGCGGGTGTTCGGCTTCGATGATGACAGCGACATCTACCGCGCGTACGGGCAGCGGATGGTTGAGGCGGGCTTCGCGGTGCTGGCGCCCATGCACATCACCGAGGGGCCGCCCCGCGCGCGCTATCACCGGCTCTGCCTGATGCTGGGCAAGACTCTCTGGGGCCTGGAAATCCAGAAGCTCAGCCGGCTCCTTGACTACCTGGAGACCGTGGATGGGCTGGATACGAGCCGGGTCGGGATGTACGGAATCAGCCTGGGCGGCGCGTACACGTCGTTCACGCTGCCGCTGGAGCGCCGGATCGGCGTCGGCGTGAACTGCGCATGGTTCAACGACCGCCTGAAGAAGATGGTCGTGGACGACCCCCGCTACAGCTGCTTCCTCTCCGTCAACGAAGAGCATATCTTCATCCCCGGGTGGCTGACCCAGTTCTGCGACAGCGACCTCGCCTCACTCATCTGCCCCCGGCCCTACATGGTCCAGACCGGCAAGTGCGACGGGATCGCCTGGTGGCCGTACGTGGTCGAGGAGTTCCGGCGCACCAAGGCCCACTACGACAAGCTCGGCGTGGGCGACCGCTGCGAGATGGACCTCCACGACGGCGGGCACGAGATCCGCGTCGAGGGCGCCCTGCCCTTCCTGAAGCGGTGGCTGATGGGCGAGACGTAGCCCGGCAAGGATGTTGCGCGGGAACGGCAACGGCCTGCAACACGAAGAGCGCGAAGCCAACGAAGAGACACGAAGAACGGGATGTCGTCTTCGTGCTTCTTCCTCGCCTTCGTGCTCTTCGTGTTTCAGCCGTCGCCTCTCAGCGCGGCAAGGGCGGCCTTGAGGGAGGCCAGGCGGTACGGCTTGCGCAGGTGGGGCCTGCCGAGGGCGCTGAGGCTCTCGAAGGCCGGGTCAGACGGCAGGACGCCGGTGGAGAAGATCACCAGCTGTGCGCGCTCGGGTGAGGCGGCGTACAGGCGCCGGTGGAACTCGAGCCCGTCCATGCAGGGCATCTTGATGTCGCAGATGATGACATCGTACCCCCCCGCGACAGCCGCGCGCAGGCCCTCTTCCCCATCCCCCGCCTCGGTGGCCTCGTAGCCCAGCGTGTCCAGGTAGGCCTTGAGGAGCTGGCGCATCGAGGCGTCGTCATCGATCAGTAACACGCGCAGCGGCCCCCGTTCGGCCGGCGGGGCCACGGCCTCAGGCACCGGCGGGGGCGGCATCGCGACGGGAACGCGGGAGACGGGAAGCTCGAGGACGAAGACGGCGCCCCCCTCCGGCGGTGAGGCGGCCGTGACCTGACCCCCGTGCTCGAGCGCGATCCGCCGAACGAGCGACAGGCCCAGACCCGTGGCCTGGTCGGCGTCCTTGGTGGACACGAAAGGCTCGAAGATGCGGCCGGCGATCGCCGGATCGAGCCCGGGCCCAGTGTCGCGGACGGTCAGGCGGAGGCCCGTCGCCGTCGCTTCGGTCTGCACCTCCACGCGAGGCGACGGAGAGGACGAGAGCCGGGGATGCGCTGAGGCCGCTTCGACGGCGTTCTCCAGGAGGTTGCGGACCGCGGCGGTCAGATCGGGGGCGGCGCCGGACACTTCCGGCACGGAAGGGGCCAGGCGCAGGGTCAGCTCGACACCCGAGGCGTCGATCACGTGCGCGATGGACGCCGTAGCCCGGCGAACCACGGCGTTCAGGTCCACCGGCTCGGCCGGCGAGACGGCCGCCAGTCCGATCTCCAGGGAACGGTGGATGATCTGCCGGCAGGCCTCGGCGTGTTCCACGACCATCGCCAGGCGCGTGCGCGCAACCTCGGGAAGCTCGGGATCAGCCAGGGCGAGTTCCGCGTAGCTCAGCACCGCGGACAACGGACGCGCGAGCTCATGCGCGATCTCGCCGATCGCCCGGCGCACCTCGGCGCGGGCGTCCTCTTCCCCACCTTCAGGAAGTCCCGCCGGGGCCGGCCGGAGGATGACGGCCGCGAGGGGCTGACTGACCGCAGGCGCTAAGGGCAAGACGACGCCGGACACCTCGTGGGGCCAACCCTCACCGTCGCCGATCTCCACCCCAAGCCGCGCAGCTTCCCCTGTGCGCAAGGCTTCGGCGACAGCGCGCCGCAGCGCTTCCGTGGGGGAAGCGCCCAACCGCTCGCCCGCTGGGGCACGCGCCAGGACGCGCCCCGTCTCATCGACGAGGAGCACCGCGACGCCGACAGTCGAGGGATCGCTCTCCGTCACGGCCTGTCCTTCCCTGAGTTCCAAACCCGGCGCCTCTCCCCTATTCTCCCCCATGCCACTTCCGTCCCTCCGTGGAGCCGCCCTTGGAGGCAGCTCGAGGGCGTGCAGAACCCAGCGCGGCATAGGTATTCGGGCGCCGGGAGTTTCTGACACCTAGACGTTTCGACATGATACCACTATCCTGTTATCCTCTTATTATGTCTTGGTGTTATCACGTCTGGCAGGAGAGGCAAGGTCCCGGCGGACGGGGGACGGCCAGAGCGCCCCGACAGCTCATTAGGAGTCCGCGATTCTTGTCCGAGCCGTTCCCGTGTAGGGGCGCGATTCATCGCGCCCGCCCCTGTAGGGGCGCCATTATGGCCATGCAGATAATAACTTGGCGGGTGTCGTTGTAGGGCAGAGCGTGCTCTGCCCAGGTGTTGTTCGAACCGACGGCGTGGGCAGAGCACGCTCTGCCCCTACAACGACCCGATGATGTCAGGTTATTTCGTACATGACCAACATGGCGCCCAAGGACCGATATCGCGGACCCCCATCTGGGAGCCCTTGCGCTTTAGATCCTTAGCGTAATTATGTTGTTATGTCTCCCTATTTGTCTGTCTATCGGTTGTCACGCTGTCATGTTTGGATGTCCTAGCGTCTATATGTCCGATTGCCCCCCTGCCGGGCTCGCGGAAGTTCGGCTTGACAGGCGCGCGGGATGGTGGTATTGTAAAGCGTGACTTCACGATTCTGAGGTAGGCCATGAGAGCGCTGCCGGTGGTTGATGCCGACCCGCGCGAGCGCAAGTTCGTGAAGCTCGGACGCCTCGCGCAACTGGCCGGCGTGTTGCCTTCGACTATTCGCCATTACATGCGGTTAGGCCTTATCGGCGCGGATGCGCAGACACCGGGGGGGTACGGGCTGTTCGATCCGGAGCGCGCGCTGCCGAGGTTGAGACGCATCCAGGACCTACAGAGCCAACGGTTCAGACTCGACGAGATCGCCTCCATCCTGGTAGGTGAGAACGGTGTCGGCGCAGCCTGAGCGTGAAGGCGGCATGTACCTCGAGTTCTTCGGGCTGGAAGACCGGCCGTTCTCTACCAGCCCGGACCCCCGCTTCGTGTACCTGACCCAAGAGCACAAGGCCGCCATCGCCAAGACGCGCTACGCGGTGGGGGAGGGGCTGGGGCTGTGCGTCATCTACGGGGATGTGGGCACCGGGAAGAGCACGCTGGCGCGGCTGCTGTTCGGCCAGTTCCGCAACGACGGGTATACGGTGTCGATGCTGCCGAACGTGCTGTTCAAGCGGGATACCCAGTTCATGCGGGCGATGTGTCGGTCGTTCCGCATCCCTGAGGCGCGGTCGCTGTTGGACATGCTCGACCGGCTGCAGGCGTTCCTACTGGATGCGTACGCGAACGACCAGCGGGTCGCGCTGATCATCGACGAGGCGCAGGCCTTGCCGGGACCGGCGCTGGAGCTGATCCGGCAGGTGCTGAACTTCGAGTCCGACACCGAGAAGCTCCTGCAGGTCGTGCTGGTGGGGCAGAATGAGCTGCGGTCGAAGATCGCGCACCGCAAGGCGCTGAAGAGCCGGGTGGCGATTGCCTCGACGCTGGACCCGCTGCCGCCGGAGGAGGTCCCGAACCTGATCCGCTACCGGCTGATGGTCGCCGGGCGGCGGGCCGACCTCTTCACGGCGGAGGCCTATGACCGGGTTTTCATCGCTTCCCAGGGGATTCCGCGCACGATCTGCGTGGTCTGCGACAACGCGCTGCTACACGCCTTCCTGAACCAGAAGGACACGATAGACGCGGACATCGTGGACCGCGCCGCGCGGGAGACGGTGATGCAATGAGCAGCGACCGCGACGATTCGAGCAGCATGGGCTACGACCGGCTGTTCGAGCTGCAACAGAAGAAGACGAAGCGGGTTCCGACCGCCCCGGAACCCCAGCCGCCGGCGCCCCCGGCGGAACCGGAGCCGGAACCGGGGCCGACACCGCGTCCGCTGAAGCTCAAGCGGCACACGACGTTCCACCTGACAATTGAGGCGCACCAGATTCTCGAGGCCATGATGCTGGAGCTGCGCCGGCTGGCGGATGACCAGGGCGTGACGCGGCCGAACAAGTCGGTGATGGTCGAAGCCCTCATCCGGGAGGCCGCCGAGCAGGCGAAAAGCGATCCGCAGCAGGTTCTCAGTTGGTATCTCGCGTTCCGCGATGAAATGGGGGAGGGGGATGGAGGTCGAGACCCGGACTCGTAGCGTCTTTGTGTCTTTATGTCTTTCGCCTTGGGTCAGCGGAAGAGGCCGGCAGGACGAGCTCAGACACCAAGACATGAAGGCAGGAGACAGGAGACGGGAGACAGGAGAGGGCGGAGAACAGGGGACGCCGTACTTTACTCGCGACGTCGGCGAAGGAGTATGGCGTCCCCTTTTTTCCGATTTCCTGTGTATGCTTGCCCGCGTTAGCATGTGCAGAGACGCGTGTACGCCGCATTACTCGGATAGGCTTGTAGCCTACGGACCCTTTCGTTCGCTGCGGGAGGTGACCCGGTAAGAGGCGGACTCAACAAGACCCATAAACGATGAAGCCACCCGGACCCTGGGGAGGAGACGGTGGCTTCAGCAGACCGACAAGGCCGGTCCCGCTTGACGGGGCGCGGCGTTGTGCATGGGGTGTTTCTTTGCCTGATGGCAGCCCCAGCATAGCGTACGCCGCGTTCTCTGTCAAGCCCCCATCGGCTTGCGTTTCCGGACCCATTCCTCCCCGCAGACCGACAGGGAGTTGGCACCCCCGATGGATGACGGCGGGAAGGGCTATCGGTTCAGCGGCTTCCGGTCACCGCGGTACACGCAGGTGCCCGACGAGGCCTTCGATGAGCTGATGGGTGCTCTAACGCCCGCCGAGTTCAAGGTGATGATGTACGTCATCCGACGCACGTTCGGCTTCAAGAAGGACAGCGACGCCATCTCGCTCTCGCAGATCGTCAGCGGCGTGCGGACGATGGATGGGCGAGTGCTCGATCGCGGCACGGGCTTGAGCAAGAGCGGGGCGGTGAAAGCCATCAAGGGGTTGCTGGAGAAGCAGGTAGTGGTGACTGTGAGGCGGACGAGTGCGAACCACGGGCACGAGGCGACGGTATACCAGCTTCACTTCGCCGAGGATGGGGCGGGACGACCGTCCGATAGAGGGCCCTCTAGGTCCCCCCTTGTGCACTCAGAAGACAAGGGGGCCTTGTCTACTCAGAAGACAAGCCCTTGTGCGCCAGGTGCACAGGCCCTTGTGCACTCACCCGACATACAAGAGACAGTCCGCCAAGAGACAGAACAAGGCTCTCTGTCGGACCTCGCCGCTGTCTTTCTCGCGAACATCGGGTATGCGAAGCCGTCCCGGGCGAAGAGCGAGAGAACCCTGCGCATTCTGCAACGGCTGCACGTGGAGGACGAATACAGCCTGGAGGTCATACACACCGCGTGCCGGATTGCGGCGTCCATGGGGGCCAGGGGCCCGGAGTTGATTCCTCACGTGATTGGCAGACAGGAACCGCCGCCAGCAGAGCCGGGAGTGGGGAAAAGGCTAGCGCAAGCCGAAGAAGAGGCGCGCGCGAGATGGGAGACGCAGGCAGCACGCTTCGATTCACTGCCAGAGGGAGACAAACAGGAGCTGATCCGACGGGCGAAGGCGTCGAACCCGATCATTGCACAGCGGCCGGGGGATCACCCGCTGGTCAGAGCGGCGGCGATCGCGTTATTGGGTGGGTAGCATCAGAATCGGACAGGCAGGATTGCCTGTCCTACGCGGACGCTCAACGTCGGATGAGGGCAAGATGAGACGGGTAGGACCTCGGGGGCGTCGTCCCCACCCAACCAAGACTTGGGCTCGAAGCGGCAAGCCACAAGGCGCTCGCCAGACGCCTACGCGTCCGCTGCGCCGCGTGAGGCCCCGCTCGAGGCGACGTTCTCTCACGAAACCCATGCCTTCGTGGCGGCACCGAGCGCTAGGCTGGGCGGCGTGGGCGACGCTCGCGTGCGTATGGGTGCTCCTGGCGCTGCGGCTGCCAGAGGTTCGGGCGCTGTGGAGCGAGCCAACGACGGCAGAGAGGCCTCCCCAGGCGCCCGCCAAGGATGCGCCGCCGCCGAAGCCAGCCTATCCCGGGCCGCCGTTCGGCCAGGAATGGAGGCCGGAGGCGGTGGAGGGCTTCCTGCAGACACTGGCGGGCTCGACGGACCACGCCACCGTGTTCCTGGCCGGGTTCTCCGAGGAGGGACGGCCCCTGTACGGGGTACGCACGGGAGCGGGGACGACAGGTGATAGGTCACAGGTGATAGGTGACGGGAACGGCAAAGGCCAGGCGACGGCAGGGAAGACGAGCGGGGGCCCGTGGAGAGTGGTGATCGTGGCGGGGCAGCACGGGAATGAGCCGGCCGCCGTGGTGGGGGTGCTGCAGTTCCTGTGGGACTTGTGCCGGGAGGAGCAACAGGCCCAGGCGTGGATGCGGAACAACCTGGCCCTGCTCGTCTTCCCGCTAGCCAACCCGGACGGCCGGGCCAGGGGCACGAGGGAGACGGCCAGGCAGGGAGACATGAACCGAGACTGGGAGGCGCGGAAGCTGCCGGAGACGGCGGCCATCGGTCGGGCGATCGATGCCTTCGGGCCCGATCTGGTCATCGACTGTCACCAGCTCATTCCGGGAGACAAGTACCAGGATCCGTTGGTCGAGGTCGCGTGCAGCGATCAGACGGAACTGACACGCATGGGACGGCAGGCGGTGGGGCTGGAGCAGCACCTCGAGCGGCGGCTGAAGGCGGAGGAGCTCAAGCCGCGGGTCTTCTTCCGGTGGACGAAGCCCGGGATGTGCCTACATGCCTACTATGGCGTCAACAATACGACACCCGGGATCCTGATCGAGAGCGCGCCGAACCCGCCCGGGTGGCAAGTGAACCTGCATCCGAAGGTGCTGTGGACCATCGTGGGATATCTGCGGCGAGGAGGGCAGACGGCGAAGGGCGGTTGAGACCAGAAGGGGTTCTGGGATTGCCCAGGGAATGGGGCTTTGGGGGGGCGCGGACCGGCATTCGGAGCAAACGCGGGCGACCGGGGGATCATGCGGAGTTCGACACCATCGGCGATCGACCAGAGCTTGTTCCTGGCGTGGCAATCACGGGATACCAGGAGTCGGCAGCAGGCCTGGGAGGGCCTGTGGCGGGCATTGCACGCGACGGCGGTGGGGTTCTGCCGGCAGCTGTTGGGGTTGGCGGGGGACGCGGAGGACTGCGCGCTGGACGCGCTCCAGGAGACCATCGAGGAGACGCAGAGGGAGTTGAGCGACGGGCGAGTGCAGTGGCGAGGCCAGCCGGCCTTCGCGGCCTATGTGGAGGGGAAGCTACGGTGGCGGTGCCGCGACGCGGTGCGCAGGAGGCTGGCGGAACGGGGGCGGGTGCAGGAGCTGTTCGAGGAGGCCGCCGATATCGCGGATCCGCACTCCAACGCCGAGACGCTGGTCACGGATGCGCTGGGCGCGCAGGCGCTGGTGACCAGCCTCCTCGTCATGGCCAACGACCTGAACGAGCAGCCGACGCTGAGAGCGACCCTGATGGCGCTCGCAACGTACGTGGACGAGCAGATGCAGCAGCACCCGGCGGGGGACTTCGAGGTGGATCGGCACGACCTGTATGCGTACCTGCGGCGGGAGCTGGGCATCGACGCGAACACGCTGTATGTGCGCATGAACCGACTGCGGAAGGTGCTGGAGACGGCGCCGTCAGCCTCCGGATGATAGGTTGGAGGCGGAGGAATCGTTCGTAGAGAGGCGCGGCAAAGCCGGAGGCCAGAGGCGGACGGGGCGAGCAACCATGAGTCTAGCGGACCACACGACGATCAGCTGCAGCTACGCGCGGGAGAGGATCGCGCACGGGCTCGAGGCGCTGCTGGCGATGGAGCAGGCGCGGGTGCGGGCGCACCTGCTGAGCTGCGAGATCTGCGCGGCGGAGCTTTGGAGCGCGACGCGCGGGACGGAGGCTTCGGGGCCTGAGCCCACGGGCACCCCGATCCCGGGGATGGAGTTCTATGAGGCCTACCTGAAGTGCGGAAGCGTGGTGCCGGCACAGCTCTCGCCGAGCGGGATGCAGCGGCTGCAGGAGTGGCTTACGTCCCACATCATTCCCCCATCCCCGCAGCCGGTGCCCGTCTATGCAGCCGACGACATGCCGCTGGTAGAGGCGCGGGTGGCGGAGCCGGGCCCGGGCGAACCGGGCACGGCACAGGTGATGGTGGGGGCCGAGATCGACGAGCGGCAGCAACTCCACGTGCGGGTGCGGACCACGGATGAGCGGCTGAGCCGGGGCTACAGGGCGGAAGTGGGCCTGCGGGGCGAGGAGCGGCCGATCGCGCTGGCGTGGGTGCGGATCAGCAAGTCGGAGGGGGAGACGACAACCTCGCTGCCGCTGGCGGGCCTGCCGCCCGGACAACTGCCTGCCGAGGAGCTGTACGTGTTGCTGACGCGCGAGGCGGAGGGCACGTAGACTTCGGGCCGGATGCTTCGCATGCGGCCCCTCCAACGGCCCCGAAGGCGGAGACGCAATGAGAGAGACCGTGGACTTCCTGGACTTGGGCGTGCGTATCGACCGGCTCGAGCACGCGGGTCACTCGTCCGACTACGTCGTGGTGGTGACGGACGCGCCGGTGCCCGACCTGGGGCGGGCACACATGTTCTCGGCGGACCAGGTGCGCGAGCAGCTCGAGAAGGAGACCGGGAAGTACGACGATCCGTCGAACATCACGGACACGCTGGAGGGCGGCGTGCTGCGGGGGGAGGCGTTGCGGTCCTCCTGGGGGACCTCCGCCAGCCACCCGCTGCTGCGCAACGCGGGGCGGTTGCTGTTCAACACGATCTTCCCGCCCGAAAGCTCGATCCGCATGTGCTATGTCAACAGCCTCCAGCAGCAGAGGCTGCAGCGGAACCGGATTCTGCGGCTGAAGCTCAACGTGCACGAGACGATCGCGAACTGGCCGTGGGAGGCGTTGCGGTACGAGGGGTCGGAGGGCGGGACGACAGACCAGTACTTCTTGCAGCTAGACCGGCGCACGTCGATCACGCGGTATCTGGGCAACACGGTCGGCGTCCCGCCGCTGGAGTCGCAGGAGGGGCCGCTGCGGATGACGCTGGTGACGGCGGCGCCCGAGAGCCCGGGCCTGGCGCCGATCGCCGAGGCGATCGAGGGGCAGCTCAAGGCGATCATGACGGCGCTGGCGCCGCTGGAGAAGCGCGGGGTGGTGGCGATCAAGGTGATTCGGGGCCCGGGGACGCTGGAGCAGCTCGCGGACTCGGGGCTCGAGGAGACGGCGATCCTGCACTTCATCTGCCACGGGGACGTGGATGAGCGCGGACGGCCGTTCCTGGTGGGGTGCGATCGGTGGGGGCGGCCGACGCAGGTGGATGACGACATGCTGCAGGCGGCGCTGCCGCCCGGGAACCTGCGGCTGGTAGTCATGAGCGCGTGCCGGACGGGGCGGATGGTGGAGGACAACCCGGTGGCGAGCCTGGCGCACCTGCTGGCCTTGCGGCTGCACGTGCCGGCGACGGTGGCGATGAAGGCGCTGGTGTCGGTGGAGGCGGCGGAGGTGTTCGCGCAGGTCTTCTACCGGGCATTGGCGCGGAACCAGCCGGTGGATGCGGCGATGTCGCAGGCTTGCGTGAGGATCTTCGTGTCGGGCAACCGGATCGAGTGGGCGACGCCGATGCTCGTGATGAAGTCCACGAACGGGATGCTGTTCGACCTGCCGTTCGGGGAGACGCTGGCCGACATCGACCCCCGGGAGGAAGCGCTGGAGGAGAAGTACGTCCAGGCGGCGACGCTGCAGGAGGAGAAGCGCTACCAGGACGCGATGCGGCTGTTCACGGAGGTGAACGCGGAACGGCCGCACTACCGGGATGTGGCGGATCGCGTGGCGGCGACGAAGGCCCTGTACGTCGCGCAACTGAAGGACGACCTGCGGCTGGCGATGGAGCGGGAGGAGTGGGGGAGAGGGCAGGAAGTTTGCAGGGCGCTGAAGGAATATGAGCCGGAGGCGGCCCGGGCCTTCGAGGAACGCCTGGCCACGGCCCAGGCGATGGTGCCGATTCCGGAGGGGAAGTTCACACGGGGGCTGACGGAGGAGCAGGCGGAGGCGATCGCGCGGCGGCTGAATCTCACCGGCACGCCCAGAGACCTTCTGCTGCAGAACAAGGCCGAAACGGTCGAGCTGCCGGCGTTCCACATCGACCGGTACCCGGTGACGAACGAGGACTTCACGAGGTTCGTGGAGGCCACGGGCTACCAGACGACGGGCGAGAAGCTGGGGCGCCCGATCACCTGGCGAACGCTGTCGGAAGGTAAGTCGCGGCACCCGGTGGTGTGCGTGTCGTGCGACGATGCGGAGGCCTACGCGCAGTGGGCCGGCAAACGGCTGCCGACGGCCGACGAGTGGGAGAAGGCGGCGCGGGGCGAGGACGGCCGGCTGTATCCGTGGGGCGACCTGTACGACTCGAGCAAGTGCAACACCTTCGAGTCGATGCCGGGATTCCATACCACCGAGGTCGGGATGCTGGAGGCGGGCAAGAGCCCGTACGGCGTGTACGACATGGTGGGGAACGTGGCGGAGTGGACCGCCACCAGCATGACGGACGAGACGAAGCGCGTCATCGCTGGCGGATCGTGGCGGATGACGTGCGAAGTGATGGGCCTGCCGTCACTCCGGCGGGAGGGCGACCGCGACTTCGTGCGTGAGGACATCGGGTTCCGCTGCGCGAAGTAGGTCTCAGGTCTCGGGTCTGAGGTCTCAGGTTGAGGGCGAAGGCAACGACCCGGCGGCACGTATCAGAGTAGAGCGGTGACGCTTCGTTGTGAATAGCACGAGGGGATTATGGAGCCTTGCAGAAACACGGAAACAGTGGGGCGGGCATTCTTGCCCGCCAGCGGGGCGTGGCGGGCAAGAATGCCCGC
>Ga0194113_10009448_pt1 | contig 11760 bp, 13 predicted proteins | sample TA2MahC200mmetaG_FD_146193 | JGI IMG/M metagenome (GOLD analysis project Ga0194113, IMG submission 146193) | Freshwater microbial communities from Lake Tanganyika, Tanzania - TA2015017 Mahale Deep Cast 200m | ecosystem: Environmental > Aquatic > Freshwater > Lake | place: Tanzania: Lake...
GAATTAATTGACAAGGGTGAAGTCCTGGGTCTTTTTGGCGGGACTTCCGAGCGCCAAGTCAAAAACTATAAAGATTTTCTTTATGGCCAGTTAGAGGCCGAAAAAAGAGCCGAGGAGTTGGCCTATTTAAAATTGGTGCCAGACCTTGACTAGCAATTTGTGCGTAGTCAAGGCCAGGCCTTGAGCATGGAACCGAAAATTGTTTTTTGAGGATAAGTTTATTTTAGTACTTAATAAGCCGGCGGGAATGGTGGTCAATCGGGCGGAAACGGCAGCAGGGGTTACGGTACGGGATTTGATAGAAAACTATCTCAAAAACCGAAGCACGAAATACTACAGTATTAAACCCAAAACAAAAAATAAAAAATTAAAAACACAGATTAAAAACGCAAAAAATTTCTAATATTTTTCTATTTTTAAGTTTGTGTATTTGGCCTTTGGTATTTAATTTTTAATTTAATGACTTCGAATTCCCTAATAAGGCCGAAGAAGGGTAAGCAAGAAAGCGATTAAAGCGAGGGCGAGCAGCTTTTTTGATTCTGCTTTCCAGTCAATGATTTGCCACAAGTACCGCAGGGACGTCGGCCATTTCCTTCGCGCCGTCCGCTCAATAGTTAAAAAAATTTTCAGTCCCAGCAAAATAGCCAAGAGTAGGGTAAAATAATGAAAGAAGCCCATGTGGGAATATTGATGAGGTTAAGCTGGTTTTCGTTCTCCTTCTGGAAGATTTGCAAATTGGCGCGCCAACCATTCCTGGTCCAGCAGAAGAACAAATTCTCTAAAATGGGGATCTCGAGGTCTAAAGCGCTTCTTAGTTCCCAATCCCTCTAGGTATTCTCGGTAGTCATCTCTAAGAACTCTTTGTGCTTCTGCCGGAAGGACGTCAAATCGTCGCTTAAGATACGTTAACTCTTCAGCCAATTTCTCTACTGGTTCAGGATAGGAGCGATGTAGTGGGTGTTGGCTAAAATATTCTGATGTTCGGGGGCGAAGCCCGGCTCTCTCAGCTAATCTTTGCGGGAAAGACGGTGCGGGTTTGCCGCTAAAGGAATGGGCAGTATAAACTGTTAGAGGATACTCGGTGTCGGCCGATTCTATTACGTGCCAGCATATAATCTCATAACTATCTGGACCATTTACTGGCCCAACCCCTGGAAGACTACTCCTTCCCCAGGTCCTTCTCTCGTCAGCGTAAAAAAGACGCGCCCTGTGTGCTTGTTCGGCTGATGCTACTTCTGTTGCCATAAATTTTTTCCACTGCCTTCCACTTTATCACATTAAACAATGTTTTATCAAGACCATCTTTGTGTTACTCGAACAATTCCTGTAGAGACCGTCGGGTGTAATCGAGCTCAAACGCCGCGGCGCCTGCCGTTTGCGCTAATTTGGTTTGTAAACGAGCTCTTAGCGTGGGTCTTTTCTCCTTAATGACCCTAAAGAGTAACTCTCTTGGAGGTCTGGGTGCTTCCGAGAGAGAAACACTTCCATCCGGATGAAACATCAAATTTATAAACTCCTCTTCATAAACTCTTAGGACTAACCGGAAGCCATCTGGCCATAGTTCTTCTCGCTCGAGTGCCTCTCTCATATAAATCAAGTGTCGCGGGTTAATCTCCCTTTGTGATGCTATTACCTCCCTTTTCCGAATGTTCCCCTCTCTATCAAAGGAAAAATCCTCTACTAAGATCGGTCTGTACACGCCACGACACTCTCTCCTTAAGTGTTTTGTGGTTGGGATAATAGGGTTTTCCTCGTCCCGCCAGTTTGTCTCCGCATCAACCTGAGCTGTTAAAACTAGCCTGCGAGTCTCGGGAAGGTGAATATCAAATAAAGAGATTTTGCCACCGCTGAATTCGACCTGCACCTCCGTTGGATTTCCTGATCCATCTAAACAAAAAACTCGCTTTGCTCCCCCTCGCGTTTCAACCACCCTTTCTCCATCAGGGCCCCCGGCTTCTTTCCTTATTTGATAGTCTCCTGTCTTTTCCCAGTCAGCTGACAAAATCTCTCGCGCTCTTCCCAAATACGCTCCTGCTTCCCCACTAGCGGCTCTTCCCAGAAGCTCTCTAACTAATTTTACGGGATGAATTTCATTCGGAGGAAATTCATCTGTCTTGATTTCAAGCGATACCATAATTTATTTTTGACCCTCTTTAAAAAGGAAATAATGTCTAGCTAACTATCTCAGCATAGCATTCGTTCCACGATTTGTCAAGTGGCGCTTAAAGTTCAAGGCCTGGCCTTGAAGAGGCTAGCTGCACTTGACAAAGTTAGCAAATTCTCTTATTGTTAAATTATGGAAAAAAGAAATTTGGCTTACCTGATGAAAAGATATGGTCCCGGTTTCCTGGCAGTTTACAAAAAGAGTGGCCGAGTGATGGTTTCCGGGAAGAATCTGGCACAAGTTTGGGAAAAAGCAGAAGAGAAAGACCTTGATTTTTCAAAACTTGAGATTATGCACGTTCCCCGCTATGAGACGGTTAAGCTCTATAGAATTTCCCTTTGAATATGTAGTTCTCCCCGGCTTTGGTAAGGTTTTTTATCCCTTTATTTCTGTTTCCTTAAAGACAATCGATAAAGGTTGGGTGAATTTTCGTTTTATTGTTGATACGGGAGCGGATTTAACCACTCTTCCTTTTTTTATGGCAAGGAAACTGGGGATTAATCTTGGAAAGTGTAGGCAAGGAAAAGCAGAGGGAATTGGCGGAGTGGTAGTAGAGACTCGGGAAGCAGAGATTCCTATTCGTCTCAAAAATTTTGAGTTTTTGATTCGCTGTTCAATCGTTGAAGACGAACAGACACCATTTCTTCTAGGAAGAATTGATGTCTTAGAGAAAAATTTTAGTCTATTTTTTGATTGCAGGAAAAGAAAAATTGTTTTTAGAGGAATTTAGCAATGATGGTAATAAGATGAAGCCGAAAGTTGTTTTTGAGGATGAATTTATTTTAGTGCTTGATAAGCCGGCGGGGATGGTGGTGAATCGGGCGGAAACGGTTGCGGCAAAAGCCACAGTACAAGATTGGCTAGAGATGAATTTTCAATTTTCAATTTTCAATTTTCAATCCTGCCGGAGCGGTATTGTGCACCGATTGGATAAAGAGACTTCGGGCCTATTATTGGTTGCCAAGACATCGGAAGCTTTTGAGAATTTACAAGCGCAATTTAAAGAAAGAAAAGTTAAGAAGCGCTATCTGGCCTTGGTCCATGGCCAGGTTGAACCTGAAGCAGGGGAGATAAAGGCGCCAGTCGGGCGGTTGCCCTGGAACAGGGAAAGATTTGGGGTTTTTCCGGGAGGGCGGGAAGCGGAAACGAGATACAAAACAATTTACAATTTACAATTTACAATTTACAATTACACGTTGCTTGAACTCTCGCCGCAGACAGGAAGGACTCACCAGATTCGGGTTCATCTTAAGTATTTAGGTCATCCGGTGGTGGCGGATGAGTTTTACGCCGGCCGGAAAACCAGCCGAGAAGACCGGAAGTGGTGTCCGCGCCTTTTTCTCCATGCTTCTTATCTTGGTTTTTTTCATCCCCAGAGTAAAAAATGGGTCGAATTTGAATCACCCCTCCCCCGAGAACTTGCCAATTGTCTGAATACTTCTTAGAATAGAAGGTAATGTCGCTTGCCCTAGGTTTTTTAATTGTCCTTCTGGTTGGTCTTATTGGCGGAATTTTTGCCAAAAAGTTTAGACAACCTCTGATCTTAGGTTATTTAGTTTCAGGGATATTATTTGGTTCCTTGCCCCTTTTCCCCATCAACAAAGAAGACCTCTTAAGCCTGGCCCAGATGGGAATTGCCCTTCTTATGTTTTCCGTGGGGACAGAACTTTCCCTTGGCTCATTGGCTCAAGTAAAGAAGCTAGTGGCGGTGGGCGCTTTGATCCAGGTCTTTTTAATCACGATTTTAATTGGGGCGATTCTTTCCTTCTTTGGTTTTTCTTTACCAGCTTCGCTATTTTTGGGCTTTTGCTTTTCACTTTCTTCGACGGCGGTGATTACCAAAATTTTATTTGACCAGGGAAATGAGGGTACGTTTACCGCCGAAGTAATGGTCGGCTGGCTTCTATTCCAAGATTTATTGACCCTCGCCGTCATGGCGCTTTTGCCCAGCTTTTCGCCAGATGCTAATTTGGTTTTGACATCTTCGCTTGCTGATTTAATGCGCGCGGGAGGATTTATTCTGGCCTGCTTCTTTTTGGGCAAAAAATTTTTCCCCAGAATCATCAATCAGATTGCTAATCTTTCCAGTCGGGAAATTCTTCTCTTGGCCACTTTGGCTCTTTGTTTTGGACTGGCTCTTTTGGGGTCGCTCTTTGGCCTGTCTCTGGCGATGGGCGCTTTTCTGGCTGGCCTTATCATTTCGCCGATCCTCTCCAGCCGGGCGATGTTTGCGGAAATTCGACCGGTAAGGGATATTTTGGCGGTAATTTTCTTTGTCCTTTTGGGCATGACCGTGAATTTATCGTTCCTTTTTCAGAATCTGGGCCTTTCCGTGGTAGTTTCCCTGGCCGTGATTTTTCTGAAGTTCCTCTTGGTTTTTGTCATTATTCTTCTCTTCGGCAATCACTTGAGAGTTGCCTTTACGGCGGCCCTGGCTCTTTCGTTGCCGGCCGGCGGAGAATTCGCCTTTATTCTGGCGGTGGCAGGGGCGACCTTGGGCGTAATTGAAAACAGCCAATTTTCCCTGGTCGTGGCAGTAGCGATATTAACGATGCTTGCTACCCCCGTGATTTTGGCGAGGACTGCCCCTCTCTATCGCCGTTTCCGCCATACGGTGAAACCGTGGCTTAACCGTTTTGGCAGGGCCTGCGATGATGTCAGTTTGGCCGCACCGGCCCTGGAGGAGGAAGGACTGCCTATTGAAAATCATGTGGTAATTTTGGGGTTTGGCCGGGTTGGCGCCTGGGTAGGCAGGGCGCTTCAAATGGCCAAGATTCCTTACCTTGTCGTTGATTATAACCAGCGGGTAGCGCGCGACCTGAAGCGGCGGGGCGTCAATGTCGTTTACGGCGATCCGGCAGAACTGCCCGTTTTGGATTATGCCCAAGTCGATAGGGCTAGGCTTGTAGTGGTGGCCATTCCCGACCGAGAAACCCAGCGATCGGCGATTGCCAACTCCCTGACCCTGAATCCCAAAGTCTTGATTATTTGTCGAAGTCATCATTTCGAAGATACGAGCGACTTGAAAACTCTTGGGGCAAAGTTTGTGATTCAGCCGGAATTTGAGGCGGCCCTTTCTATCATCCACCGCATTTTCCAGAACTTTGATCTGGATAAAGAAGAAATTTCGCAAAGAATGAAGTCTATTAAGAGAGAACATGGAATTTAGAAAGAAGAAAAACAAAGTAGCGGTAAGCAAGTGCTGGCTTTTGGTAATTCTTCTTTTATTCTTTGGCGGCAGCTTTTTTAGGCTTTATCAACTGACCGGGGAGTCCGCACTGATTGATTCTGGCAGGGTAAATTTTATACTCAACGCGGAATCTGTTTTTTTGCTTTCCTTTTCGCCGCAGAAGAATGAAGTTTTGGCCATGAAGATCCCTGATAATTTACAGCTAGAAGCCTTAAGCGGCTACGGCCGGTATCAGGCGCGCAGCCTGTATGAGCTAGGGGAGCTTGAGGGAAAGAGCGGCAAGCTCCTCAAAGAATCGGTTCAGGAATATTTGGGCCTGCCGCTTGACGGTTGGGTGAGGGCGAGCGGGAAAGCAACCCTGACCTGCGAGGAAGGAAGTTTTAAAAGCCGGTTATCGGGTATTCTCTTTGATCTTTTCTGGGGCGAGGGTAAAACCGATTTTCCCAAGGGCGATGTTGCCCGGCTTTGGTTTTCTTTTAGGAAAGTGCCTCTAAATAACGTTCGGGTTTTGGATCTTGACCGAATTATCTTGCTTGGCGAAGAAACGTTACCCGACAAAACTGTCGTTTTAGCGGCCGACAAAGAAAAACTGGATTTTACCCTGCAAAAGTATTTTCTGGACGAGAAGATGCGGGAGGAAAACCTAGCTATTGAGGTCGTCAACTTAACGGAACATGCCGGCCTGGCCAATCAGGCAGCCAGGCTGGTCAGTAACATTGGCGGCCGGGTCATCGGCCTGGAGACACAGGCTGGCAAGAATTGGTGTTGGGTAAAAAGCGAGAAGAAAAACAGAGAAAGCTATACCGTTAGAAAATTAATAAAAATTTTTAATTGCGAGTTTATCGAGGCAAAACTGGCCGACCAACCGGCCGAAGTCATTTTGGCAGTAGGGGAGGATTATTGGAAAAAGTGGAAGGAAAAATGGTGAGCGGCCCTACAAATTAGTATACTGATCAGTATATGGTTTTTAATGATTTCCCTTTGTTAAGTTTGCTTGGCAAAGCCAGATGCGGCGAAAGCTGATGGTAATCTGGCGCGATAACCCCGTCCGCTCGAGGTTGAACCTCGCGGCTTATCTTTGACAGTTTTCTCTATTACGATATCGTAATAGAGTCAAGGAAAAATGAGAAATTTAGGAGTAATTTAGCGCTGTAACTCCGTCCGTTGGAGGCTAAACCTCGGCGAGTAGTAATTTCGGATATTCCCAAAAAGCGGAAGGGCTAAAGATCTTTGAACTAAATTCTTCTTAAATATGTCTTTGTAGTTGGACTACTGGAAAAAGTGGAAGGAAAAGTGGTAAAATATAGTATAAGATATGGGGGTGAGTAATAGTATGGCAGAAGGAAGTGAAGCAAAAGATCGAGGGCCTAGTCGACTAGCTGAAATGGGGCAACGAGTCAGGGACGGATTTAATTCCCTGAAGTTTGCCGCTATGATGCTGGACCTTAATCGGCGGCGGGTGGACCAAAAGAGTATTGTCCGTGTTGCCAGCCTTATCACAATAGGTGGATTGGCGCTCTCTTTGGCAACTCCTCTTGATCGGTTCGGCAATAGAAGCGCGGCCAGTTTGGCCTTTGAGGCAGCAAACTTTCCACCGGCAGCGAGTGCACAAGCAGATCAAGATGAAATCACAGGACTAACGTCGTTTGCACAGGCGTTACAGGAAGCCGGACGAGTTACTTCCGGCGAACAGGAGGTAGTTCCGGCAGTAGAGGAACCCCAAATCGTAGAAGCCCCTCCCGAAGTCCCCATTCCAATTGCGTCTGAAGTAGTAGGAGAAGAGGACGCCATGCGGCAAGAGCAGTTTCGAATGAGGGAGGAGTTACGCGAGAAGCTGGAAGAGGAAACGAGGAGAGCTGTCAGAGAAAAGGTCGCGGAAGAAGAGGCCTTCATGAAGGCCTCTCAAGAAGCCGCCAAGAGACCGATTAAGAAGCCGGCAATTATAAGAGAGGTTTTGCCCACCGCAAGTTTCAAGGTGGAAGTAGGAGCCGAACAGGTAGTTTTTTCTTCCCAAGAACAGAGATTTGACCCGGAGGAAGTGCCCGACGTGGCACCGAGAGCCTTCATTGACGCCGACGGCCTAGTTCATTTATTTTCCGGTAATTTTGAGAAAAATTTTCCGTTTGTTGGTCCCACTCTTGAAAATCTTATTCATGTTAACCAACAAACCCACCATGATCCTGAGGGCGGGCGTACAGGAAATCATGATTGGCTGGCTGCTACCTATACAGAAGACGGCCAGACGGTTTTTGCAATTGGCCATCGCGAGTTCCACGCTTGGGAAGTAGGGCAATCAGCGGCCCCACCGAATCCGGAATATACGAATGGCTGGTATAATACGCTCGAGCTTTATCGTTCTGACGATGGCGGGAGAACTTTTAAACATATAGGAAGAATAGCGAGTATTGATAAATCTTACAGTCCGGAAAATAAAGCAGGCCCATTAGGTGTTTTCCAGCCCTCAAACATTATAAAAAGGGAAGATGGGAAGTTCTGTTTCTTGGCAAGTACGCGTTGGCCGGGGTTCGGCGGGAGAGTTTTGATTTGTACTCCTAACCTAGCTGATCCCTCGGCCTATCAGGTGGTAACAACACAAGGAGAGGAATCTTCCCTCGGTATGAAAGCCTCGATAGAAAGTGCCATAACTAGTAATGCTAGGCCCGATTGTGTCGTTTGGAATGAGTACCTTGGCAATTATATATCTATCTATGCCTATGCCGACGGAAGGATTACTTATTCTCTTTCTCCCGACCTGATCCATTGGGGACCAGTAGGATTGTTGGCTGACTATCGGGGAAAATGGGCTGGCGGAACACTTTATGCCGCGCTCCTTCGGCCCGACCCGACACTTAACGACCGAAATTTCGAGGAGACGGGGCAAAAAGCCTGGCTTTATTTTATGGCCAGACCAGTACATGGAGATGAATATAATCGGTATCTAATCCGCGTTCCCATAACATTTCTTAAGTAATTAGGTTTTTTTGCTACTTTCTTCGGTATATTTGAAATTCAGCGCGGACTACTAGAAAAAGTGGAAGGGAAAATGGTGAGCGGCTCTACAAATTAGTATACTGATCAGTATATGGTTTTTAATGATTTGTGGTTACTTTTTCTTTTCGCTAAGATTAAAGGCAACTCTGGAATTGACAATTCGAGAAAATAAGATATAATAAGCCAAGAATGGGCGGCAGCAATAGTTCAGAGAGAGAAGGGGAGCCAAAGGTAATCCAACAACCCCTCCCCAGGCAACTTTCGCGGCGAGAGTTTCTTCGTTTATCTGCGGTGATGGCAGCTGGAGGGGTGGCTGGCATCCTTGGGGCATCTTCGGCCAAAGCCGACCCAGGTGCCCCCACAACTGATCTAGGAGAAATAAATTCGCTAAAAAGACAACTGCGTGAGGAACGGGGGCAACGGGTAAAGTTACAAGAGACCCTGCAACAACAGGCCGAAGTAAGAAGAGCAGCAGCAGAAGAACAAGAAGAGCTTAGAAAACGGGCGAAAGAGGCCAGACGAGAAGCGGCGCGACGGCGAGAAATAGAGAAAAGAACGGTACGATTTTCAGAATTCTGGGGTTTTGATACGCATGAGGTGGGAACGCAGTGGCTGTATAATGGTCCGCGGAACAACCAATTTGTTTTTATGAGGGAGCCGGACGAGAGAGCCCTGGACGGTAGTCCGGTGCTTGCACTGCGCATGACTGAAGTTCCCACTTACCAATGGAATTTCCAGGGAAATAGCGCCTTTAGGTTTTTGGTTAGAGTAAGTAAAACCCCCGGTGGGCGGTATCTCCACGGGTATAGCATTGAGAGATTTGTGCCTGCCGGCCTCAATGAGTTGGGTGCTTTTAAGGGGAGGGCATTCTATCCACCCTTTGGTTATATGACCGAAGATGGGGGAAACATGGTTTCTTTTATGGTGGCGCCGTGGGACGGTTGCGAAGTGCCATATTTTCACTACGGGGAGTACTTAAACGGGCCAACAGAAACGGGGCCATGGGACGTAGCCGAGACGTGGGGAATGAGGATGACGAAACTGACCGAGGAAACGGTTAGACAGGGCATGGGCGATTACGGGGGTGTTGTACAGCCGGATGATGTTCAAATAATGTGGTGGGAATGTGGCCCGCAAATTGAACAATATTGGATCTATAGAAATTGGGAAGTTTGGATATTCCGTCCAGGCGTTGGCCCGATAGTATTTGAATCCGTTAAGGGGCCGGGGTTAAGCATCTTTTCCTACGAACAACTTGCTTCGGGGAAAGGGCCGGCCTGGCCGGAGCGTATTCCGCAAAAGTATCTCGTAAATCCGGACGGCTCGCCTGTGCCAACCTCAGATTATTTATGGCTGGAGAGAGTCATTCCTCCCAAATGATCTTTCCGGTTTAACTTTTCTCGCTATTTCCCCGCGCTTTTGTTTGCTATTATTGCCCTTTTTTGCTAAGATAATTTTTAAATGTCCGGACATTCGAAATGGGCGACCATTCATCGGCAAAAAGAAATCACCGACCAAAAGCGGGGCCAGTCCTTCACCAAGGTGGCCAATGCCATTACCATTGCTGTAAGAGAGAGCGGGGGAGTCACCGATCCGCAGCTTAATTTCAAGCTGCGCTTGGCCATGGAGAAGGGGAAAGAGATCAATATGCCCAGGGACAATATCGAACGGGCCCGTCGCCGGGCTCAGGGCAAACCAGGGGAGAGCGGGCTGGAAGAGATCACGTACGAGGGATTTGGGCCGGGAGGAGTGGCAATCATGGCTTCCTGTTTGACCGACAATCACCAAAGGACCGCCCAGGAAATTAAAAATATTTTTAACCGGGGCGGGGGAACGCTGGCCGGTCCGGGCTCGGTAAGCTATCAATTTGAACAAGCCGGCTTTCTGGCCATCAAAAAACCGGAGAATGCCGAGGAAGCCCTTTTAAAGATTATGGATTTTCCCGGAGTGACCGACGTTGAGGAGACGAGCGACGCGGTCGAGATTTATACTCTGCCAGAGAAAATTGAAGAGGTTAAGGGGGAATTAATCAGTGCCGGATTCGCCCTTGCCGCGACCGAGCTTATTATGAAGCCGAAGGTAACGGTCGCCATTAATGATAAAGGCGAGGCGCGGAAAATTATTGAGCTTGTGGAAAAGATTGATAGCCAAGATGATGTTCAGAAGGTGTACACTAATTTTGATATTCCAGATGAGCTGCTACAAACCCTGAATGTCTAAGCGCCGAAAATTCGTTTTAACCTCTCTGGCCCTGGCTCTTGGGCTTTTGGCGATTGCCAACTTAGTTGATCTTACCGCCCGCTATTTGGCCGTTGGGCTTTTGAGCATCATGGCGATTTGCCTTTCTCTTTGGTCTTTAAGGGAGGGCTTGCGAGGAATATCCTGGCTCATGACGCCGATTTTGCCTTCGCTTCTGACTTTGGGCGTCGGTCTTTTCTATTTTTTATTGCCCGGTTCTCCTTGGGTTTCTATCGCGGTTACTTTTGCCTTTGCCTTTAGTGTTTACGCGCTTTTGCTAACGGAGAATATTTTTGCCGTGGCGGCGATTCGCACGATTGCCCTGGTCCGGGCAGCCTCTTCGGTGGGGTTTTTGTTGACTTTAGCGTGCGCTTTTTTTCTAAACGACGTGATCCTTTCCTTCCGTCTGCCCTTTTGGATAAACGGGCTTTTAGTTTTTTTTGCCTCCTTGCCGCTTTTCTTCCAAAGTCTTTGGTCTGTCAATCTTGAAGAAAAAATTTCTTCGAGGCTGATTCTATACTCCGCCTTTTTATCTTTTTGTCTGGCCGAGGCGGGGATTGTCATTTCTTTTTGGCCGGTGCCGGTGGCGCTTGGCTCGCTTTTTTTGGCGACTACCTTTTATGTCCTCTTGGGCTTAGCCCAGGCACAATTTCAGGAAAGACTATTTCAAAGGACTGTCAGAGAATACCTGGTGGTAGGTATTGGAGTGTTAATAACGCTTGCTCTAACGACAAGATGGGGCGGATAAAACATTGAACATTAAAGAGCGAACATAAAACACTGAACATTTAGGGCGCTAAAGGCGGGGAAGAGGGGAGAGGGGAAACAGTAGGTGGTGTTTATCCTATAGTTTAGTTAAGAGTTTTCACAGAATTATAGGATAGTTTTCACAGGCTGACATAGTTTGATATAGTCTGCTAATCAGTTTATTATTGTGGATAACTTTCGTTTCGGCAACGCAATTTTTAAGGTCGCTTGGTTGCTCTTTATTCTTCCCCGAGAAATTGCCCCACCTCGCTAAGTAAAAGTTGGTCGCCGTTATTTAATTTAAGTAAAAGAGTAGGTTGACCGACCAACTTTCAATTTCCCTAAAAATTAGTTGCCTTCGCATTCTTCCCCCTAAATAGCCCTTACTTAAAAATGGATGGATGGCGCCGGAGAAGGCGATCCCAATACA
>Ga0194113_10009452_pt1 | contig 11758 bp, 9 predicted proteins | sample TA2MahC200mmetaG_FD_146193 | JGI IMG/M metagenome (GOLD analysis project Ga0194113, IMG submission 146193) | Freshwater microbial communities from Lake Tanganyika, Tanzania - TA2015017 Mahale Deep Cast 200m | ecosystem: Environmental > Aquatic > Freshwater > Lake | place: Tanzania: Lake...
AGACACTCAGCCGGCTTCCATTTCGGCAGTCGGTCATGCTGTGCGTCTCAACGGGAAGGGATCTGCTATCAGGCACTCAGCCGACTTCCATTTCGGCAGTCGGTCATGCTGTGCGTCTCAACGGGAAGGGATCTGCTATCAGGCACTCAGGCCGCAGCCTGGTCGCCGCTTTCTTTGCCTTCCTTGGTGCCCTGTTGATGCGGGTAGGTCCAGCCGGCCCAGGCTTGCCTGACCGCACGGATGATCAGGGGGTGGATGAGCTTCTCGGCTCTTTCCCCGTACAGGAGATCCAGATGATTGACTCCCTCGATGACGAAGTCCACTAACTGGCTCCTGTCCGAGGTGATCTCCACTCGGTTCAAGTCCTTCACGCCGCGGATGCGGTAAACCTTCTTCAGCTTGTGCGGGTACTGCTGGCTGTACCGCAGGTTCGTCGGCGGGCTCAAGGGATCATCGGTGCCGAAGAAGTGAAAAACCGGGATGTCGTCCGGAAAGAAAGACAGAAGATTGGCGTAGTTCAAGCGTGTCTCGTCCATCCGCTTGAAGCCCTCCCCGTTGAAAATCGCCTTCAAAAACTGAAAGCCCAGGCCAAGGGGAAAGGACTCTCCGGCCGACTGCAGGTAGCGCATGATGAACCGCTTGTCCTTCCGGTGGTTCTCCGGGTTGATCAGGGGGTTCAAGCCCCCGAGATTCAGATTCAAGATTTCCTTCGCTCCAAAACGAACCCCGGGCAGACGCGTCAGGAACCAGATGGACTCCCGAAACGGCACGTATCTGAGCCGGAAAATCCTGGAGATGTGGTTCAGCCACAGCGTGGCAGGGAACAGGACATGGCTGGTCTTCTGAAAGAACTTGGGCGATCCCAGGGTGATCACCCCGCGGATCATGGACAGGTACCGGTTGGCTTCTTCCAGCGGCGGCAGCACCTTGTCCAGGACCTCCAACTGCCGATCCGTAAGCATGTCCAGTCGATGAAAATTCTTCCGCAGGCTCCAGTTGAGGATCATGCACTCCGAGATGATCCCCCCCATGCTGTGCCCGAAAAGGATCAGGGGTTTCTCGTGCGAACGGCGGTGAACGAACCGGACCACGGTAGCCAGATCATAGTCGATGAGGGTGTCCACCGTGCACATGGGATCGAATTTCCCCTCATTGACCCCCATGCCCCTGGGGTCGAACAGATAGACCCAGAAGCCCATGTCCGCCATGTCCTTGGCCATGGAGTAGCGGTTGCTGATGTTGTAACAGTCGCTGTTGCAGCCGATCCCGGGCACCATGACGAGAGAGGGCCGGCTGTCGCCCGCGGTGACCTCCTCCATGCTCAGCAACCGGCGGAACCCGATGGACCTGCCCTCATCGGTAAAGTCATTGTAATAAACCAGTTCATAGTCCCCTCGCCCATTCTGCTCTTTTTCCTCGATTTCCATCTCGAAATAGGCCGGGGCGCGCGCTTCCCGCAAGGTCTCCTTCATGATCCGCCGCCGACGGGCAGATGCCAGGATCTGCGGCAGGTGGCGTTCGGCGATGTGGAACCTCTCCGTTCCCAACCACCGCAACTGCTCTTCGGTGAGAATGATCACATCCTCGGTCAACCGGATCCGCTGCTTGTCCAGTTCGTCCTGCAGGATGAGCTTGATCTCGTTTCTGGGTATCCGGGTGCCGGTGGTCTGGAAAAAGATATGATAGAGGGTGAGCGCGAGTTTCCCCGCGGCCCGCATCCTGATTTCACCCTGGGTCTGTAGGAGCTTTTTTGAAACGGGAAGACCCAACCGCAACTGCCCCTCATAGATCCGGCTGTAGAGGTTGTAGCCGAGGTTTGTCCAGTAGGTGGGGGCCGAGTTGAGGACCAGACGCACCCCCTGTTCCAGGGCGTTCTTGTCTTCCTTTACGGGCTTTTTTGTCATCGGAGTCCCATCGTCCAGGTTGAAAGGCGGTCTCGGTCTCTTTCGGGATCGTGACGGCCGATCCCTTAACTCCTGTTATCGGCTGATCGACGCCGACTCTTTACCCGCTCAAAAATAGACTCCCCCCGTTTGTTTTTCAAGCGGCGCCAGCCTCCGGGGTTTGACATTTCCCCATGATTCTCCTAGATTGACCGCAATCCGGACCCAGTCAGGCGCTCCGGGAATCGCAAGCAACACCCCGGATTTTCAGGAAAACATCGCCAACCGGGGTCCCGGGTTTCCCGCAGATCGACAGTCCGAGGAGGTCCCCGTCAGACCGAGGAGCACACAGGCATGGCAAAGACAATCAAGAGCAAGAAACCGACTTCGAAAAACAAAAACAAGAAAAGGCCGGCCGGCAAGGCAGGAAAACCCCCTGTCAGTCTGGTGACCGGCGCCTGCGGCTTCATCGGGACCAGCATGATCGAGGTTCTCCATCAGGCAGGCCACACGGTCCGGGCCACGGATCTCGCCGAGGCCGGCATGGAGGACGACTGGGTCCGAGGGCGTTTCCCCAGCGTTTTGAAGGGCCTGAAGGTGGACTTCGTGCCCTCGGACATGACCAGGCCCGAGACCCTGAAAGACCTGGTCAAGGGGGTGGATTACGTTTTCCACATCGCGGCCATTTTCAGTTACACGGCCTCCTGGGAAGCCCTGAAGCGCGTGAACATCGACGGCACTCTCGAATTGTGCAACCTTCTCCTGGAGGAGAAGAAGGTCAAGAAGATGGTACTCTGGGGCGCCGGCGGGGTTTACGGCTTCCCGCCCCCGGAGTTTCTCCCGGTCCGGGAAGAGGACCCCAAGTCCCCTCCCAATAACTACCTGAAATCCAAGCATGAACAAGAGCAGTTGGTGATGCGGTTGGGCCGCACGCGAGGCCTGCGGTACAGCATTGTCAGGCCCACCGGCGTCTACGGACCCCGCTGCGTTTACGGGATGGGGCAGATGCTCATGTCCCTGGCGAAAACCAAGCGCGTGGCCATTCCCCGGAATTTCACCACCCGCGTCCCCCTGGTGCATGTGCGGGATGTCTGCCAGGCAGCGCTCTTTCTCTCCCAGAACAGGGCGTCGGACGGAGAAGCCTACAACCTGAACGACGACACGCAGATGACCGTCCTGGAGTTCATGCAGTACATGGCCGATATCCAGGGAAAGCCCTTCACGCCCCTGCCCCCCGTGCCGGTCGCCTTCTTGAAGAACATTCTCCTGGTTGCGGCCTCGGTCGAGGCGCAGATTTCCAGACGCGTCACCAAGAAGAGCCCCAAACTGGAGAAAGACACCATCCGCTTCCTCGGCAAGGACATTGCCTACAGCAACCAGAAACTGAAGGATCTCGGATACCGCTTCGTGTATCCCGACGCCAGAGTCGGTTTGAAAGAAACCATGGAGTGGTACCAGAAGAAGGGGTGGGTCTGAACGGTCCCCGGGCAGCCGCTGGGTTCCGGAACCGGGGACCCCTACGCACATCCTGATCGGAGGGGGAAGGGATTGTCCGCCAGAACCTTCGTCCCGGAGGTTGTCCAACAGCAGGCTTTCCCCGAGGCCCTGCAAATCTTTCAGCAACTCCTCCGGTTCGATACCACCAACCCGCCCGGAAACGAAGTACCGGCCTGCGAGTACCTCGGCTCCATCCTCAGTAAAGAAAAAATTCCCTTTGAGATTCTGGAGAGCGCCCCGGGCCGGGCAAATCTGATCTGCCGGCTCAAGGGGGATGGAACCCGCGAACCCTTGCTGCTCAACGCGCATCTGGACGTAGTGCCTGCGGAAAAGGAGCGCTGGACCCACGATCCCTTCGGCGGCCTGATCGACCAGGACTGCATCTGGGGACGGGGCGCCCTGGACATGAAGCACATGGCGGTCATGAGCCTGATGACCGTGATCCTTCTCCACCGGCAACGGACAGCCCTGAAACGGGATCTGATTTTCGCCGCGGTCGCGGACGAAGAGGCCGGGGGGGATTACGGCTCGGGCTGGCTGGCCATGAACCACCCCGAGAAGGTCCGGGCCGCATACGGCATCGGGGAAATCGGGGGCTTCAGCCGCTTCGTGGACGGCAAACACTTCTATCCCGTCCAGATTGCCGAAAAGGGGATCTGCTGGCTCAGGATCCGGGCCAGAGGGAATCCCGGCCACGGCTCCCTGCCCAACTGGGAAGGCAGTGTGGGAAAAATCGGCAGGGCCGCCCACCTGCTGGGACAGACCAGACTGCCACTGCACGTCACCCCGGAGGCCAGGACCTTCGTGGAAAGCATGGCGGCGCAGCAGCCCTTCCCCAAGGGTCTGGTCCTCCGCAAAGTCCTGGACCCCAGGTGGCACCGCCTCCTCCTGGACAGGGTTCTGCCCGACAAGGCACTGTCCAGGAGCCTTTACGCGGTCCTCCACAACACCGCCAACCCCACGGTCATCCGCGGGGGAGAAAAGGTCAACGTGCTCCCGTCCGAGGCGGAACTGCAGGTGGACGGGCGCATCCTGCCCGGCATGACTCCCGACGATTTTCTCCGGGAGGTCAGGGCAGTGATCGGCAAGGACTATGAGATCGAGGTCATCCGCTGCCTGCCCGGGGTTTCCGGATCCGCGGACGACCCGATCCTGGCGGAAATGTCAGAGGCCTTGCGCCGACAGGATCCCGGCGCGATTGTCATTCCCTACGTGACGCCGGGGTTCACGGACGCCACGCACTACCACCGCCTGGGGATCCGGTGCTTCGGTTTCACTCCGGCGAGGCTGCCGGAGGATTTCAACTTCGTGGACCTCATCCACGGACACGACGAGCGCCTCCCGGTGGAGGCCTTTCGGTTCGGTCTGCGGGCCTTGTGCGACTTCGTGTCCGGGGCCTGCACCTAGACCTTCGAAATGAGCACGTCCGGAGTTTCCGAGAAAACCCCGACTCACTCCCCCCCGGACAGCAGTACGACAAGGTCCTGGAAATTGCCTTCCTTGGCGTAATCAAGGGCCGTCTTGTTCGATTGGTCCGCGAGGCTCCTGTCGGCCCCTTTGGTCAACAGCAATCGAACCGTCTTCTCATGGTTGAAACTGCTCGCGACAATCAGCGCACTCTGGCCGTTCTGGTCGAGAGCGTCAATGTCCGCGCCCTTTTCGAGCAGGAACTCCGCGGTGGAAGCCTGGTCATAGTATGCAGCCCACATGAGTGCGGTCCAGCCGCTCTCGTCCCTCTGGTTGATGTCCTGCCCCTGGTTGATGAACTCCTGGATTTTCTCGGCCTTCCCCTGGGCCGCAGCGCTCATCATGGTCGTCGAACCGCAACCGGCAAGACCTGCGACGACTACCGCCATAAAAGCCGCGACTGCTCTGAAAACGGGATTCGCTCGCATGGGACCACTCCTTTCCTGTTGGGTTGGGGTTCTTTGCCCGAGAGGGCTTCACTCCACTCCGATCGGTGCGAAAAACCGCGCAGAGAACGAAAAACCCAGGAAATAGCCCGAACCCTGTATACCAAACAGGACGGCCTTTCTCAACAGATCGAGGCCGCTGAGAAGAAAGGCCCGGCCCCCCTCTCTTCACGCAAGGGCGGGGTGCCGGCCCCTCTCAGGGTCTCGCCATTGTCATGCGCAAACTGTTGATGTCGGACGAGAATCTATCCTCAAACCGAAAGAGCGGCCAGACTCATTCCTGCGCAGGAGCGAATCCACCGAAACCAGTAGCTTCTGGATTCCGGTCTTTCGCCGGAATGACGGTTCACACGCGACTCTTTCGGCACCTTGCGGCCCCTCTGGTGGTCCTGGACATAAACTTGTGTCCTGCTGTACGCTGTCCCCACCCAAGGGAAGAGCCCTCTCAACGCAAAGCCACCCGAATCAAAGGGGAGACAGAGAGACCGTGGACAGAAGCACCCTCTCCCGTTTCCTGCGGCCGGCAGGCGCCTGGATCATTGTGCTGGTGCTCCTGGCGCTGGACCTGGCCTCCTGCGCCTCGACCGCGAGGAACGGCGACCCGCACCCCGGCGCCGCCCTGGACCGGAAGATGGACCTTCGTGCCGGCGGGTTCCGGCGCAGCTACCGCGTGCACGTCCCTCGGGGCTACACCCCGGACAGGACCTGGCCCCTGGTGGTGGTCATCCACGGCGCCTTCAGCGGAGCCCGGGAGATGGAAAAACATTCCCGCTTCAGCGAACTGGCCGACCGCGAGGGGTTCATCGTCCTGTACCCGAACGGCATGGGCCTTTTCGGACTGCTCAGGCACTGGAATGCGGGCCACTGCTGCGGCAAGGCTGCCGGGGACCGGGTCGATGACGTGGGCTTTGTAATGGCCGCGTTGCAGGAGGTCCGGGAACTCCTGCACGTGGACCCCCGACGCATCTATGCGGTCGGCTTCTCCAACGGGGGCATGCTGGTCCACCGATTAGCCGCCGAAAAGCCCGAGGTGTGGGCCGCCGTGGCCCCGCTGGCCGGATCGGCTGGGGGAAGGAAAGATGCGAACCACCCCTGGTGGCACATTCCCGACCCGGCCCTGCCCGTTTCGGTCCTCATGATGCAGGGGTTGCGGGACGAGCAGATTCCGTACCTGGGCGGCAGGGTCGGCGGGAAACCCGGGGCCAGAGAATACCTTTCCGCGGAAGACTCGGCCCGGTTCTGGGCGCGGAGCGACGGTTGCGAGGAACCCCCGGAAACCCGGGAAATCATGGGGGGCATCGTGACCCTGCACGCCTGGAAGAACTGCCGCAACGGTACGGAAGTCGTTCTCTATACTCTCCACGAGTGGGGACACGTCTGGCCGGGAAAACCCTTCACCACCGAGGCACTGGAACCGGGGGACCCCTTTCTCGAGTTCGACGCCGCGGAAATCACCTGGCAGTTCTTCCAGGAACACGCAAAGTGAGTTCCAGCAGCTTTGCGTGGCCCCGAACACCCAACGGCATTGCCCCTTCTTCAAGAAACACGCAAGGCAGGCTCGATCGGCGCTGCGGGGCGCAGACACCCGGCGGGAGGGCCGTCCTTTTCCATGCCGCCGTCTTCAATGAGCCTGCAAGGCAAGTTCGATCAGCCCCGCGCCCGGATTCCTCTCCGATTGACACGCTGTTCCCCCCTCCCTATACTTCGACTGAATCAAAGCGGTGAGAGGCGCCTCGTTCCATTTCTCCCCGTCTCGTCCAGAATCCTTCGAGCAACCCGCCACGGAAAGACCGCAGGAAAAGGGCCAGGTCTATGATAAGGGACGAGATCAGGGATTTTCTGCTGAAGATCTTTCAGGAAGAATTCGAAATCGAGAATCCGGGGCTGGATGACGACCTGAGAGAACTCTACGGCTTCGACAGCATCGATGCCATCGAACTGCTCGGTGAGATCGAAACGCTGTTGAACTCCGAACTCACCCAGGATGAGAAAAAGAGCGCTATGGACATCCGGACTGCCAATCAGATCCTGGATTACATCGAGTCGCTGGCCCGGGCGAGAGAGGGTTGAACCCGCTCCCCTGAAAAGGACCGGTCACGGGACGATCTGCCCCGGGAGAAACATGGAACGAAGAGTCGTCATCACCGCGGCATCCGCCATCACCCCTATCGGTCATGCCGAGCAGGAAATCGTCGCGAACCTGCTCCAGGGGGTCTCCGGCGTCAAACCGCTGCGCCAGGACGACCTGCTGGCACGTCATATCCACTGCGGCGTCTTCGGCACCGTGGACTACGAAGTCCCCTTCCACTTCGAACGCCGCTATCGAAAGACCATGGGCCCGGTGTCCTTCTATGCCTGCCAGGTGGCCAAGGAGGTCCTGGAATCGGCGGGCCTGGACCGCGACTTCGTGACCTCCGGCCGCCTGGGGATCGCTTTCGGTTCCACACACGGAAGCCCCACCGTACAGCGGGAGATCTACAAGATCTTCTTCAGCGGTTCTCCCGGCGACTTCTCCTCCATCGGGGCGGTGGACTACCTGAAATCCATGGTGCACACCACGGCCGTGAACATCGCCAAGATGTTCGGCATCACGGGCCGGGTCATCTCCTCCTGCACGGCCTGCACCACCAGCAGCCAGTCCATCGGCTACGGCTACGAAGCCATCAAGTTCGGCATGCAGGACGCCATGCTCTGCGGCGGGGCGGACGAGTACGACACCACCACCGTAGCGGTTTTCGACAACCTGCTGGCCTGCTCCAACGCCTACAATGAAACGCCCCGCCTGACACCGCGCCCCTTTGACGCGGACCGGGACGGCCTGGTGGTAGGGGAAGGCGCGGGGGCCGTCCTGCTGGAGGAATTCGAGTCCGCCAGGAAGCGGGGAGCGAACATCCTCGCCGAAATCATCGGTTTTTCCTGCAACAACAACGGCGGCGATCTGATCCTGCCGAACACGAACGGGATCATCCAGACCATCAAGCTGGGCCTCGATAACGCCGGGATCCTCCCCGGGGACGTGGACGTGGTCAGCGCGCACGCCACGGCAACCATCATGGGCGATATCATCGAAGCCAAGGCCATCCATGCGGTCTACGGCAACGGGCCGCGGGTAACCGCCCTGAAAAGCTACATGGGGCACACCATGAGCGCCTGCGGGGTCATCGAGACCGTTCTCACCCTGTACATGCTGAAGGAAGGGTTTCTCGCCCCCACGCTGAACCTGGACCGCGTGGACGAACGGTGCGCCATGATCCGCCACGTGAGAACCCTGGAGAGGGTTCCCCTGTCCATCGCCGCCATCCAGAACTTCGCTTTCGGCGGGGTCAACACGAGCCTGATCCTCAAACGGGTCTGACGGGCACTCATGACCGGCGTTTCGACGTTCAGCCGACGATGCTACGAGGTCGCCTTTTCGACGGTCCTCTATATCTACTTTGTCCTGGGTTTTCTGCTGGTCTTTCTCTGGTTCTATCTGCTCGCGTTCCTGTTTTCCCCTGACCGGGAAGCGGCGTTTCAGAAGCTCAACCATTGCTTTTACCGGGGGTTCCTGCTCCTGGCCCGCGTGGTCATCCCGGGGCTGCGGATCCGGATCGACGAGGATATCCGCGCCATTCGCTCCTCGGTGATCGTGAGCAACCACCTCTCCTACCTGGACCCGATCCTGCTCGTTTCCCTGTTTCCCAGGCAGAGGACCATCGTCAAGAGCAGGTTCTTCAACTACCCGTTCTTCTCCTGGGTCCTGCGCACCTCCGGTTACCTTCCTTCCTCCGGTTCCGGAGAGCACGCCCCCATCATGATCCGGAACCTGGATTCGCTGCAGAGGTTCTTCGCCTCCGGAGGCAATCTGTTCATCTTCCCGGAGGGGACCAGGAGCCGCGACGGCGCCCTGGCCACCTTCGGCAAGGGCGCATTCACCCTGGCCAGGAGATGGCACGCTCCGATCCAGGTGCTGCGCATCCGCAACACCAACCGCCTGTTCCCCCCGGGAAGACTCCTGTTCCGGGCGCCGGGAAGAATCACGCTGCACGTGGAACGTCTGGGCGTCATCCCCGTGGCCTCCCTGGAGGGAGTCTCTTCTCCTTCGGAAATCATTCGGGACGTGCGCGGCCTCTATTTCGCTGAAGATCCAAACCCCGAAGATCCAGGAAGACAGCCATGACCCCGGGCACCTCTTCCGGTCACGCCCTCGTCATCGGTTCCGGCGTCGGAGGGCTGTCCCTTGCCATCCTCCTCGTGCGGCTCGGATACCGCGTCACCGTCGTCGAAAAAAACGCCCGGCCGGGGGGTCTCATGCGCAGCTATCCCCGCAGGGGCATTCAGTGCCCGGTGGGCGTCCACTACCTCGGCGCCCTGGGCCGGGGCCAGATGCTTCGCTCCCTGTTCGACCTGCTGGAGGTCTCCCACCGGATAGCCGTGGAGCCCATGGGAACCGCAGGCGTCATCGACCGCTACCTGTTCGACGAGTTCACGTTCGATCTCCCCCCCGGGATAGAGGCCTACGAAGAGAATCTTCTCCGGACCTTCCCGGCGGAGCAGGAGCAGATCCGTGCCTACACTCGGATGCTCCGCAACGCTGCCCGGCAGATGGAGACCCTGGAGTTCCTCTCTTCCGAGTCGCGACCTTTTCAGATTCTGGACCAACTGAGGCCCGTCGGGGAGATTCTCAGGCAGCTACAGTGTTCCCCGAACCTCAGGAGCGTGCTCTCGGTCCCGTCCGCCTGGATCGGCGTGCCGCTGGACAGGGCGCCCGCCGTCTACCACAACGCCTCTCTGGCCAGTTATCTGGCCTCCTCCTGGAGGCTCTCCTGCAGCGGGGCGGACATGGCAGACGCCTTCGCGGCGAGCTTCACCGCAGGGGGAGGGGAAATCATCACCGGGGACAGAGCGGAAAGGATTCTGGTGGAGGCCGGCAGCGTCCGGGGCCTGGGGCTGAGTTCCGGCCGGGTGCTGCACGCGCCTGTGGTGGTCGCGGCCATCCACCCGAAGGCGGCGCTCCGGCTCCTGCCGGAAGGAGTCGTGCGCCCGGTCTACAAGAACCGCCTGCGGAAGCTGAAGGATACCCAGAGCATGCTGTCGGTCCACGCGGCGGTGGACGCAGCCGAGCACCCGGAACTACCCTACAACCTTTTCCGGATCGAAACCGACCGGGAGGGGGCCATCGAGCAAGCCTGTTTTCTTCAGATCCGCAGGAGCCAGAAGGCCGGGAAGAACCTGCTTTCCATCCTCTCGGCCGGCAGCACCGACCGCTGGCAGGAATGGGAAGGCACCTGGACGGGGATGCGTGGAGAGGATTATCAAAGGGAAAAAGACAAGGAGGCGTGCAGGCTCCTGCGCGCCGCCGCAGCCGTTCTCGGAAACCTGGGGAATCCGGAACTTCTGGATGTGGCGACACCCCTCACCCTGCGCGACTGGGTGGATACCCCCGGGGGCTCGGCTTACGGAGTCCTGCGCTCCACCGACCAACTGCAGGCCTTGTCGCTGCTGAACCGCTGCCTCGTCCCGGGGCTCCACTTTGCCGGCCAGAGCGTGCTCGCCCCCGGGATTCTCGGGACAATTCTCGGGTCGCTCCACAAGGCGAAGGCCATCGCCGGGCCGGAACTGTTCCGGAGCGCCATCCGCCTGTAGGCGATTGCCGGCGCGAGAAAAATCCTCCGCCGCACGCGGCTTCCTGGAGTCGACCGTGGCAACAGCGGCGATTCTTCGCGGAGGTTGGGATCAGCCAGACGGACGCCACGCCGCGGACGGCCGACCTGCGGCCACCGGATTCCGGGTTCAATACATCCCCCCGTTCACGGAGACCACCTCCCCGGTGATGTAGGAGGCGTCTTCGGAGCACAGGAAACGCACGACCCGCGCCACTTCTTCCGGTTTTCCGATCCTCGCCATGGGGATCATCTCTTTGATGGCGGCCACCGGCGCCTGGGCGATCATTTCCGTTTCGATCAATCCCGGGGCCACCACGTTGACCCGCACCCCCAGCCGGGCCACCTCCTTGGCCACGGCCCGGCTGGCGCTGATGAGCCCCGCCTTGGCCGCCGAATAGTTCGCCTGGCCCCGGTTGCCGATCAATCCGGCCAGCGAGGACAGGGAAACGACCGATCCCCTCTTCTTCCGCAGCATCTTCCCCAGCACCGGTTTGGTGACGTTGTAAAAACCCTTCAGGCTTGTGGCGATCACCGAGTCCCAGTCCTTCTCCGGCATCATGATGAACAGACCGTCCGCCGCAATTCCCGCATTGTTCACCAGCACGTCGATGCGGTTGAAGCGGGCGTGCAGTTCCTGCACCGCGGCTTTCGTCTCCTCGCCCTTCGTGACGTCGAAGGCCACGGCCTCGCCGTCCCCCCCCCCGCTTCGGATCATCTCCAGGGTTTCATCCGCGGCCGCACGGTTGGACTGGTAGTTCACAAAAACATAATAGCCCACTCGCGAGAGTTCCAGAGAGATGGCGCGGCCGATGCCCCGGCT
>Ga0194113_10009460_pt1 | contig 11753 bp, 8 predicted proteins | sample TA2MahC200mmetaG_FD_146193 | JGI IMG/M metagenome (GOLD analysis project Ga0194113, IMG submission 146193) | Freshwater microbial communities from Lake Tanganyika, Tanzania - TA2015017 Mahale Deep Cast 200m | ecosystem: Environmental > Aquatic > Freshwater > Lake | place: Tanzania: Lake...
ATCCAGCCGCGCATCGCGGCGGTGCCCGATCCGAGCCGGTCGGCGCCTTCCGTGCCGAGCACGACATCGAGCCGCAGCAGCCAGCGCGAGGCGACGGTCGGCGTGCCTTCGACGCGCTCGGCGCGGGTCAGCACGACGCGGGGGGCCGAGGCAAGCTCGACGAAGTCATGCGCCGAAAGCCCGATGCGGCGTTCGGGCGAGGGCAGGCCGAAGCCCGCACGCATCGGCCGCGACAGCCACGGATCGGCGGCGGGATCGGCGGGCCAGGTGCCCTCGTTGAGGCCGCCGAGCACGACGACATCGGCGGTCTGCAGCCGCGCTTCCAGCGGTCCCAGGATTGCCAGGCGCGGATGCTGGCCGCGCAGCGGGCGGACGACGAGCCCGTCGGTCAGCGCCGCGTAGAGTCCCGGATAGGCAGCTCCGCGCAGCGGCGGAAACGCATCGGATGCCAGGTCGATCTCGGCCAGCGCCTCCGACAGCGCCTCGCCGGCCTCGCCCTGCCAGAGCCGGTCTGGGCCTTGCTCCGCCTCGCTCGCCGCCAGCGCCTCGGCGGCGGCGAGATGCCCATGCAGAAGCTGCGCCAGCGTCGTCTCGCCCGAAGCGAGCGTATCGATCAGCGGCGCCAGGCGAGCCCCGAGATCGCGGACGAAGGCGGCGAGGTGGCCGCGCTCCTCGGCATCGCGGAGCCCGCCGATCGCCGCCAGCAACCCGTCGATGCCCGGCGCCGGCCGCGGGCCGCGCAGCACCGCGCGTTCGAGCGCGCGCGCATATTCGCGGAAAAGCTGCGGCTCGCGCCCGCAGGCGGCGAGCGGATGCTTGAGGAGCGCCAGCAGCTCGACCGGCGCCAGCTTCGTCTCGGCCGCGGCGAGCAGGAGACGCAGGAAAGTGCCGGGCGGCGAGGCGGCGAGCGGCTGGCCGCCGGAATCGTCGACGGCGATGTCCCAGCGCGCCATCTCGGCGGCGACGCGGCGGCCGAGGCTGCGGTCGGGCGTCACCAGCATGGCGCGGCGGCCCGGCTCCTCCAGCGCCTCGCGTAGCGCCAGCGCGATCGCGCGCGCCTCCGCCTCGGCCGTCGGCAGGTCGAGGCGCCGGATGTCGCCGATCGATGCCGCCGGCGCCGCCTCGCCGTGCCAGGCATCGGTCGTTGCCGCCGGTTTCAGCGCGTGCTGGAGGAAGGCGGCGCGCGGCTCGGGCGCACCCTCGACCGGCCATGTCGCGACCCGGTCGCGCCCGACCTCGAGATGGGCGAGCAGGCGGAACAGCGTGTGCTGCGGATGCGTCGGCTCCTCGCCGATCGCCGCCCAGGTCGCCTCGTCGGCGAGGCGGTCGAGGCCGGGCAGCACCAGCTCGCCCTGGGGCAATCCCGCGACCACCTTCATCAGCTCGGCCGTGGCGCGGATGCTGCCCGTAGACCCGGCGACAATCACCGGCGTTGCCGGCGGCGCCTTTCGCCATGCCTCGGCCTGCAGCGCCATCAGCTTGCGGCGGCGATCGGCCGGATCGAGCAGGCCTTCGGCGGCGAGGATCGCGGGCCAGGCCTCGGAGACGATCTCGAGGAAGCGGAGCGTGATCTGCCAGTGCTGCGCCAGATCCGGCGGCACGAGGCTGGGCAGGTCGGCGAAGGAAAGACCCTCGGTGTGGACCTGATCCAGCAGCCGCGCCAGCTCGCGCGCCAGCCTTGCGGCGTGATCGGGCGTGCGCTCTTCCGACTGCTTCAGGATGAGCTGCGTCAGCAGAAGCTGGCGCCGCGGTTCCTCGATCGCCGGGGCCAGGTCGAGCGACTCGGCGATACCCAGCTCGCCGGCGGCGCCGAGATCGAGCTCGGCCGCGTCGACATCGCCGAGCGGCACCATGCGGGGCAGCAGCATCGCCGCACCGCCGCCATGGCGCAGGAAGGCCTCCGACAGCGCCCGCGCCGCGCGCCGCGTCGGCAAGAGGATCTGCGCATCGGCCAGATGCAACGGATCGCCGATGCGCGCCAGCAGCCCCTTGGCCAGCGCATCGAGGAAGGGCACGCCCGGCGGGATGGTCGCGAGCCTCACGGCGCCAGCCCCTTCAGCCGCTCGGTCCACGACGCCCCGCCCGCGATCGTGACCACGCGCTCCTCGTCCGTCGCGCCGAAAGCGAGATGGATGTCGAGCCGATCCGCCGGCAGCAGCGCGCCCAGCCGTTCCGGCCACTCGATCAGCGAGATCGCCTCGGCGAAGGCATCCTCGATATCGAGCTCATGCGCATCCTTGGGCCTGGCCAGCCGGTAGAGATCGAAATGCCAGACCGGCACCGGCGCAAGATCGTAGGTCTGCACCAGCGTGAAGGTCGGCGACGGCACCTCGGCAGGCCCGCCTAACGCCTGGATGACGGCGCGCGCGAAGAAAGTCTTGCCGGTGCCGAGCTCGCCGGACAGCGCGACGACATCGCCGGCGCGGAGAAGCGGCGCGAGGCGGGCGGCGAGGACTGATGTCTTCGCGGGAGCTGAAAGGGCGAGTACGGTCACAGAAGAGTCTTACGCCGGCCTCTGGCTGGTCTCAATCGACGGTCGGAAGCCGACGTCTCCGCTCGGCTTCTTAGGCGGCGGAGCTCCTTGCCACAGCCGCTTGCTATCGCGCAGCGAGCGCGAGCGCGGCGGGGCTGAGCGGGCCTTTCGCGACCGCGGCGATCGCGGTTTCGAGCTGGTCCAAGGTCGAGGTGCCGGCGAGCACGGTCGAGAGCGTGTCGCCGGCAATCGCGAAGCGGAGCGCCGCCTCGATCAGGCTCGCGGCGTGGCCCTCGCGGATCAGCGCATCGAAGCGGTGCGCGTTCCTCACATCGGTGGCGTAGTCGGGGCCTGAGGCGATCGGCGGCACGCTGGGAACGCCGGTCGGGTGCCGCGCCTCGCTGCCGCTCAAGGCGCCGCCGGCGAAGACGCGGATGCCGATGCGGCCCATGCCGGCCTCGCGCGCCTTGGTCGCGAGGCTCTTGAAGTCCTGCGCCGGCAGGTCCGCCGGCACCGGCAGCGCCGCGCTCGGGTTCAACAGGTTGAAGCAGATCTGCGCGGTGTCGAAGACCTTCGCCTCGACCACGCGATGCAGCATCCCGGTGTCGCCGAGCGCGGTGATGCCGGCGAAGCGGATCTTTCCCTTCCGCTTGAGCCTGTCGAGCGCCGGCGCGACCTCGTCGATCACCAGGCGCGCGTCGAGCGGCCGGTCGTCGCCGGACGCGGCGATGCGGTTGTGAAGCTGCAGCAGATCGACGGTCTCGCGCTGCAGGCGCTTCAGGCTCTGATCCAGCGAGCGCTCGACGGCGCCAGCGACATCGCCCTTGTCCTCGGGTCTCAGCGTGAACTTGCTTGCGAGGAAGAGGCTCGGCTTGAGCGACTTGAGCACGCGCCCGACATTGGTCTCACTGGCGCCGTTGCCGTAGGAAGGCGCGGTGTCGAAGAAGGTGATGCCGGCCTCGAGCGCACGCGCGAAGGCGCGCTCCTGGTCGGCCGGGTCGCCCTTCACCATCATCCCGCCGACCGCGCCGCAGCCGAAGCCCAGCACCGAAACCTCGACGCCGGTCCGGCCGAGGGTGCGCCTCTGCATGGGGAGACTCCTTTTCGCCGAAGCGTAGTTGAAAACCCTCCCTCGTGCGAAGCGCAGGGGAGGGGAGGGTGGGGGCCGAGCGAAAGCGAGGATCTGCGCGAAGTCGCTTCGCTCCGCCCCCACCCCGCCCTCCCCCACCTTCGGCGGGGGAGGGAGCCGAAAGAGCGAGGGAGGGAGCCGACAAGGTGCGAGAGAGGGAGCACGACTACGCCGCCGCGGCCTTCGCGTGGAGCGCGGAGAGGGAGTCAACGGCGCCGCGGCCCGGCGCCTGTTCCGCCGGGCCGGCGGGCGTCTTGACCCGGTTTTCCGATCCGATAGGGTTTTCCGATCAGAGGTTAGGGCGCCGGAAGAGCGCTCAGCCCTGCAACAGGAGGAAAGCCCCATGTTCGATCCGCGTACCGTTCGTCGGCTCGCTGCCGGCGTCGCGCTTGCCGCGCTCGTCGCCTCGCCGGCGCTTGCCCAGAGCACGCTCAAATTCGCCCCGCATGCCGACCTCAAGGTGGTCGATCCGATCACCAACACCGCGGCGATCACGCTGCTCCATTCCTACATGATCTTCGACACGCTCTATGCGTTCGACGAGAAATACCAGGCGCAGCCGCAGATGGTGCAGAGCCACACGGTTTCCGCCGACGGCCTCACCTACACCTTCAAGCTCCGCCCCGGCCTCAAATTCCATGACGGCTCGGCCGTCACCGCCAAGGACGCGGTCGCCTCGGTCAAGCGCTGGGCGGCGCGCGATTCCAACGGCCGCGCGATGAACGCCGCCGGCGCCACCGTCGCCGCGGTCGACGACCAGACCTTCACGATCACGCTGAAGGAGAAATGGGGCCTCATCCTCGACTCCCTCGCCAAGCTCAGCGCCAACGTCGCCGTGATCATGCGCGAGAAGGAGGCCTCGACCGATCCGAACACCCCGATCACCGAGACGATCGGCTCCGGCCCCTTCACCTTCGAGAAGGCCGAATGGGTGCCGGGCTCGAAGGTCGTCTACAAGAAGAACGCCGCCTATGTGCCGCGCAACGATCCCGCCAACATGTATTCGGGCGGCAAGACCGTGAAGGTCGACCGCGTCGAATGGCTGTACCTGCCGGATTCCAACACCGCCGCGGCGGCACTCAATGCGGGCGAGATCGACATCTACGAGAATCCGACCCTCGACCTGCTGCCGGTCCTGAGGCGCAACAAGGACATCGTCATTGCCAACCACAATCCGAGCGGCTGGATCAGCTATATCCGCCCGAACCACCTGCACCCGCCCTTCAACAACGTGAAGGCGCGGCAGGCGCTGGCGCATCTGGTCAACCAGGAAGACTACATGCGCGTCGCCGTCTCCAGCGATCCTTCCAACTGGAAGGTGTGCTGGGCGTGGATGTCCTGCGGCTCGCCGATGGAGAGCGAGGCCGGCGCCGAGGCCTACAAGAAGCCCGACATCGAGAAGGCGAAGCGGCTGCTCGCCGAGGCCGGCTACAAGGGCGAGAAGATCACCGTCTTCCAGGCGACCGACATCCAGGACCTCCGCGACATCGCCGCGGTGACCAACGACAATCTGCGCAAGATCGGCGTCAATCTCGACATCCAGACCAACGACTGGGCGACGCTGGCCTCGCGCCGCGGCAAGAAGGAGCCGCCGAGCGAAGGCGGCTGGAACATCTTCCATACCCGCTCTCTCGGCGTGGAGTTCGCGAGCGCGCTCACCAACTTCGCCATGGCGGCGCCCTGCGACGGCCGCGGCTGGTTCGGCTGGAACTGCGACGAGCAGACCGAGAAGCTGCGCAAGGAGTGGGCGGCCGAGCCGGACCTTGCCAAGCGCAAGGCCATCGGCGTCGAGCTGCAGAAGCGTGCGGTGGAAACGCTGCCCTATATCCCGGTCGGGCAGAGCTTCCCGCCGATCGCCTATCGCAGCAGCGTCACCGGCCTCCTGAAGACCCCGATCCAGGTCCTCTGGAACGCCGAGAAGAAGTAGGACCGAGACTCGCCCCCCACCCTAACCCTCCCCCACGCTCCGCGGGGGGAGGGGACCCGAGTTCGTAGCCCTCCCCCTTGATGGGGGAGGGTGGGGTGGGGGTGACGTTTGACACTCGCACTACGCCATGTCCTCGCTCGACATCCGCTCCTTCTCTGCCACGCCGACCGAGGCGGACGAGAAGTTCCATGCCGCCTGCCGCAAGGCCGGCGTCGCGCCGGTCGTCTTCACCCATCCGCTGAAGGGGCCGGAGGGCGAGGCGCTGGCGACGACGATCGCGCTCCTCGGCCCGCATGAAGCCAGTACCGCGATGATGGTCGTCTCGGGCACGCATGGCATCGAGGGCTATGCCGGCGGCGGCGTCATGGTGCAGCTCCTGAACGACGCGTCCGCGATCAGGCTGCCGAGGGACACAGCGGTCCTCTTCGTCCACCAGATCAACCCCTGGGGTCTCGCCTGGAACCGCCGCGAGAACGAGGAGAACGTCGATCTCTTCCGCAACCTGCTCTATTGCGACCCGCCCTATGCGGAGAATCCCGGCTTCGATGCGCTTGCGGACGCGCTGGCGCCGGCGGCGTGGTCGGGCCCGGTGCGCGAAGCCGCCGACCGCACGCTCGCCAGCTTCGTGCAGCGGAACGGCGAGCGCGAGCTCACCCGCATCATGCGCCTCGGCCAGCACAAGCATCCGAAGAGCCTCACATATCACGGTTGCGGCCCGACCTGGTCGAAGCGCGTCGTCGACCGCGTCATCGATGGCTGGCTCAGCCGGGCCTCGACCGTGGCGACGCTCGACATCCACACCGGCTACGGCCCGCCTGGCGAGGGGCTCATCATGAGCTACGACCAGGAAGGCTCGCCGGGCCTAGCCTGGCTCCGCGACTGGTTCGGCGAGGTGCATGTCTGCGGCCACGACCCGCTGATCCCGGTCCATGCGCGCTGGCCCTACGACATCGTCGCCGACCGTGTGCCCGGTGCGAAGGTCCGCACCGTCGCGCTCGAATACGGCACGGCCGAGGTCGATGTCCTCGACTTCGATCTCGTGCGCGAGAACAACTTTCATCACCTCTACGGCGACCCGCTGTCGCCGGCGGGCCGCGCCGTCCAGGAGCGGTTTCGCGCCCGCTTCTATGTCGAGACCGACGCCTGGAAGGCCAAGGTTCTGAAGCGCGGCGTCGAGGTTTTCGGTCTCACGCTGGCAGGACTCGGGCGGTGGGCGGCGGCGTAGAGGATGGTTGCCACTCTCCGCCCTCATCGCCATGTTGAGGGCCTCATCCCCAGCCCGCGCGAGCCTCAATGCCTGATCGTCCCACCACGGATGTCGCCATCGTCGGCGCCGGTCCCGTCGGCCTCTTCGCCGTTTTCGAATGCGGGATGGTCAAGGTCCGTGCACATGTGATCGACGCCCTCGACATGATCGGCGGGCAGTGCGCCGCGCTCTATCCGGAGAAGCCGATCTTCGACATCCCCGGCCATCCGCGGATCGACGCCGAGGAGCTGATCCGCAAGCTCGCCGAGCAGGCAGCGCCTTTCAAGCCGACCTATACGCTGGGCCAGCAGGTGACATCGCTCACGCGCAGCGACGGCGCATTCCGGCTCGGCACCTCGGGCGGCATGGAGATCCGGGCGAAGGCGGTGATCGTCGCCGCCGGTGTCGGCGCCTTCGGCCCTAACCGCCCGCCGCTCGCCGGCATCGAGGCCTTCGAGGGCAAGAGCGTCCACTACCTGGTGAAGAAGCGCGAGGATTTCCGCGGCAAGCGCATCGTCATCGCCGGCGGCGGCGACTCGGCCGTCGACTGGGCCCTGTCGCTCTCCGAGGTCGCGGCGAAAGTCATGGTCGTGCACCGCCGGCCGAAATTCCGCGCCGCGCCCGAGAGCGAGGCGCGATTGAAGGCGCTCGCCGACGCAGGCCGCATCGAGCTGGTCGTGCCCTATCAGCTGAAGGCGCTCGACGGCGCCGGCGGGCAGGTGAGCAAGATCGTCGTCGCCACGCTCGACGGCAAGGAGCGCGCGCTCGATTGCGACGCGCTGCTGCCGTTCTTCGGGCTCTCGATGAATCTCGGCCCGATCGCCGAGTGGGGCCTCGCGCTGCAGAAGGGCCAGATCGAGGTCCAGCCCTCGACCTGCGAGACCAGCGAAGCCGGCATCTTCGCCATCGGCGATGTCGCCCACTATCCGGGCAAGCTCAAGCTGATCCTCTCCGGCTTCGCCGAGGCGGCGGCGGCGGCGCATGCGATCCGCGCGATCGTCTATCCGGGCGAGGTCTTCCACTTCGAGTACTCGACGACGCAGGGCGTGCCCGCGGCCTGATGCCGGGCCAGGGGCTTGCGGTCCCATGCGCTACCGCCTATCTTCTGTACAAAATATGTACAGAAGCTTGCCATGGCCCAGGTGAACCTGCACACGACACCCGAATTCGAAGAGGCGCTTTCCGCGCTGATGAAAGCCCGAAAGCTCAAGAGCAAGTCGGAAGCGATCCGGCTCGCGGTTCAGGAGGCGGCGGCTCCCTTTCGAGCGCCAAGGAAGCGCGACTTGTCGGCGTTGATCGGCTTCGTCGACCGGCTGCCGGGCGGTCGTAGGACGAACAAGAACTCTGCCGAACTTATGGCGGAGATCGACGACGAGATGGAAGCCAAGCTGCGTCGCCTCGGCTCCCGAAAGTGATCGTCGATACGTCGATCATCGTGGCGTTGTCGTTGAACGAGCCGACCGTCGAGTGGATCAGGAGCGCGCTCGATGAGGCCGACAATGAAGCCCTGCGTATGTCGTGGGTGAATGTTGCCGAGGTCTCGATGATTCTCGGACGGCCGCATCCGCTCTCGGTTGACGCGCTGGAGCCGCTTCTGGACGGGCTCGGCGTCGAGATACTTCAAGCCGATCACGATGTCGTTCGCATGGCGACGACCGCTCGATTCCGTTTTCCACTGAATTTCGGCGACTGCTTCGCCTACGCCCATGCAAAGCTGCGCGACGAGGCGTTGCTGACGCTGGATGACGATTTCCTCAAGACCGATCTCGAACGCCTGCTGCACCCGAGGCGACGGCGCTGAGCCCTATGCCGCCGGCAAAGTGAGCTCGACCGCGGTGCCGGTGCCGGGCTCGGAGTCGAGCTCGACCCGGCCGCCATGAAGCTCGATCAGGCGGCGGACCAGCGCAAGGCCGAGACCGGCGCCGGCCTGACCCTGGACCGCGGCGCCGCGCACGAAGGGCTCGAAGATCTGCACCTGTCGCTCGCGCTCGATGCCGATACCGGTGTCGGCGACGCGGAAGACGATGTTGGCCGGCTCGCGCCGGGCGGAGATCAGGACATGCCCGCCGCGCGGCGTGAACTTGGCCGAGTTGGAGATGAGATTCAGCAGCACCTGCTTCAGCCGCACCTCGTCGACGCGCATGATCCCGATATTTGCCGCGCAGTCGACCGAGTGCGTAAGGCCACGGCCGCGGATTGTCTCGTTGCTTATGTCGGCAACCTGGTGCACGAGGCTCGCGATGTCGGCGTCGACGCGATTCAGCGCGAGATAGCCGGCCTCGATCGAGGAAAGGTCGAGAATGTCGTTGATCAACGTCACCAGCCGGTCGGAGGCCGTGATGATGGCGCGTGCATGGTCGAGCTGGCGATCGTTCAACGAACCGAAATACTGGTCGGTCAGGACCTGAGCGAAGCCGACGATGGCGTTCAGCGGCGTGCGGAGCTCGTAGGAGACGTTGGCGATGAACTCGGTCTTGAGCCGGTCCGCGGTCTCTAGCGCCTCGTTGCGATCGCGGAGCGCGCGCTCGACGCGGAGCGAGTCCGTCACATCCTGGTAGATCAGCAGCGTCGCACCGTCGGGCAGCGCGACGCGGGCGAAGTCGAGCACGCTGCCATCGAGGCGCTCGACGCGGCCCGAGGCGGTCTCGCGCGTGCCCTCGGCGAGCTCGAGGCCGGCAAGCCCCGCGCTCTCCGGCAGCAGCTCGCCGATGCGCCGCGAAACCTCGTTAAGGTGCGGCTTCTGCGCCAGGAAGGCGTCGTCGAGCTTCCACAGGCGCGCAAAGGAGGGGTTCGAAATCTGCAGGCGCCCGTCGCCGGTGAAGGCGGCGATCGCTTCGCCAAGGCTGTCGAGCGTCTCGCGCTGGACTGCGATCAGCGTGTTGTAGGAGCGCTCGACGGCGACGCGGTCGGAGACGTCGTCGAAGGCGAAGAGCAGGCCGCCCTGCGGATGCGGCGACACGGTCTGGCGGATGGTCCGCCCGTCGGGAAGGTGGAGGAACTCCTCGACCGGGTCGATAAGCCCGGTGAAGAGCTGCGTCCACTGCTTCTTGGCCTGGGCGAAGTCGGCATATTCGGGCAGGCGCCGGCGGTGGCGCAGAAGCTCGATCACGGCCGAGAAGTCCGGCTCGGTCGCGAGCCATCGGCGGTCGAGCTGCCAGAGCTCGACGAAGGCGGTGTTGAAGAGGCGAAGCCGCTTGTCGCGGCCGTAGATCGCGATCGCGGTTGTCAGCTTCTGCAGAAGCTCGCCATGGGCGGAGACGTGGCGGGCGAGCTCGTCCTGGGTTTCCGCGAGCTGGGTCACGTCGCGGGCGTGGCCGATCACGGCGCCGTCGGGCCCCGGCGACTCGACGATCTCGATCAGGCGGCGGCGGCCATCGATGACGACGCTGGCGCTCTCCGTCTGCTCGCTGCCCGAGCGCTGGACGCGCTGAGCAAGCCCGCGTCCGACGCGATCGGCCGGTCCGCCGTCGTCGACGAGACCCTCGGCCGCCTTGTTGCGGTAGGCGAGATCGAGGCTGCCGGGCCGGCGATACCAGGCCGGCATCGGTAGGCGGTCGAGCATGGTCTCGCGCGCATCGAGGCTCGACTGCATGCGCGCACGCTCCTCCGCCGTACGTTCGGCGGCGGTGACGTCGCGAAGCCAGGCGAAGCAGCTGGCGCCGTTCGGATCGGCCGAGCGCCCGGCAATGACGCGCCAGATGCGGCCGTCGCTGTCGCGGACGCGACGGTCGACGCCGAGGCCCTCGGTCGCGATGCGGCGGAAGGTGTCGGCCAGCTCGGTACGGTCGGGCTCGAGCAGCCGCGCGAGAAAGGGGCCGGCGCCCGCCTGCTCGTCCGCCCTTATCTGTCGGGCGAGCGACGGCGAGATCCGGGCATCGGCGGGGTCGGATGTCCATCGCAGGAGACCGTCAGGCGCTTCGGCGACGGCGCGCGCGAGCCCCGCCGCTTCGAGCCCGGCGGCGCGCGCCTGACGCCGGGCGCGGCGGGCGATGGCGGCGAGCGCCGCCACCGCCGCAGCGAGGGCCCCTAGGAGCAGGATCTCGAAGGGGCCGCCGGTCAACCAGGCCTCGGCTCAGTAGCGATAGGTGTCAGGCTTGAAAGGGCCCGCATTGCTGACGCCGAGATACTCAGCCTGCTTCTCCGTGAGCTTGGTCAGCTTGGCGCCGACCTTGGCAAGATGCAGCGCTGCCACTTTCTCGTCCAGGTGCTTCGGCAGCACATAGACCTGCTTGGCGTACTTGCCCGGGTTGGACCATAGCTCGATCTGCGCCAGCACCTGATTGGTGAAGGAGGCGCTCATCACGAAGCTCGGATGGCCGGTGGCGCAGCCGAGGTTTACGAGGCGGCCCTTGGCCAGCACGATCAGGCGCTTGCCGTCGGGGAAGACGACCTCGTCGACCTGCGGCTTGACCTCTTCCCACTTGTAGTTCTGCAGCGCCGCGATCTGGATCTCGGAATCGAAATGGCCGATGTTGCAGACGATGGCACGGTCCTTCATCGCCCGCATGTGGTCGAGCGTGATCACGTCGACCGAGCCGGTGGCGGTGACGAAGATGTCGCCGGACGAAGCGACCTCCTCCATCGGCAGGACCTGGTAGCCTTCCATCGCCGCCTGCAGCGCGCAGATCGGATCGATCTCGGTGACGACGACGCGGGCGCCGCCGGCGCGCAAGGACGCAGCCGAGCCCTTGCCGACATCGCCATAGCCGCAGACGACCGCGACCTTGCCCGAGAGCATGACGTCGGTGGCACGACGGATGCCGTCGACCAGGCTCTCGCGGCAGCCATAGAGGTTGTCGAACTTCGACTTGGTCACGGAGTCGTTGACGTTGAAGGCGGGCACCCGGAGCGTGCCCTTCTCCGCCATTTCCTTGAGGCGACGGACGCCTGTCGTCGTCTCCTCGGAAATGCCGCGAACGTCCTTCATGAGTTCGGGATACTTCTCGTGCATGACCAGGGTGAGGTCGCCGCCGTCATC
>Ga0194113_10009462_pt1 | contig 11752 bp, 7 predicted proteins | sample TA2MahC200mmetaG_FD_146193 | JGI IMG/M metagenome (GOLD analysis project Ga0194113, IMG submission 146193) | Freshwater microbial communities from Lake Tanganyika, Tanzania - TA2015017 Mahale Deep Cast 200m | ecosystem: Environmental > Aquatic > Freshwater > Lake | place: Tanzania: Lake...
TCGTGGACCGCCAGGGGCGGCTGGTGGGCCTGATCACCGTGAAAGATATCGAAAAGGCCAAGCGCTACCCCAACGCTTCCAAGGACTCCCTGGGGCGGCTGATGGTGGGCGCGGCGGTCGGCGTGACCGCGGACCACCGGGACAGGGTGGCCCTGCTGGTGGCCGCCGGGGCGGATGTGATCGTGGTGGACACCGCTCATGGGCATTCGGCCCGCGTCCGAGATTTCGTCGTAGAGATCAAGAAAGATTTCCCCAGTGCCTCCGTGGTCGCCGGGAACGTGGGGACGGCGGAGGCCACCGAGTTTCTGGCCCGCGCCGGGGCCGACGCCGTCAAGGTGGGGATCGGTCCGGGGTCCATCTGCACCACCCGAATCGTGGCCGGGGTCGGGGTGCCGCAGTTCTCCGCCATCCTGGAGTGCAGCCGGGCGGCCCGGAAACACGGGATACCCATTATCGCGGACGGCGGCATCAAGTATTCCGGGGACATCACCAAAGCCTTGGCGGCCGGCGCGGAAACCGTGATGATCGGGGGCATGTTCGCCGGTACCGACGAAAGCCCCGGGGATTTGATCCTCTATCAGGGCCGAAGCTACAAGGCCTACCGCGGCATGGGTTCGGTGGAGGCCATGAAGGAAGGCTGCAGGGACCGCTACGGCCAGGACCAGGTCCGGGAAGAGATGAAACTCGTGCCGGAGGGGATTGTCGGCAGGGTCCCGTACAAGGGCTTCCTGTCGGAAAGCGTTTCCCAATTGCTCGGGGGTGTGCGTTCGGGGATGGGCTACGTGGGCTGCCGCGGGATTCCGGAGTTGATCGAAAAGGCCCGGTTCGTGCGGATCACGGCGGCCGGACTGCGGGAAAGCCACGTGCATGACGTGATCATCACCAAGGAAGCGCCCAACTACCGGCTGGAGTGATCGGCGGAACCGGGGGCACGCGATTCGGCTGCCCGCGCGGCGGTGAGAACCATGAAGAAAGCGAGAGACCCCGTCCTGGGGGACCGGCGACGCAAGAGGCTCCAGGGGTCCGTGCTGGTTCTGGATTTCGGATCCCAGTACACGCAGTTGATTGCCCGTCGGGTCCGTGAACTGCGGGTCTATTGCGAGATCCATCCCTTCAGCACCCCCTGGGAGGCGATCCGGGACCTGGAGCCAGCGGGAATCATCCTGTCGGGCGGGCCTGCCAACATCTACGAAAAAGACGCCCCCCGCGCGGCGCCCGAGATTCTGGGTGGCCGTTTCCCGGTGCTGGGCATCTGCTACGGCATGCAGTGGATCGCCCAGCAGTGCGGCGGCAGAGTGGTTCGCGGCGAGGTGCGGGAATACGGACCGTCCGAGGTGCGGCTGACAGCGCCGGGCGACCTGTTTCAGGGATTGGGCGAGGAATCGGAGAATCTTAAAGTATGGATGAGCCACGCCAACCGGATTGAGGTTCTGCCCGCGGGGTTCCAGGGTCTGGCGGACAGCCCGGGCGCCCCTTATGCCGCCATCTGCAACCCCGAGACCCGGGTCTACGGCCTGCAGTTCCACCCGGAGGTCCACCATACGCCCCGGGGCGAGGAGATCATCCGCAACTTCCTGTTCCGCATCTGCCGCTGCCGGCCGGACTGGACCATGCACTCCTTCGTCGAGAGCAGCATCCGCTCTCTGCGGGCCCGGGTGCAGAACCACAAGGTCATCTGCGCCCTGAGCGGCGGGGTGGACTCCTCCGTGGTGGCGGTGCTTTTGCACCGGGCGATCGGCGACCGGCTGCACTGCATTTTCGTCAACAACGGTCTGCTGCGCGAGAACGAAGCCCAGGTGGTGCGGGAGGTCTTCGAGGGAAATTTTCACATGCCCCTGCTCTACGTGGAGGCCACGGCCCGCTTTCTGGGCAGACTGCGCGGGGTGCTGGACCCGGAGAAGAAGCGCCGAATTATCGGCAGGGAGTTCATCCGGATCTTCGAGGAGAAAGCCGCCGCCTGCAAGGGCGCCAGGTTTCTGGCCCAGGGCACGCTTTACCCGGACGTCATCGAGAGCATTTCCCTGAAGGGGCCGTCCGCGGTCATCAAGACGCACCACAACGTGGGGGGATTGCCGAAAAGGATGAATCTCGACCTCCTGGAACCCCTGCGCGAACTGTTCAAGGACGAGGTGCGCCTGGTGGGGAAGTCGCTCGGACTGCCGGATCACATCGTCCACCGGCAGCCCTTTCCCGGCCCCGGTCTGGCAGTGCGGGTGCTGGGGGCGGTGAGCGGCGACAGGCTCAGGATCCTCAGGAAGGCTGACCGGATCGTGCAGGAGGAAATCAAGGAGGCCGGCCTGTACGAGTCCGTCTGGCAGTCCTTTGCGGTCCTCCTGCCCATCCGCACCGTCGGGGTCATGGGGGACGAACGGACCTACGAACACGTGATCGCGCTCAGGGCCGTGCACAGCCGTGACGGCATGACCGCCGACTGGGTGCGGCTGCCGTATGAACTGCTGGGCACGATTTCCAACCGGATCATCAACGAGGTCGAGGGGGTGAACCGGGTGGTCTACGACATCTCGTCCAAGCCGCCCGGCACCATCGAGTGGGAATAGACCGCGCCACGGAACCCTGCGCCATGTCGGGCAAGCAGTTCGTGCATTTGCATCTGCACACCGAATACAGCCTCCTGGACGGGTGTATTCGCATCGGGTCTCTGTTTTCGCGGGCCCGGGAAATGGGCATGCCGGCGGTGGCCATCACCGATCACGGCAATCTGTTCGGAGCGGTGGAGTTTTACCAGGAGGCCAAGAAGGCGGGGACCAAGCCCATCCTGGGCTGCGAGGTCTACGTGGCCCCGGGGAACCGGAAAGACCGGAGCGCGCAGGGCATCTCCGAGGCGTCCTATCATCTGGTGCTGCTGGTGGAGAACGAGGAAGGGTACCGGAACCTCTGCCGTCTGCTGAGCGCCGGCTACCTGGAAGGCTTCTACTACCGGCCGCGGGTCGACAAGGAACTGCTCCGAAAACACCACCGGGGTCTGATTGCCCTGAGCGCCTGCCTGGCCGGCGAGATTCCCAACCGGATCCTCAGGCAGGACCTGCAGGCGGCCAGGCAGGTGGCAGCGGAATACCGGGAGATCTTCGACGACGGACGCTTTTTTCTCGAGGTGCAGGACAACGGCATCCCGGAGCAGAGAGTGGTGAACGAGGCTCTCCTGTCGCTGTCCAGGTCCCTGTCCATCCCCCTGGTGGCCACCAACGACTGCCACTATCTCAGGCAGGAAGACGCGCGTTCCCACGACATCCTGCTGTGCATCCAGACCAACAAGCAGATGGGGGACCCCGATCGTCTGCGCTTTTCGACGGATGAGTTTTTCTTCAAGAGCCCGGAACAGATGTGGGCCTCCTTCGGCCACGTGCCGGAGGCTGTGCGAAACACCCTGGTCCTGGCAGAACGCTGCCATTTCCAGATGGAGTTCGGCGTCTATCGCTATCCGCATTTCGAAATCCCGGCCGGGGAGACCCTGGACAGTTGTCTGGAAAGAAAGGTGCGGGAGGGTTTCGAAAAGCGCCTGCGGCAGAAGGCGGTGCGCGAGGGCAAGCCGGTATCCGGGGAGGAGCGGAGAGGCTATGAGCAGCGGCTGGACGATGAACTGGCGATGATCCGCGACATGGGGTACGCCGGCTATTTTCTCATCGTCTACGACTTTATCCGCCACGCCAAGTCGCGCGGCGTTCCGGTCGGACCCGGGCGGGGTTCGGCGGCCGGGAGCCTGGTCGCCTTCTCCCTGGGCATCACCGACATCGACCCGATCGCCTACCATCTGATCTTCGAGCGCTTCCTCAACCCGGAACGCATCAGCATGCCCGACATCGACGTGGACTTCTGCGAACAGCGCCGGGAGGAAGTCATCCAGTATGTCGTCGAGAAATACGGCGGCGAGCAGTACGTGGCCCGCATTATCACCTTCGGAAAGATGAAGGCCCGGGCCGTGGTGCGGGACGTGGGCCGGGTCATGGGGGTCCCGTACGGCGAAGTGGACAAACTGGCGAAAATGATTCCGGGCGGGACGAAGGTCACGCTGGAAAAGGCCCTCGCCTCCGAGCCGGCCCTGCAGGAATTCGTGGACAAGGACCCCAGGGCCGCCGAGCTTTTCGCCGTTGCCGGGAGGCTCGAGGGTCTCTCCCGCCACGCCTCCACCCACGCGGCGGGCATCGTCATTTCCAGTTGTCCCCTGTCGGACATCACCCCCCTTTACCGGGACCCCAAGACCGAGGTGGTGGCCACCCAGTTCTCCATGAAGCCCCTGGAAAAGCTGGGGCTCATCAAATTCGACTTCCTCGGGCTGAAGACCCTGACCGTGATCCAGAAGGCGATCGAACTGGTGCGGGAAAACCACGGCCGGGCGATCAACCTGGAAGAGGCGCCGCTTGACGACCCGAAGACCTACGAGCTTCTCAGCCGCGGGGAAACGGACGGCATCTTTCAGCTGGAGAGTTCCGGAATGCGGGATCTGCTCAAACAGCTCAAGCCCGAGAAGCTGGAGGAGATCATCGCCCTGGTCGCCCTGTATCGGCCCGGTCCGATGCAGATGATCCCGGAATACATCAACCGCAAACACGGCAAGGCCAAGATCCGTTACCTCCATGCCTCCTTCCGGGAGATCCTGGAGGAGACCTACGGCGTGATCGTCTACCAGGAACAGGTGATGCAGATCGCCACGCGGATCGCCGGGTTTCGCATGGGGGAGGCCGACGTCCTGCGCCGGGCCATGTCCAAGAAGGACAAGGTCGAGATGGCCCAGCAGCGGGAGCACTTTCTCGGAGGCGCCCAGGGGCAGGGGTTGTCGGAGGCGAAGGCCGAGGAGATCTTCAAGCTCATCGAACAGTTCGCGGAGTACGGTTTCAACAAGTCCCACAGCGCTGCCTACGCCATGGTCGCCTACCAGACCGCTTATCTGAAGGCTCACTTTCCGGTGGAATACATGGCCGCGCTGCTGACCTCGGAAAAGGACCGAACCGCCAAGCTGGTGCGCTACATCAGCGGCTGCCGGGAGACGGGGATCACGGTGGACCCGCCGGATGTCAACGAAAGCGCCAGCGGCTTTACGACGAAGAACCAACGGATCCGGTTCGGGTTGGGCGCCATCAAGAACATCGGGGAAGCGGCGGTGGAGGCGATCCTGGCAACGCGGCGGGAAGGAGGCCCGTTCAAGTCCTTCCATGATTTCTGTAACCGCGTGGACCTGAAAAAGGTCAACCGGCGGGTGATCGAATCCCTGATCAAGGCCGGCGCCTTCGATCTTCTTTCGCAGGGATGGAGAGCCTCTCTGCTTTCCCGCCTGGAGGGGGCCATGGAGCGCGGTAACCGCATCCAGGCGGAGAGGGAATCGGCGCAGGCCAGTCTGTTTGACCTGGGGCTGGCGGATCGGGATTCCCTCTGGGAGGAGTGCCCGGCGCCGGCCGGCGAGGTGGAGGAGTGGAGTCTGCAGGAAAGGCTGACCTTCGAAAAAGAGGCCCTGGGCTTCTTTCTCACGGGGCACCCCCTGCGCGAGTTCGAGGGTGATCTGAGAAGGTATGGCGCGGTCGGCATTCGGAGCATCTTGGAGACGCAGACCGACACCGAGGTCACCGTCGGGGGGTTCATCGCCACGCGCAAGGAAATTCAGACGAAGAAGGGGGAGCGCATGGCCTTCCTTACCCTGGAGGACGACAGCGGAACCCTGGAGGTCATCGTCTTCCCGGAGGTGTACCGGCAGGGCGTGGCTCTGCTGCCCGCGGACGAGCCGGTGGTGGTCAAGGGCAAACTGGAACTGGCGGAAGAGGAAGAGGAGGTCCCGGAGGAGGGGGAAGGGGATGAAGAGGGAGAGGAAGAAGTGGACAGGCGGCGGCTGGAGGGCCGCAGGAGAGGGGCCAAACTTCTTGCCTCCAGGGTTCTTCCCTTGCGCGAGGTTCGCTACGCCAACCGCAGCGCAATCTACTTTTCGCTGCACCCCGGCGAGGCCACCCGCGAAAGGCTCGAGGAACTTCGGGATGTCCTGCTGGACTACCGCGGGCCGTGCCGGAGCTTTCTGCGCCTCTCGGACCCGGCCTGGGGAGAGGTGACGATGGAGATGTCCGAGGAGTTTTCCGTTCGGCCCTGCGCGGAACTGGTCGACAAGCTGGAGAAGCTTTTCGGCCGCAACCTGGTGTATGCCTGAGTGCGGATGAAACGGACGATTTGCGCGATCGAGAATTGTGCGGCGCTCTGCCGTCCCGGACTCCGGGGAATTCTTTTTGCGACGCTGTTCGCGGTGCTGGTCGGGGTCCCTGCCGCAAGGTTGGCCGCCCGGGACGGCCTGCCGTCCAGATTTGCCGCGGAGGGGGAGGCCGTGATCGTGGGGGATGACCTGGAGGGCGCCAAGAAGCAGGCCCTGGACACGGCTCTGGCAAAGGCTTTTGCCGCCGCCTTGCTTCAGGGTTTGCCGGCGGGCCTCTCCCCGGTCAGGCAGGAAGAACTGGTCCGCGAACTGGCCCCGCTGCACCGGGATTTCCTGCTGCAGTTCCGGATCGTTTCGGAGTCGGCGGCCGATCAAGTGCTCCTGGTGACCGTTGAGGCGTTGTTTTCCGATTCCCAGATACGCGAAGAGTTGAAACGACGGGGGATCGTGGAGAAGGAACCTCGGGAGGAAGCCGCCTTCCTGATGGATATCGCCATACGGGGGGTTTCCTCTTTTCAGCAGTATCAGAAATGGGTCCAGGATCTTCCGAAGAGGGTCTCCGGAGTGGCCAAAGTGCAGCCGCTGGAGGTTAGCGGCACCCAGATGGTCTTGCGCTGTGTCTGCCGGGGAAGTCCCGAAAGGCTGGAGAGGGCGGTCCGCGCGTGGCTGGCGGAACAGCAGAACCGCCCTGATCAAATAGATATGGAATCCCCGGGCAGGCAGGAAGTTTCCTTCTCTTTTCCAGAGCGGGTCGGAAAGCCCGAAAAGTCGGCCTCCCCCCGGGATCCCTCACCCCCGGCCCTCCCGCGCGAATCGAATCGCGCCGTTCCCTGAACCCCGGTTTACCGCCATGTGCGCCCTGGTCATCCGATCCGTCAAAGGGGCCCCGGCCGGCAGGTCGGTCTGCGGAGCCGGCGATAGGATTCTCCGACTCGACGGCCAGGCCGTGGAGGACGAACTGGATTTTCATTTCCTCCTGCCCCCGGACCGCGTGCGGCTGGAGATCCTGCGCTCCGGAGAAACCCTGCCGAGGATCCTGCGCCTGTCGGAGGAAGAAGCCAGACGGCTTTTTTTCGAGCCCATGCGGCCCAAGAGATGCCGGAACCGTTGTGTCTTCTGTTTCGTGGACCAACTGCCGCCGGGGATGCGCCGGACTCTCTACGTGAAGGACGAGGATTATCGCCTCTCCTTTCTCTACGGGAACTATGTGACCCTGTCCGCGTTGTCTGACGCCGAACTGGAGCGAATTGTCAGGATGAGGCTGAGTCCTCTCTATGTTTCGGTGCACGCCACGGATCCTGAAGTCAGAAACCTGCTGCTGGGCCGCAGGTCGAGCCGGGACATTCTGGAGACCTTGCGCGCGCTGGCCCGGGGCGGGGTCGTGGTGCACACCCAGATTGTCCTTTGTCCGGGGATCAACGACGGAGAGGTTCTGAAGCGGACGGTCGAGGATCTGGCTGCCCTCCACCCGGCGGTGGCTTCGATTGCGGTGGTGCCCGTGGGCCGCACACGTTTTCGGAAGAAACCGGAGAGGGTGAGAATCGAGGCCTTTTCAAGTCGCTATTGCAAGAAAATTATAAGGGAAATTGAAATCTTACAAGGAAGACTGAAACAACAATATCACACGATGTTCCTCTACCTGGCAGACGAATTTTACCTGAAGGCGGAGAGGCCTTTCCCAGCATACCGGCACTACAACGACTTTCCCCAATGGGAAAACGGGGTGGGCATGCTGCCGCTCTTCTTTCGTGCCTGGAAGAAGGGCCGGCGCCGGGCAGCGTGGCCGCCAGGCCGGCATTCGCGGCTGGTGGCCGTCACCGGCGAACTGGCCTATCCCCATCTGCGGGCCTACGTGGAGGCCCTTCGGACGCTTCGAGGGATTCCCGTGGAACTCGTGCCGGTGGCGAACCGTTTTTTCGGCAGGCAGGTGACGGTTGCCGGGTTGGTAACCGGCCGGGATATTGTCAAAAATCTGAGAGGAATCCTCACGGCCGGCAGCGTGCTGCTGGTTCCCGAGGTCATGCTCAATCACGACAACCGGAAGTTTCTCGATGATCTGTCCTTGCAGGATGTGGGCGCGGCGTTAGGGGTGCCGGTCTTCTGTTTTCGGCCGGATCCCACCGCTTTCGAGAAAACACTTGAGAAATGCCGGAGGAATCCCGCAGAAAAAAGTGATCCACTCGTTGACTGATATCGGGAAACTTGCTATTTTGTATTGGCTTTTTGTTTTGGGTGGGTTTCAATTCCATATAGGCACGTAGCTCAGGGGGAGAGCACTACCTTGACGCGGTAGGGGTCGGCGGTTCAAATCCGCCCGTGCCTACCAGTTCTGAAATCCTGAAATCCTTCCCTCCAGAACTTTGCGATTTTTTACTTGGACTTGCACGGATTCAGTGGCGAGAGGCGCCTGGTGGCACAGATGCCGCGGAAGGATGCCTCTGTTTTTTTGACCCGGGGATTTTTCACCGGACGCCCGCCGGAGCGGGGTCCGTCCGTGGGGGTTGCAAAGGGGACCATGTCGGCGATCTCCTCCCAGGAAGTGGAAATCGAAATTCGCGTCGGAGACTACCCGCCGCGAAAATACCCCCGCGGCGTTTCCGCCAGGACGGTTCTGGAAAGCCAGGGCGCCTATGTGAAGGGCAGGACGGTTGCCGCGCGATACAACGGGGAGTTGGTCGATGTCGCGGCCCCCCTGGATGCCGAAGGCACGCTCGATGCGATTTCCGTGGACGAACCCGCCGGTCTGGACATTCTGCGCCACAGCGCCGCGCACGTGATGGCCGCGGCGGTGAAAGAACTTTTTCCCGGGGTGAAGGTGGCGATCGGCCCCTCCATCGAGAACGGCTTCTACTACGATTTCGACCGGGCCGAGGCTTTTACGCCCGACGACCTGGTGCGCATCGAAAAAAAGATGAAAGAAATCGTGGGGCGGCAGCAGCCCTTTGCCCGCTCCCGGCTGACGCGGCAGGAGGCGGTGGACTTCTTTCGGGAACAGGGAGAGCCGTACAAACTTGAGATCCTAGGGGGACTTGAGGAAGAGGAGGTCTCCCTGTACACGCTCGGGAATTTCGTGGATCTGTGCCGCGGCCCGCATGTGCCGACTTCGGGGAACATCAAGGCTTGCAAGCTCACCAGCCTGGCGGGCGCCTACTGGAGAGGAGACGAGCGGTTGCCCATGCTGCAGCGGATCTACGGGACCGCTTACCCCGGCCGGGAAGAACTCGAGCGGCACCTCCACCTGCTGGAGGAGGCCAGAAAAAGGGATCATCGCAAGCTGGGAAGGGAACTCGATCTGTTTTCCATCGCGGAGGAGGTGGGACCCGGCCTGGTGTTGTGGCACCCGCGCGGAGCGAGGATCCGGACCGTCATCGAAGAATTCTGGCGGCAGGAGCACGATCGAAACGCTTACGAGATTCTGTACACCCCGCACCTGGCCAAGATCCAACTCTGGGAGACCAGCGGGCACACCGGCTTTTACCGGGAGAATATGTTTTCCCCCATGGACGTGGAAAGCCAGCAGTACCTGGTCAAGCCCATGAACTGCCCCTTCCACATCCAGATATTCAAGAGCCGCCTGCAGAGTTTTCGGGACCTGCCCAAACGGTGGGCGGAGCTGGGAACGGTTTACCGCTACGAGCGCTCCGGGGTGCTGCACGGGCTGTTGCGGGTGCGCGGGTTCACGCAGGATGACGCGCACATCTTCTGCCGGCCGGATCAGCTCGAGGATGAGATCCGGCGGGTCATCGAGTTCACCCTTTTCATGCTGCGCACCTTCGGCTTCGAGCGGTTCGACACCTTCCTGAGCACGCGGCCGGAGAAATTCGTGGGGTCCCCGGAGAACTGGGAACAGGCCACGGAGGCCCTGCGGTCGTCGTTGGACAAGATCGGCCTCGGTTACACCGTGGACCCCGGGGAAGGGGTTTTTTACGGGCCCAAGATCGACATCAAGATCCGGGACACCCTGGGAAGGCAGTGGCAGTGCTCCACCATTCAGGTGGACTTCAATCTGCCCCAGAGGTTCGACCTCCACTACATCGGCCAGGACGGAGCCAGGCACCCGGTGATCATGATCCATCGAGCCCTGATGGGTTCGCTGGAGCGTTTCTTCGGTTGCCTCATCGAGCATTACAACGGGGCCTTCCCTGTGTGGCTGGCCCCCGAGCAGGCGATCCTGCTGCCGATCACCGACCGGGCCCATGACGCGGCGCTCGAACTGCGGCGGTTCCTGGTCCAGGCCGGGGTTCGCGTGGAGGCGGACCTGCGCAACGAAAAGCTGCAATTGAAGATCCGCGAGGCTCAGTTGCGCAAGATCCCCTACATGGTCGTGCTGGGCGACCGGGAGGTGAACGAAGGCTCGCTGGCCGTCCGCACCCGCTCCGGCGAGACGCTTCCCCCGATGACACGGGAGGAGTTCTTGCGCAGGGTGATGGACGAGATTCGAACCCGCGAAACGGGAATCGGCTGACTGCCTAAAGGAGAGGGACCAGGTTGCTGAAAGACAGAAGAACCAAAGAGAAGGAAGAACCCGGTGTCAACATCAACGAGAACGTCCGGGCTAAAGAGGTCCGGCTGATCGATCCGGAGGGCAAGCAACTGGGCGTCTTGCCTCGGGAGGAGGCGCTGCGCATCGCCCTTTCGCATGAACTGGACCTGGTGGAGGTCGCGCCGAACTCCACGCCGCCGGTCTGCAGGATCATGGATTACGGGAAATTCCGGTATCAACAGGCCAAGAAGGTCAAGGATGCCAAGAAGAAGCAGACCGTGATCCAGATCAAGGAAGTGAAGTTTCGCCCGAAGACCGAAGACCACGACATGGAATACAAGATCGGGCACATCAAGCGGTTTCTCGCCGAGGGCAACCGGGCGAAAGTCACCATCCAGTTCCGCGGCCGGGAGATCGCCAATCCCGGCATCTCCGACCGGGTCGTCAACAGAATCATCGAGGGAGTGGAGGGAGTCGGTCTGGTGGATCAGACCCCGAAAATGGAGGGCAGACGACTGATCTTTGTGTTACGGCCGGCGGGACTGGCCAAGACCCCGTGACCCCGACAGGCATGGGGAGAGACGAGGAGTCTGTCCGACCCCTCTGCCGGGGTTCTCAATGCACCCGTACAGGAAAACGGTTTGCGTTTAGAGTCATTATCAGCAGCACTCACGCTTCTGCGTGAATGGTTAGACAAGCTCCCGAGGGGAGGGAAACCCTTTAGGTTGCGGGTGCCGAAGGAAGGTCAGATGCAAGGCGCGCGAAGTCCCGAGGAACGAGGCGTACATTTTTGTGCGCCGCAGTGACCAGGGACGAGCGCAACGCCGCAGATGGCCGTCGTGCGGCACCCGGAGCAGGAGAACACGGCAATGCCCAAGATCAGAACCAACCGCAGCGCGGCCAAGCGTTTTCGGACTACCGGAACCGGCAAGGTCCGCAGAAACAAGGCCTTCAAGAGCCACATCCTGACCAAGAAGCCGCGCAAGCGCAAACGCAACCTTCGTCAGGGCGGCCTTGTCGATCCCACGAACGAGCGACAGGTGAAAAGGATGATCCCTTACAAATAGAGGGGCGGACGACCGTGCCCTCCGGGCAGGAGACGATCTGCCGGCAGAAAGGAAACA
>Ga0194113_10009466_pt1 | contig 11749 bp, 13 predicted proteins | sample TA2MahC200mmetaG_FD_146193 | JGI IMG/M metagenome (GOLD analysis project Ga0194113, IMG submission 146193) | Freshwater microbial communities from Lake Tanganyika, Tanzania - TA2015017 Mahale Deep Cast 200m | ecosystem: Environmental > Aquatic > Freshwater > Lake | place: Tanzania: Lake...
TCCTGTCGACTCAATCAACAAGTAATCAAACCGCCCCTGTTCGGCCATCGAACGCACTTCCTTCAGGAGGTCTTCTCGCAGAGTGCAGCAAATACAGCCATTGCTGAATTCCACCAGTTTCTCGTCAACGCGACTCAGCTCCGCTCCGCCGGACTTTACCAGTCTGGCGTCAACGTTGACGTCGCTCATGTCATTCACGATCACGGCCACGCGCAGGCCCTGCCGATTCGTCAGAACATGATTCAGCAGAGTGGTTTTCCCGGCCCCCAGGAATCCGGACAGAACCGTGACTGGAAGTTTCCGAGATGCCATGAAGCTGTGTTTCCAGGAGTGGGTAAAAAGTGAGTGAGCAACCTCGTCGACTGCCTTTGTCTGTTGGGCGTGCAGTATATGCACCTGCACATACATTGCAAGACGGAACTCCGGTCACCCTCGGATAATTCGCCAATCGATTCCTCACTGGTGCTCCAAACCTGCTGCGCCAGCGAAAAATTACCGCAGACACTGGTCGAGTGCTGACCTCAAAACCGGCGAAACTGCAGGTGACAAGCCCGGCGCTCCTGCTCTCTCTCAGCAGTCATAAACGAGGCAGCTTCGCCAACATCTGAATGAAGCCAAAGTGCCCCGGCAAAAAGATAGGTTATCTCCGCTCGATCTCGTTTGTTCGGGTAGGGCAAAAGGTCTCGAATCTAACGACCTTTCCGGCGCACGCTCGACCTGACACTTGATGCACCAATTATTAACCGGAAATCCGCCTGATCTGCCAAAGATTCCTTTCATTGCAATCGTGTTGCTGAGCTTGAGAGCAGGCATACAGTTTTCAGGCGTTTGGGGTCAATTGAACACATTTTTTGCGAATCCCGTGGCCGCAAACATCCGCCATGCAATAACTAGTCGGCGAGCCAATGGTGTACAAACTGATTAACCCAATGTTTAAAGGAAGTCGTTTATGTCTCCGATTCTTGCACAACTCTCAATGGACTTCGCGGCCAATTCGATCGTGCAATCCGTCACGCTATACCTTTTCTTTGCCGGCATTGTGGGAATGGGTGCCGGAGCCGTGTATCTGTTTCTCGAGCGCAGCAGTGTCCCGGTTCAGTATCGAAGCGCGGTGACTGTCTCGGGCTTAATTTGTGCCATTGCGTGTTTCCATTATTACAAGATGACCAACCAGTATATGACCGGAGAGTCTTTCCCGACGGCTTTACGGTACATTGACTGGTTGTTCACAACACCACTGTTGCTCATCAAGTTTCCCATGCTGCTCCGCCTCGGGAGCAAAGGGGCGAGTCTCTTCCGAAACCTTGTACTGCTCGACATAGGGATGATCGTAACGGCATTCATTGCCGAAACATCTGCGGTCGGCAGTGGTTCATGGTGGGGATTCTTCATCGTGGCCTGCATTTTTGAGTTGGGCATCGTAGGGCTTCTCTACGGTTCGATGAGCGAGGCGATTAACCGGCAGCCCGCACCAATTGCCGATGCTATTCGGTTAATGCGTCTGTTCATTCTCGTCGGTTGGGCGGTTTATCCCATCGGGTTTCTGATGGCTCTCGCGGGGGCCGGGGAGTTCCGTGAGATCGTTTACAACGTCGCGGATGTGATCAACAAGGTCGGATTCGGACTCGTCGCAGTGCACGGGATTCAGTCGCTCGTGCAGTCTGAAGCCGCTCGCTCATAAGACGGCAAATTTGACGGGGACTTAACGTCGCTGGCAAAAACTGGATTAGGTTGGGAAGTGACAATGTCATTCTGACCAGATCGATTGTAGGGTTTGTGGCCTTACTGCGATTTCCGCCTCGCCGACAGTTTAAGAGTGATCACATGACAAGTTGCATAGGCAAAATGCTTTTCATCTTCGCGCCCCCGGCGATTTTGATCGTATTGTCTGTGATCACTCTGGCTGTTGGGGGGATTCCGGAGTTGTTAGCACCGTGGCCGTTTCTGATCGCTATGTTCGCTGTGGGTCTTCCTCATGGAGCAATCGACTTCATGGTCTCCCGCAGGCTCGATGGCACATCGCCTCTCTCAGGTGTTTTCCGCTTCGGCTGGTACGCCGCGGTCATGGCCTGCGTGATTGCCAGCCTCGCCATTGCTCCACTGCTCGTCATCGGAATTTTCGGGATGCTCAGTGCGTGGCACTTTGGGCGGGCGGACGCAGAAGATCTTAGTGACATTTCTTGCGTGCAATCCATTCGGTCGATCCCGAAAGGCATTTGGGCGCTATCGCGGGGTTTCCTGGTTGTCTTGCTGCCGTTCGTCTTCTTCTTTGACATCTCTGTTTCAACCCTGAACCAACTGTTAGCGTTCTGCGGCAATGCGCCTTTGACCGCCTCGGATGAATGGAGGTTGAATATCGTTGCACTCACTACGGGGTGTGTGGTGATCGCATGTGTGAGCATTCTGCAGAGCGTCGCTGAAAGAAACACCCGGCGGGCTGCCGTTGAGATGCTGGAGTTCATAGCCATCGCGGTCTGCTTTAGCACTCTGCATCCGTTGTTCGCTTCCGGCGTTTACTTTCTCGTCTGGCACAGTTGGCGTCATTTTCGTCGCCTGAACCGTAGTGTCAATCATGCGTCACTTTGGAGTATCGACTTAAGGAGCATTGTCTCTCTTCACCGAGATTCTCTGATCCTGCTGGTTCCAACATTATTGGCAGTTGCATGGATTGCGTTTCGGCTTGGCGGAGACTTGACACCCATGAACCTGTGCCTGTCCAGTCTGCTGGTCTACGTCGTTGTCACACTTCCTCATGAAATGCTCTGTCGACATCTGTTCGCTTCACTGTCGGGCGGAACCTCTGCTCTTGCAACTTCGCGACAGGCATCCGGCCGACTGACAGGATCGCTCACCAAAAGTTCCGTGAGGCCCGACTTTCGACATATTCCGAAGTCAACACCAGGCTGAAAGAGCTATGTCAGATTCAATTACTATCATCGGAGCAGGGCCGGGTGGACTCGCAGCGGCGATGTTATTGGCCTCTCAGGGCAGGAAAGTGCGAATTCTAGAGCGTCTGCCGCGTGTGGGAGGAAGATGCTCGGCCATTGAACAGAATGGTTATCGGTTTGATCTTGGTCCAACGTTCTTTCTGTATCCGCGAGTGTTGAAGGAGATTTTTGCGACGGCGGGTTATGACCTGTTCGCTGAAATTCCGATGACAAAACTGGATCCTCAGTATCGGCTCGAATTTGGGCAGGGAGGCCAGCTGAATGCGACTCCGGACGTTCAGAAGATGGAAGACGAGATCGCTCGCCTGTCGCCGCAGGATGCGGGCGCTTTCACACGATTTATGAATGACAATAGGGAGAAACTGCGGCGATTTCGCCCGATCCTCGAATCACCATTCAGCAGCGTTTTTGATTTGCTACGACCATCTACCTTAAAGGCGGTGCCATGGCTGCGTCCCTGGCATTCCGTTGGTAGTGAGCTGAAAAGTTATTTCACTGACCCTCGGCTTGTGCTTGCCTTTTCTTTTCAATCAAAATACCTCGGCATGTCGCCCTTTCAGTGCCCGAGCCTGTTTACGATACTCGCGTTTCTAGAGTACGAATACGGCGTTTACCATCCCTCGGGAGGCTGTAGCGCCGTGAGTGAACGAATGGCAGCGATTGTTCAGGAAATGGGTGTCGAGCTGCATTTGAATGAGCCGGTTGAGCAACTGGAGTTTGTCGATCGCCAGATTGTTGGAGTCACCACGAACAGGCGACACTATCCAACCAACTCTCTCGTGATCAACTCGGATTTCGCCAGAACGATGCAGCGGCTCGTGCCCGACCAGCTCCGAAGAAAATGGTCTGATCGCAAGCTTGGAGCGACGAAGTTCTCGTGCTCAACTTTCATGATGTACCTGGGAGTGGAGGGTCTTTACGACTTGCCGCACCACACAATTCATATTGCTAGCGACTATCGGAAGAATCTGGACGAGATTGAAACCCAGCATGTGCTGTCTGCGGATCCGTCATTATACGTGCAAAACGCCTGTGTGACCGACTCGAGTCTTGCGCCCAAAGGTCATAGCACTTTGTATGTGCTTGTGCCTGTCACGCATCAGCACCCGAATGTAGACTGGTCGAAAGAGGCCCCGGCTTTCCGCGAGAACGTGCTTGATCACGTTGAGAAACTTGGGCTCAGTGATCTGAGGCGTCGAATCCGGTTCGAGAAGATTGTGACTCCCGATGATTGGGACTCAAGCTACGAGGTACACAACGGAGCGACGTTCAACATGGCCCATAGCTTTAATCAAATGCTGCACAAACGACCGAACAACCGCTTTGAAGATTTAGACGGTGTTTATTTGGTTGGTGGAGGGACGCATCCTGGCAGCGGGCTGCCCGTGATCTATGAGTCAGCGCGGATTACCAGTCAACTGATTGCCGAGGATCTTGGTAGAGTTTCCGCAAGAGCACCCAGACGGTCACAATCGTCTGCAGTTCGATAAGCTTACTAATCAGCATGTTCTGCGCATTCATCCTCGTGCTGGTACCACGCAGACTGAACAGCGATTCCCGCAACGGCCGCGAGTGACGATAGAGCAGGAATGATCGCTCGTGATACCGCATCTTTAGGCGTGAGACGGTAGAAGCCGACAGCAAGAGCGAGAGCAGTTGCGGCAAGGATCGAGTTGATGATCAACATTCGATTTTTAGCACCTTGCAGAAATCTGATCGCGATAACCGGGCAATTTTGAATATGCCTCTCACCCAGGCTCACCACGTCTCCGTAATCGACCCAAACAGCACTATACAAGTTTCGCGGTACATCGTGTAGGGAAGGGGCAGTTGCCGGACGAGGATCCAACGGAACATTGTCAGCCAAAACAGGCTGAATGCCATAACGAACAAAAGCGAGCTGGGAAACTTTCGTCGGCTTCTCAGGACAGGTGCCGTAAACAACGCCAGGGCCGAGGCGATATAACGAGGCGACATTGCGGGCTCGACAAAACCTACAGCGAAAACAGCGAGTGTTCTCCTTAAGAACCAAACTGCTTGGTTCAATCAAGGCCCCACAGAGTCCGGTTTTCGGAGTTCAGTTTTCCGATGATCGACAGGCCGGTGCAAAAACAAGGGAAGTTCAACGAATTCGAATCAGCTTGCCTGTGACGATCATCGACGCAATATCCTCGAAAGGCACAGAGTTTATTGCCTGAACTGTTACCCGCCGCGAGCGAACGCGGTACAGATTCCACAAGTGCCAAAATTTGTGATAGCTGCGCGGGTCTGCTGCGACTGAGATCTCGACAGCACGTCTCGCCGTAAAATGATTCGATTGTGTCTTCGTTGATTAGAAAGCCGAGGAAATGAGATGAGTCCTGGAAAGGCACGTCTATGGACAGGGATCAGCTGCGTGGGAACAATGGTGACAATTGCTGTTGCCATGCTCATTTCGGATTTTCCTCAGAGGATGTTTGCAGAAACGCTCCGCGGAAGCACTGCCGAACTTACAGCGTTCTTGATGTTTTTTTTCTCGGCCGCTCTGCTACTTTTGCCATTTGATCTCATCGGAGGCCTCTGGATTCCTGTTTTGTTGGAGAGTCAAACTCTGCGGCCGAGTGACTGGCTGAGACGCTGGGCGCGGTCTGTTGGAATTCAGATCATTTTTTACTCTGTCACGTTCTTTGTCTATCTGCAGATTGGGCGAGGAATCGGTACTCCGTGGCTGATCGTCATCTTCGCGATGATTGAGATGGCTCTGATTGCCGGACAGGAGTTGATTTGGCGCATGTTGTCGGCTCAATACGCGGGGGTTTCACGTCGCGGTGCGATTCAGTTCGTGCAGCATTTCGATCCAAGGTTCGCCGGAGGGGTCACTGGAATGCCGGGGTCCGAGAGTATCATAATACCCGCAGATTGGCAGACGCGATTGACCCGGTCGAATCTTCAGATGTTGATTAAGCGTCGAATTGCTGCCCGGAATTCTGGTGGGCGGGTTCGCGGTGTTCTTTGGGCGATGTTATGGAACATCGTCAGCTTCGCGATGGCGATCTTGCTTGCCGGAGGTGTCTTCGTGTCGGTCGCCGATCTCGTTACCACTTTCTTATGGTTTCTGTTGCTTTCGTTTTTTGGTCTGCTGGTACTGCCCGCGATTAACCGGAAGAGCGTTTTCGCACTGGATCAGCAGGTTGCGAGTTACGTCAACAAGATCGAACTACAGGAGGCCATTGGCGAGATTGATAAGCTAACAGAGCAGGATCCAGCACGGTCGGCATCGGCTGAATCCATCTTCCAGCCAATCCCTTGTCCGGAACGCAGGCTGCAATCCCTTGAGAAGGACGGACCGCAAGGCGTGCTTGCGTGGAATATTGCGAGGACAACGCTCTACCTAAGCTGGGCGTTCGGAGGTCCGCTTGCAAGGGCCGTCCACTGCAATGTGGGGCGTCCGGAATTGTGGGCCATGTTGCCGTCGGATTGAGTTCCGGAGAATGGAATCGGCTGTTGAGAAGGTTTCATTAGAGTAGGAAAAATGTCAGGTCTCCCATTTCCCCGGTTGATGCCCTTCCCGCTGGACCGGAGTTCGCAGAGCACGCGAGCACTAAATCATGTCGCAGCGGTTCCTGTGTATTGCCATCACCGCGTCTGTGATTCCGTCGAACATACCCATGTACCAGATTTGAAATCGTCAGCCGATCCAACGGCTGAACGCGGGCACCGATTCCGGACTGAAACCGCGATGATTCCTGCAAACTTCCATGAGTCAACGATTGACGACGTTCGGAAGTCGTGGCCACAACCGCTGCCGTCGAAGGCAGCCATCTCTTCTCTCGCCGAGCGAACGGCTGTGACGTTGGATCGCTATGGGCTCCCCGATGGGAACTCCCGTCATAACATTTCGAGAACATGTCGGGCCTCTTTTGATGTTGCAAGTCATTTGGAAAAATACGTTACGCGTCTTGCCACTTTGGCTGATCGTGGCGTCTCTCGGCAGCAGCGATGAGTTCCAGATCAAGTGTCCGTTTGGCGGTCAAGCCTGAGCGGGCACAGGCGACGCCGGAGAACCATATGGGTTGATCCACGCAATGATGAACCGAGACGCCGACGATGCTGTGTGGTGGCGGGGTTGGCTGCTTAGCGAATTGTCCCGATTACAAATTCCCAAGAAACTGACGATGCACATTGTCGCTGCGCCGTGATTCCGAGGATTCGTTCTGTGGCCCGGTTCGCGGTACCGTGGCGGCCTTTCAGCGGGGTAAGAAAACTCTGATTCCCTGTCATTATCCAGATTTTCTACTCATCGCAACGATAGCGCGATGAAGACAGTTTTGCATCCAATATTTGCTCCGCTCGCATCGGTCACTCGTCAGGAATTGGTGCGACAGGTCGCCTATCTGAAGGAAGAAAGATGCATTCTCCGGGCGCGGCTACCGGAGAGATTGGTGGCAACAGCACAGGAGAAATGCCGGTTGCTGAAGGTCGGTCGGAAACTGGGGGTCAAGTTACGAAACCTGATTTCGATCGTCACCTATCAAACCTTCGTCCGCTGGATACGAAAGACAATAGCAACTTACGCTGAAAAGAAGACGGCGACAGATCGTAAACTCGGGCGACCACGGACGCCTGGTGAAATTCGTGAACTGGTGCTGAAACTGGCCCGCCAGAACAGTTGGGGCTCCACGCGCATTCCTGGTGAACTCCGGAAACTTGGCTTCAACAGCATCTCTCGACAAACGGTAAAAGTGATTGTGGAAGAACATGGTCTTTATCCCGGTCCGCAACGTGGCAAAGGATCATGGGATTAATTCCTGAAGATCCATGCCGATACACTCTGGCAATGTGATTTCCTGTCCAAGCCGATGTGGACCGCAAAAGGCGTGGTCGATGTTTACCTGCTGGTGTTTCTGCACTTGGGTACACGCCGCGTCTGGATTTCACCGAGCACCGCGCAGCCAGACTCCGCATGGGTCAGCCTGCAGGCCCGGAACTTTCTGATGGTGACGGAAGACATGGGGCTGTCCCCGGAATACCTGAAGCGAGACAACGATGCGAAGTTCAGCGGATGATTCGATGAGGTTTTCAGGACCAGCCGGGTTCAGGTCAAACGAACGGTTCCGATATCACCCAACCTGCGAGCCCAAGTCGAACGCTTCATCCAGACACTGAAGTTTGAGTGCCTCAATAAATTTGTCATCGTTGCCGAAAACATCTGGATCACATCTGCCGCATCTGGAGCCGCCGTTACAACGCAGAGTGACCGCACTCTTCCCGCGATCACCTGCCACCGGACTTCACAACTCCTTCTAAAGAAGCAACGATCGTTCGTCTGAACGACATCGTCTGCGTATCAAAACTCGGCGGCATCATCCATTCCTGCCCCCGACGAACCGCATAAAGTCGCCGCGTCGAGGTTCAGATTTGAACTCGAATGCGTTGACCGTCCGCGCTGACTGCGATTTTCGACTGTCATTCGCCTACGAAAACTCACATTGACTCGCTTGATGCAGCCACAGACCGTTGTTCTGAAACTCATCATCCCACGTTACTGATCACATAAATCGCCTGATTTCCACCGCACTTTCGCAAGTCAGAATATTCTTACCACGCGGCATTTTTAAAAGCCAAAACGCCATCACTCTGCTCCATGATCTCGACAACAGCACGGTCGAAGCCATCAGTGATGGAAATGACACAGAGAGAGGAATTGCCTGCCTTTCTCAGCTTTCTGAGGCCCAAATCAAATCAGTCGAAGCAATCGCTATGGACATGAGTGCCGCGTATGTCAAGGCGGCGATGATTTCCTGGGCAAAAAATAAGTCTGTTGGACGAGTTTAGAGAATCTTACCGAAAAGCAGCAGAACGTCTTCGATGCGGCATACGCTCGTCAACTTCAGACCGGAAAGCCATGGGTATAAAAAGAACGGCTCAGCGATCTCTGGAACCAAAACACCGCTGCGTCAGCGACCACTTTTTTAAACGACTGGTACCAGCGAGTTATTCACACAAAACTCGAGCCGATGAAGGCCGTCGCTAAATCCACGAGGGAGCGCCTCAGAAATGTTGCACGCTACTGCACCACAAAATCACCAGCGCCGTAATTGAAAGGCATGAATAGAAAAATATGGTAATTAAACCCCTTGTTTGCGGCTTCAGAAACCGCGAGAACTTCAAAACGACGATCTTCTTTTACTGCAGCAGCCTCCGTCTCGACCCGCAATAAACTCGAATGGTCCCAGATTAGCCGGGTTTTCTGACGGGTTCAGCAGTCGGCCGATAAAATGCTCCGTAAAACCCTGGCCTCTGCTGCTCGAACACCCTCGACAGCCTGATCCTCGCTTCTGCCATCAGCAGAATCCGCCTATGATCCCAAACCAGATCGCTGCAGCCAGACAGACAAATCCTCTGCCGTTTTAGACGGCAACACAGTTTCAAGGCCAATCAGGAAGCGACCATGGAAACAACTGACGAACGAAAACGGCCATCCGTTCGCGGTCAATATTCTCTAAGATCCACCGCCTTTTGGGGCTTCCTGTCCACTCAGTTCATGGGTGCCTTCAATGACAATTACTTCAAACAGATGGTACTGCTGACCTGCGTTAACGCCGCAGCCTCTGCACCCAGCCAGATTAGCCCGGCCTCAGCCCCACCCGCAGACTCTGCCTTGCCATGGAAAGAAATCGCCATGGCTGCTTTCGCCCTGCCCTTCGTGCTGTTTTCAGGACTTGGCGGCTTTCTCTCCGATCGGCTCTCCAAAACCTCCGTGATCGTCGGCTGTAAGGTGGCTGAAATTGGAATCGTGGGCGTCGGACTCGCCATTCTGCTGATCCCCGGACTCGGTGCCACAGCACAGTTGTCGGCTCTGATCTTTGTTCTCGCACTCATGGGCACTCACAGTGCCATCTTCAGCCCCTCCAAATACGGTGTCCTGCCCGAAATGTTCCGAGCGGACTGCCTGCTGCCGGTCAACGGCGCCGTCCAGATGACCACATTTCTGGCTATCATCTTTGGCACCGTCTGCGCCGGCATCGCGCTAGACCTGATTCGCAGTCAGCTGTGGATCAGCAGCGCCGTTGCTCTGCTGATCGCTGCCGTCGGCACGGCCAGCAGCCTGTTCATTCCCCGGATCCCGGCCGCTGAGCCACAACTAAAACTCAGACTCGAAAATCTCGCCCTGCCTCGCTCTGTACTGACGGTCCTGTTCCATGACAGACATCTGCTGCAGGCCGTACTCGTGTATTCACTGTTCTGGTTTCTGGGGGGCGTCGTACAGATGGGCATGAATACACTCGGTGAAGCCTCACTGCAGCTCAGCAAAACTCGCACCAGCGTTCTCGTCGCAGGAATCGGATTCGGAATTGCCGTTGGCTGCCTGCTCGCCGGCTTTGCAGGGCGAGGCAGTCGGCGTTGGACGACTGTTGGGGCCTGGCTGCTGACCGCGACTCTGGCTGTTACCGCCCTGCTCGGCAGCGGACTGTGTGGCCGACCCGCAAGTGCCGGTCGCGACGTCAGTCAGGAAACCATTTTCTCCAGCCTCTTCGCCTGCGATCTGCTGGAATGGCTGCTGCGGGCTGACATGATCGCTCTCGGGATCGCCGCCGGACTGTTCGTCGTGCCCGTGCAGGTCTTTCTGCAGGCAGCACCCCCGGACGAACTGAAAGGACGCGTTCTGGGAGTTCAGAATCTGATGACATGGATCGGAATTCTGCTGTCAGCCGCCTTCTCCCTGATTGTTGGGATCAGCCTGAAAATCGTCGTCGGACCGGCTGCTGATGAACAATACCAATGGGTACTGTTCGCACTGCTGGCCACCATGCTGCTGCCCGTAGCTGCCTTCTACCGCCTGCCCGCCAATGCTGCCTGCACAGATCACGCCGCCTGAAAAAAGACGGACCGGCCGGATGCCGGGCACATAACCGCAACTCGGGCCTTCCAGCCGGAGATCTGCCCCAAAAAACACGTTTTTTCGCACTCCGTCTCCGCCCTTTTACGGCACATCCGCCCTTTGTCCTCGCCGTGTTTCCAATCTCACCAATTCCCATGTTTTTTCCCAGGAATCAACAGGCAGAATGACAACCAGAGGTCTGCTCCCTAAACTCTTACGTCGCTCGCCTTCGTAAAGCTTTGCTTCCACGGATCTGCCTGCTCATGCCCGACGCTGCCCTTCTGGCAACCCTCACGCTGCTGGCCGGACTCTTCCTGCTCAGCCTTGAGATGTTCGTTCCCAGCTTCGGGCTGCTGTTCGTTATGTCACTGATCTCGCTGGCGGTTTCCTTCTGGTCTGCCTGCAAAGCGTGGTGGGCGGTATCTCCCCACTTTTTCTGGTCCTACATACTGCTGCTGATGGGCGGAATTCCCGCCACGTTCTTCGGCACCCTCTCTGTGTTGCAGCGCACCAGCCTCGGTCGACGCATGACTCTGACGCCACCACCCGACGACGGAATCGCTCCCGCCAATCCTCTGCAGCACCTGATCGGACGTCCCGGCACCGCCCAGACAATGATGACTCCCGGCGGCATGGTCCTTATCGATGGCCAGCGACTGCACGCCGAATCAACCGGCATGCCCGTTGATCCGGGAACTGCGGTCGTGGTTGTGGCAGTGCGTGCGTCGCGAGTTGTTGTGCAACCAGCCAACGCTTCGATACCACCTTTTTCGGCCCAAACCAGGCCCCCCGGACAGACTCTCACCCCATCCGACTCCCCCCCCCCGCTTGACTTCGACATTCCGGCATAGTAAACCCTGCACGTGATGCTCCATTTGCTCCGCTTCCGGGAATGCACCATGACTCTTCCGATCCTGCTGGCACTCAACAGTACTCAGTG
>Ga0194113_10009470_pt1 | contig 11746 bp, 5 predicted proteins | sample TA2MahC200mmetaG_FD_146193 | JGI IMG/M metagenome (GOLD analysis project Ga0194113, IMG submission 146193) | Freshwater microbial communities from Lake Tanganyika, Tanzania - TA2015017 Mahale Deep Cast 200m | ecosystem: Environmental > Aquatic > Freshwater > Lake | place: Tanzania: Lake...
GGCGGCGGCGATCCAGTCGCGCGAGCTCTCGTCGAAGCGGCCGGCGGCCTGGCGGACCGTGCCCCGCTCCATCAGGACGAGGACGCGGTCCTTGTCCGCCTGGACGGCCGCGTCGGCCAGCAGGGCGGTCTCGGCCTCGGCCAGCCGCCCCCGGCGGAAGTGATCCCGCGCGGCCTCGAGCGGCGCGGTGGCGCAACCGGAGAACCCGAGGGCCGCCAGCCCCGCGGCGACGGCCGCACGCCACGCCGCGGGACGGCGGGCGTCGATGGGGGTCACGCGCGGCATCGGGATCCTCCCGCCTGCGGGGCCGGCATCCGGACCCGCCGCAGGTCCGTCACCAGCCGATCAGCGGCAGGGTGGCCTCGCGGGCGAACTCCTCCTCGTGGATCCACTTGATCTCGGCGGTCTGGAGATCCGTGACCTCGACGGTCAGCTTGTAGTAGTTGACCTTCGTCTTCGACACGCGGACCTGCCGGGGCGACTCCTCCTTCATCTCCGCGAGGCTGCCCGTGACCATGAACTTCGCGCCGAGCTGCTTCCCGATCGCCACCTGGGTTTCCGGCGTCGCGTTGGCGGCGCTGTAGCCCTGTTCCTTGAGGAGGTCCTCGCGCCGGGCCTCGTTGACGAAGCGCGCCTTGCCGCCCTGGATGAGGAGCGTGCGCACCTTGTCGGTGAGCGTCTTGGTGTCCACGTAGCCGCTCGTCCGGTTCTGCACGCCGGCGATCATCATCATCGGGGCCTCGGGCTGCGCGGCGAGGAACTGGGTGTGCATCGCGCCGGCGACGTTCTGCGCGACCTTGCGCATGTCGCTGTAGTCGTACTCGCTGCCCATGTGCTGCGTCTTCGTGACGTCGCGTTCCTGGGTGGATGCGCGGAAGGCCGCGCAGCCGGACGAGCCGATCGTTGCCGCGGCGAGGGCCGCGAGGCCTGCGAGTCTCAAGATCCGGTTCTTCATGGTCGGTCCTCCTGGGGCGCTCATGGTGATGGACGCGCGCCCGGCGTTTCTATTCAGTACCACACCCGCGGGGGCGGGGCAACGGTCCGGCGGCTCACTCCCAGGGCCGACGCATCTTGTTCCTGTCGAAACCGGGCCGTGTGCGCGGGATCCTCAGGATTCCCCTTCCATCGCCGGAAAAGGGAGATCCCAGCCGAACGATCCTTGAATCAAGGCGAAGGCGATGCCGCGGCGCGCACCAGGTGGCCCCGAGTCCGCGAGGGGCCCGGCCGGGAACGCGGCAGACCGCCCCGGATGCAAGGCGACGAAGGGGGCGTAGGACTTGTGTCCGCGCCCCCTTCGGCAACGCCGCAGGCGGGGCGGGATCCCGCGCGATCCGGCCGGCCTGGTGCGCGTCGCACCCCCGCAACCGCAAGGGCTCCAGCGTCCACCAGCCACTCCGCGCCCCGCCGACCGAAAGGCGCCATGACCTCGAGGAAGTTGCGTCGGCCCTGGGCTCACTCCACCCGCACCGGCCGCACGGGCTGCAGGCGCACCGGCCCGAGGAGCCCGTAGGGCGCCAGCGGGGCCCGGGCCCCGAGCTTCGCGTCGGCCGTGACGAACGGCTTGAACTGCGGCGGCTTCGCCCCGCCGGGGAAGCCGTCCGGATGCTTCGCGTCGCCGATGAGCCGGTTGCGCCACGTGCCGGTGACGCGCACCTCGAGCGTGTTGCGGCCCGGTTGCACGGCCTCCGTGACATCCACGACGAACGGCGGCTTCCACAGCACGCCGAGGTTCCGGCCGTTGACGATCACCTCGGCCATCGATTCGACGCGGCCGAGGTCGAGGACGACGGATGACCGGAGGTCGGAGGACAGAGGTCGGAGATCCGACGCGGACGGATTGCGACTGCCGACCTCCGTCTTCCGACCTCCGACTTCGGCCGGAAGGTCGAAGACCTTCCGGTAGGTCGCCGTGCCGGAGAAGTGCTTCACGGCCTCGTCGGGATGCTGGTCGAGGGCGACGAGGCGGTCGAGCGGGAGCCGCGCGGGCACGTCCATCTTCGGCGGGAACGCGACCTCCCACGGGCCGGCGATCTCCTGCGGCGCGGGCAGGTCGCGCGCGTCGATGAACACCAACCGGCCGCCGTCCAGCGTCACCGTGTAGCGGCCGGCCTCGGCGATCCGGGCTTCGATCCCGCCCGACGCTTCCCGCGCGACGACGATCGGCGCCAGGCCCGCCGCCCGCGGCTTCGACTTCGCCAGCGCGGCGATCTCGCCGCCGGACAGCGCCCGCTCGACGCTCTCGATCCCGGCCTTCTCGCCGCGGAACGCCCCGCCCCCGCCGTCGCGACCGCCGACGAGGCTGGAGTGGACCGTGTAGCGGCTCTGCAGGCCCGTGCGGACGCTGCGTCCGTCCAGGAACAGCTCGGGCCTTCCGCCGCGGTAGACGACGGTCACGTGGGTCCAGTTCGTCAGCGGCGCGGCGTGAACGAGGATCGGCGCGTAGTAGTTGCTGCTGTGCTCGAGCACGACGACCCCGTTGCGCCCGGCCGAGATCCCGGCGCCCGCGTGGCCGCCGCCGGGGAAGACGGAGTTGCCGTGCAGCGGCGCGACCGCCTCGTTGCGCGTCGCGTTCAGGCACACGCCCGCGTCGGCCTCCTGCGGGAGGTCGACGTCGGCCTCGGGCCTCAGCCATCCGGCGATCGTGAAGGTCCCCGGGGCCGGCGGAGCCGCGGCGGCCCCCGGCGCGGCGGCCTTCGGGACGATCGTGGCCAGGACCTCGCCGTCGCGCGCGATCTGCGTGACGGCCGTCACGCCGCGGGCGGGCTCGCGGAAGACGACGAACAGCGAACCGCCGGGCTCGATGTCGAGCGCGACGCGCGTTCCGGCGTCCGTCGCCTCGAAGCAGGCGGCGCGCGTCGTCCGGCCGGACACCGGATCCCAGAGTTCCGGCGCGCGCGCGCCGACGCGGAAGCGCGGTGCGGCGCGGATCGGCCCGAGCCCCGGGTTGCAGACGAAGTAGATCTCGGCGTCCGGCGACGAGCGGTGCACCCAGAGCAGCCCGCCCGCGTCGGCGACGTCCTCCGGCATCCCGAGCGCGTCGAGCGCCCCGCGCAGGCCGGCCGCCGGCGCGAAGACGCGGCCGCGGCCGAAGGAGCGGACGGGGGGCGAGGGACGATGGGCGAGGGAGGGCGGAGGTGCCGGGTGTCGGGTGTCGGGTGTCACAGAAGAAGCCTGGTCGCGAGACGGCGCGGCCACTTGACACTCGCCACTCGCCACTTCCTCCGCGCCCCACACCTCGGCCGCGAGCTTCGCGACCTCGGCGTCGCAGGCCGGGAATCCCTCCATGCTCGGCGAGCGCGACGGCGGGCGGCCGACGATCGCGCCGCCGGCGGCGACGAGGTCGCGGATCTTCCGCAGCGTCGCGGGACGCATCGTGTCGCGGTCGGGCAGGACGAGCACGCGGTAGCTCGCACCCGAGGGCAGCGTGAAGCGGCCGTCGCGGACCCGCATGCGGTCGAGGATCACGTCGGCGTTGACGAAGTCGAAGTCGTGCCCCGGCGGCAGCGGCGGGTCGCGCTGGCCGGTCATGCGCGGCGTGTCCTCGCCGATGAAGTACGCCACGTCGGCGACGGCCCGGCCCTCCTGGAGCAGGAAGCAGCAGCGCCGGTAGTAGTCGATCCACGCGCGCCCCGCTTCGAACCACGGGTTGTGCCGGTTGAACTCCGTGCTGAACCACGCGTTGACGCCCGGCAGGCGGTCCTCCCACGGCTGATGGATGTAGACGTGGAACACCCAGTGGTTGATGCCCTCGGTCAGCGCCCAGTCGCCGCGGCGCTTGAGCGACCCCGGGGTGCTCTCGAACCGCAGCGCGCTCGTGAAGGCCTCGGCGGAGACGCGCGGCTTGCCGTAGATGTGCGCGGCGGACGCGGCCGCCCGCAGTTCGATCGCGCCGAGGTCGCCGGTGGCCCAGAACTCGCCGCCGAGGTCGTGCGACGCGCCGCCGTACTGCAGGAACTCGCCCGGGAAGCCCCAGTGCCCGTAGTTCTCGAGCCACAGGCGCAGGCCGCTGCGCTCGCACGCGTCGCGCATCCCGCCGACGTAGTCGCGCGAGATGCGGTCGGCGACGAGGCGGCGCAGGTCCCACAGGAAGCGGTCGGAGCGGTCCGGGTCGCCGACCACGCGGCCGGTCAGCGCCGGAAGCCACGGCATCGGGTCGTAGCCGTAGCGGGCGCGGAAATCGGCCGCGAGGCCGTCGGTCCAGTTCTGCGAGCCCATCTCGTAGCTGTCGGCGACGACGTGCCGGAAGGCCCGCCGCTCGTCCGCCGGCATGCGCTCGAGCACGCGGCCGATGAAGGCGCGGAAGTGGTGCTCGGTCCACGCGCGGTTCATCTTGTCGACCTCGTACCCCTCGCCCTCCGGCGACGCGGGCGCGTTCCGGGCGCCGGTGGGCGAGAGGCCCACGCGCAGCACCACCCAGTCGCCGCGGGCGGGGTTCCAGCGGAGCGTGCCGTCGGACCCCATCCGGTCGGAGAGGTTCACCACGCCCTCCGGCGCCACCGCGCCGTCGGCGCTCGTGGCATCGGCCGGACGCGGCCAGAGGTAGTGGTCGGGCGGCGGCAGCGGGTCCTGGAACATCTTGGCGAGCTGCTTCTCGACGTAGCTCTCGATGCGCGGCGCGCCGGACAGCTCGATCTCCCCCAGCCCGCCGGCGTTGCGCAGCCCGGTGAAGACGAGGCGGAACTGCGTCGACGTCACGGCCGGGAATCCGACGGCGACCGGGCCGGACGGCTGGAAGCCGACGTGCGTCTTCAGATTGTGGCGGTCGATCACCGCCTCCCGCACCGCGTGGAACGTGCCGGCCTCATCCCTCGCCTGGAGCTCGCACCGGACGACGAACGCCTGCGGCGCGGGGTGCAGCACGAGGCTGCGCGCGATGAAGCGGTCCTTCGTCTCCAGGTCGACGACAAACGGGGTCTCCGCGGCGGCGGCGGCGGGGAAGTCGCAGGCGGTATCCAGCCGGCCGTCGACCAGCCGCGCCGCGTCGGCGAGCGCCGGCTCGCAGCGGATCGCGACGGCGCGCGTGCCGATCGTGTCCTGGTCCTGCGCCGGGGCGGGGAACGCGAGGACGGCGAGGTCCTGGAACGGCTGCTTCGGCACCGGCAGGGCGACGACGACCGGCGCGCCGCCCTTGACGCGCGTCTCGGAGATCGCGACGTGGCGCATCGTCTGCGTCGCGTCGATCCACGGCCCGCCGGACTGGCTCCACCCGGGACAGTTGAAGAGGCCGATGTCGACGCCGATGCGACCGCCCTCGCGGATCGCGTGCTCGACCATGCCCCACCACGGCTCCGACAGCGCCTTGACGTCCCCGATCTTCGTGTTGTCGAGGTAGATGTTGCCGATGAGCGCCTCGCCGATGCCCGCGCGACGCATCGCCTCGAGGTCGCGCGTGATTCCCTCCTTCGAGATGTTGTCGCTGATCCAGTACCAGTAGCACCAGGGCTTGGTCGCATCCGGCGGCGCCCGGAAGCCGGCCTCGAGGGTGTCGCGCGACGCGCGCGCCGACGCCCCCCGCGCCCCGGCGATCCCGATCCCCGCCGCCACCGCCATCGTCAGAAACCGATTCATCATGGACGCCCTCCCGCAACGACTCCGGAGCCCATGGTGCCCGAACGCCCCGCCGGTCGCCAGCCTTTCGGACCACCCTCCGGCTCCGCGGCCTCCGCGTCTCCCTGCGCGTCCGGCCGGGCGCCCCGGGGCGCGTTGACATCGCGGGGGCGGGCGGACTACAAGCGCGGCCGTGCGTCGCCGGGCGGAATCCGCCGGCAGGCGGCGCCGGAAAGGACGCCGGATGTCATGAACCGCACCGCCGCCTGTCTCGCCCTGTGCCTTGTCGCCGCCGTTTCCGCCGCCCGCGCGGACGTGAGCCTGCCGCACGTCTTCGGATCGCACATGGTCCTCCAGCGCGACACGAAGATCCCGGTGTGGGGCTGGGCCGCGCCGGGCGAGCCGGTCAAGGTGAGCCTCGGCAGCGGGCCGGCGGTGCCGGCGCTCGCCAGCGCGGCGGGCGAGTGGCGCGTGACGCTGCCCCCGATGCCGGCGGGCGGTCCGCACAAGCTGACGGTCGCCGGGCGCACGACGGTGGTCTTCGAGGACGTTCTCGTCGGCGAGGTCTGGCTCTGCTCCGGCCAGTCGAACATGGAGTGGACCCTCGGCGGCGCGGACCGCGCGCAGGAGGAGATCGCCGCCGCCGAGTGGCCGCAGATCCGCCACCTCGGGATTCCGAAGGTGACGTCCGCCGTGCCGGAGAAGGACGTCAACGCCGAGTGGCGCGTCTGCTCCCCCGCGACCGCCGCGGGCTTCACCGCCGTCGGTTACTTCTTCGGCCGCGAGCTGCACAGGACGCTGAAGGTGCCGGTCGGCCTGATCAACTCGTCGTGGGGCGGCACGCGGATCGAGCCGTGGACGCCCCCGGCGGGCTTCGGGGCCGCCGACACCCTCGCGGACATCCGCACGCGCGTCGCGCTGGCCGATCCGCGGACCGACGCGCACAGGGCGCGGCTGCGCGACTACCTCGCCACCAACGCGGCGTGGACCGCCCGGGCGCAGGCGGCGCTCGCGTCCGGCGCCGTCCTCGAGCCCCTGCCGCCCTACCCGCCCGAGCTGGCGCCGCTGCGCGGCCACCAGGACCCGTGCGCCCTCTACAACGCGATGATCCACCCGCTCGTGCCCTACGCGATCCGCGGCGCGATCTGGTACCAGGGCGAGTCGAACCACGGCGAGGGGAAGCTCTACACCGACAAGACCCGCGCGCTGGTCGAGGGCTGGCGCGGCGCGTGGAACCAGGGGCCGCTGCCCTTCTACTACGTCCAGATCGCGCCGTTCCAGTACGGCGAGGAGGACCCCTTCATCCTGCCCGAGTTCTGGGAGGCCCAGGCCGCCGCGCAGGCGATCCCGGACACCGGCATGGCGGTGATCCACGACGTCGGCAACATCCGCGACATCCATCCGCGCAACAAGCAGGAGGTGGGCCGGCGCCTCGCGCTGCTCGCGCTGGCGAAGACCTACGGCGCGAAGGACACCGTCTTCTCGGGGCCCGTCTTCCAGTCGATGTCCCCCGAGGGCGCGAAGCTGCGCGTCACGTTCGACCACGCCCACGGCGGGCTCGTCACGCGCGACGGCAAGGCGCCGTCGCACTTCGAGATCATCGGCGAGGGCACCGATTTCGTCCCCGCCGAGGCCGCGATCGACGGCAGCAGCGTCGTCCTTTCCTCCCCCGCCTGCACCAACCCCGTCGCCGTGCGCTTCGGCTGGCACAAGACCGCCGAGCCGAACCTGGCCAACGGCGCCGGCCTGCCGGCCGCGCCGTTCCGCGCCGGCGAGGCGCCCACGCTCGACTGGCTCGCGATCAAGGTCGCCGAGTCGAAGGACTACCGCCTCGTCTACTCGCTCGACCTCGCGAAGCTCGGCAGGACGATCGCGTACGACGAGGACCACGCGGCGGAGATCGGCGGCGCGTTCGACCGCGTCGCCTATTTCCTCGAACTCCAGAAGGCCGGCGGGACGCCGCAGTATGTCTACGCGTCGATGGACGCCTTCACGGCCGACCCGCGGAAGGTCGGCGTTCCCACGGCGGCCAGCGGGGCGCGCGTCCAGGCGCCCGTCACCAACCTCACCGTCCTCTCCAACGTGCCGGGGCTGAAGACCGGCGAGGCGCTGGCCGGCGGCAACCTCGAGTTCTGGCCGCACAACTACGGCGCCCCGAACGGCGCATCCGTTCCCGGCGCCTCGGGCGACGTCTACGACTGGGGCGATGCGCCCGTCGACCCCGTCGACGGCTACGGCTCGATGCAGGTCCATAACGGCGCGGCGAAGCAGACGGTGTTCGCGATCAACAACTGGAAGGCCGCCGCGGGGGCCGACATCGGCATCGGGAACAGCACGGGGAAGACGCTCGACTGGACCTTCACCGGCAACGCCCAAACCTACACGGTGAAGCGCCTGCGCGTGCTCGTCCGCCCGGCGCGCTGACGGCGGCCGCCGCGGTCAGGGCAAGGGCTCGCAGCCGGGCACGTGCCGCCGGATCTCGTCCGCCGTGATCCCCAGCCATTCGAGGGCGGGGGCGAGCGCGGGATGGACCGAGACCTTCGTCGGCGATCCCGCGGAGAGCATCTGGTACATGCGGCCCATGCCGAAGGCCGCGGGCAGCGGCGCCACCACCGCGATCCTGGCCCCGCCCATCCGCCGCGACTGGGCGGCCTCGACACTGGCGATGTCCTGGATCGCCTGGACGTCCACCTCGACCCGGACCAGCTTCCGCAGATCGATCAGCTCCCGGGCGCCCGGCGGCACCGCGGGGTCGATCATCAGCTTGCGATGGAAGTTCCGGACATCCGCGGTGGTCACCACGTCCCGCGTCGTGGTCACGATCAAGCCCAGGGGTTCGCAGAAGACGTAGTCCATGGGCGGTGAATCTAGCGTCGGACCTCGCCCGCCGCAACGCCAACCGTTCGGAAGGCCGTGCACAAGGGCGATGGATCCGCCCGGGGGGACATCGGTCCCCCGGTGCCCCCCGGCCGGCCCCGGGGACACGCGCCGGGGATTGACCCCGCCCGCATCGCGCCGCATGCTCGCGCCATGAGGACGCGCCCCTCGATGCTGCCCGCCATTCTCCTGCTCTCCCCCGCGGTCGCCCCGCGCGCCGCGCCGGCCCCGTCGCAGGACTGGCCGGGCGATCGAATGGCGGCCGCGTACTTCGCCGCCGAGACCGCGCGGGTGTCGTCGAACAGCCTCGCGCCGGTGCGCGACCTCGGGGAATGGACCGCGCGGCGCGGGGATCTGCGCCGGCAGGCGGCGGAGATGCTCGGGCTCGACCCGATGCCGGAACGGACGGATCTGCGCGCCGCCGTCACGGGCGTGATCACGCAGGAGACGTTCCTGGTCGAGAAGCTCCACTTCCAGTCGATCCCGGGGCTCTACGTGACGGCGAACCTCTACCGCCCGCGAGCGCCATCCGCGCCCGCCCCGGCCGTGCTTTACCTCTGCGGCCACAGCAGCGTCGTGACGAACGGCGTCTCGTGCGGCAACAAGACCGGCTACCAGCACCACGGCGCGTGGTTCGCGCGGCACGGCTACGTCTGTCTCGTCGTGGACACCGTCCAACTCGGCGAGATCCGCGGCGAGCACCACGGGACCTACCGTCTGGGCCAGTGGGGGTGGAACGCGCGCGGCTACACGCCGGCGGGAGTCGAGGCGTGGACCGGCATCCGCGCGCTGGACTACCTCGCCACGCGGCCGGAGGTCGACAGGAAGCGGATCGGCGTCACCGGCCGCTCCGGCGGAGGCTCCTACTCGTGGACGATCGCCGCGCTCGACGACCGCGTCGCGGCGGTCGCGCCCGTGGCCGGCATCACCGACCTGCGCAACCACGTGGTCGACGGCACGATCGAGGGCCACTGCGACTGCATGTTCCTCGTGAACACCCACCGCTGGGACTATCCCCTGCTGGCCGCGCTCTGCGCCCCGCGTCCGCTGCTTCTCGTGAACACCGACGCCGACCCGATCTTTCCGCTCGACGGCGTGATGCGGACGCACGACTTCCTCCGGTCCGTCTACGCGCTGTACGGCGCCTCGACGAATCTCGGCCTCGTCATCGGCCCCGGGCCGCACCAGGACACGCAGGACCTCCAGGTGCCGGTGTTCCGCTGGTTCAACCGCCACCTGAAGGGCGAGGATCCGCCGATCGCGGACGCGGCGGTCAAGGTCTTCGCCCCGGCCGACCTCCGCGCGCTGGACCGGATCCCCCCGGACCAGATCAACACGAACGTGCAGTCGCTCTGGGGCCGCATGGCCCCGGCGCCGACCGTGCCGGACTCCGCCGCGGCCTGGTCGAACCGGTGCGCCGCCTGGAGGGACGGCCTCCGCGCGAAGTGCTTCGCCGGCTGGCCGGACGAGCCCGGCCCCCTGGAGGTCGCACCGGCCTTCGCCGAACGCGCCGGCGGCGTGCGGTTCGAAGCGTGGGACTACACCAGCCAGCCCCACGTGCGGCTTCGGCTGTACGTGATGCGGGCCGCGTCCCGGCCGTCCGCCGTGCGCCTCGTCGTCGGCGACGGCGCGGGGCTGGGGCCGACGAACCGCCTCTCCTCCGCCGCGGGGACCCACATCACGGAGGCGCTGATCGCCGCCGGACTGCCCTCCGTCGGGGCGGCCGCGCACCAGCTGCAGGACGGCGCGGCCCTCGCGGTCGTCGTGCCAAGGCATCTCGGGCTGACGTCGTGGTCCGGCGACGCGAAGCGGCAGACCCACATGCGGCGCCGGTTCATGCTGCTGGGCCAGACGGTCGACGGCATGCGCGTGTGGGACATCCGCCGCGCCGTGCAGGCCCTGCGGGACAGGAAGGAGTACGCGCGCGTTCCGCTGACCCTCGCCGGCCGGGGCGATGCGGGCGTCCATGCCCTCTACGCCTCGCTCTTCGAGCCCGCGATCGCGGCGCTGGCCCTCGACTCCATCCCCGCCACGCACCGGAGCGGGCCGGACTACCTGAACGTGCTCAAGGTTCTCGACATCCCGCAGGCGGTGGCCATCGCCGCGGACCGGGGTGCGGTGGAGCTCACGGGCTCGGACGAGGCGGGCGCGTATGCGGCGTCCGTCGGAAGGGCCCTCGGATGGCCGGCGGACCGGGTCCGTCTCGGACCGCCGGTCGCCGCCGTCCCCCACCCCGCCGGGACATGCGACGGCGCCGCACGGCCGCAGCCCGGCCTGAACCAACCCGTGCCCCTGCGGAAATCGTCACGGCCCTGAACGGGGTGTCACGGGAAGACGGCGCGGGCCCGGGGGCGCAACACGGACGCGGTTCCCGCCGACGCGGTGCGTGATGCACGCGACGTGCCCGCGGCTGATCCTGCCGGACGGCACGGAGGTCTGAACCCGGCTCAGCGTTCCCAGGGCGTTTCGACGATCTCGACCGGGAACGGGGACGGGGGAAGCACCGGGCGGACCCTCAGCTTCCCGCGGACGTTGTCTGGCACTCGACCCGAGTACCGGCAGGTGCCCCCTCAGCCATACTCGAAGTTGCCGCTCCACACGCTGCGGCCGGAGGCATCGAGCACCTCGAACCGCATCGGCTTGCGGTTGGGGCCCTGGACATACATCGACACGCGGCTTCCGCCCGCGCCGGTCATGGCAAGATCGAACGCCTGCTGGCCGTCGACCTGCCGTGAGGTCGTCACGACGGCGCGGTACGGAGGGCCGAGGCGCAGGGCGACCGTGCCGCCCGGGGCGACATCGATCACCTGCTGGTCCCGGGCGAAGGTGTAGCCGGCGACCGTCCACGTCGCGCCGTCCGCGCCCCTCGCCGTCGTGGTGAAGCGCTGCAGCCGCAGCTTCCCCGCCGGCGCCGCGAACTCGCCGGTGGTGGACTCCAGGTTCATCGCCGCGCCGGACGATTCCTCGACCACCTGGAGGGTCGTCGGCCCGGCGCAGGCGGTGCGGACGATCCCCTGCTTCCCGGTGTGGGTGGCGACGTCGAACGTCTTCGTCTGCGACTGCGTCCGGGCGCCGCGGAATCCGATGTAGGCCAGCGCGATCATCGCGACCAGGCTGACCGCACCCGCGCCCCAGACGCCGCCGATGACGATCAGGGCCGTGCCGCCGCGCCGGCCGCGCGCCCGGCGGATGCCGAAGACGAGCGGCACGATCCAGCCGAGGAGGAACAGGGCCAGCACCGCCAGGACCGCGACGCCGAGGAACGTGCTCATGGCCCCTGTGTAGGCCTTCGCAGCCCCGCGGTCAAGCCCGGCGCCGGGTC
>Ga0194113_10009472_pt1 | contig 11745 bp, 8 predicted proteins | sample TA2MahC200mmetaG_FD_146193 | JGI IMG/M metagenome (GOLD analysis project Ga0194113, IMG submission 146193) | Freshwater microbial communities from Lake Tanganyika, Tanzania - TA2015017 Mahale Deep Cast 200m | ecosystem: Environmental > Aquatic > Freshwater > Lake | place: Tanzania: Lake...
GACACCGGTCCAGCGCGCACTGCTGAATCGTCTCGGACTCTCCACACCGGCGCACATCTTGAGTCGTCGTCTCCCGCGCCCCCCGACTTGACGCCGCTCTTAGCCGTCGTCGTTCGTTCAATTGTCACTCGCCACGCTCATGCCGGTTTGTTGTCACAACGAGGTAGCGGAATATCAGGTTAAACGCGCTGGCTAGTCGCAGTGGCTCGGGTCACTGCGCGCGACCGACACTGAACACTTTGACAAATGGCAGTCGAGGCGAAGCAACACGCGGGTTCGCGCGCGGCACGCCGACTCAGAGCGCGCATCCCTCCGCTTCCGATCGGTAGTCGAGTTGGGACGATGGAAGACGCCGTCCCGAACAGAAGCTCCGGGATTGCGGTCTGACCCGCCGCCTAGTCGCAGTGGCTCCGGCCACTGCGCGCGACCGACACAGAACACTGTGACAAATGGCAGACGAGGCGAAGCAACACGCGGATTCGCGCGCGGCACGCCGACTCAGAGCGCGCATCCCTCCGCTTCCGATCGTTGGTCGAGTTGGGACGATGGAAGACGCCGTCCCGATCGGAAGCTCCGGGATTGCGGTTAAACGCGTGAAACAGCACGCAGCACCGGCCGCGAGCACCCCGCGCCGCTCGCTGTGCGCGTGGCGGCGGCTCCCACTGGCTAGAACCTAACGCCTGTCGCGGGGAAAAGAGCTACCACCGGTAATAGCGGTAGGGGTTGTCGCCCATCGGGAAATCGGTGCGGTAGTCGGGATGGTAATACCCGCGACCCGGGACAACATCCCGGTGAGGGGCCGTTGCATCCAGGGGATGGAACACCTGTCTGTCCGCCACGAAACTCGCGCCGAGGTTCGCCAGGAGTTGGGCGACGGCGCGGGTGGACCTCCAGCGGGTGTAGCGGAAGTAAGCCTTCTCGTCCGCATGGAAGCGATCCGGATCCACCTGGCAGAATATCGCCACGCCCTTGCCTATCGCGCTGCGGCCCAGCAGACCGTCGGCGCCGATATCAGCGCCGGCGCTCACGATCCAGGGGGCAGAGTCCAGGCGAGTGCGCCAGCGGAGGTCCGACGCGCTCAGGCCTTTCGCTTCAGGCCATTCGGGCGGAGACAGCGACCCGGCGAAATCGACCGGGGCCAACTTGAGCGTCGTGCCGAGGCCTCCCTCTGCCTGAGAGCGTGGCAGGAAGAACGCCCTGCCGCCTTCTGTCACATACGCACGCAGCGCCGCCGCATCGATGTTCGCGTCCGGACCAATCAGCAGCAGTTCGATGCCCGCGCTCATCGCCTCGCACCGCTCGTAGCTCACTCCGATCCTGTCCAGCCACGCCGCGCCCGCCTCGCCGCCAAGATATGCGGTCCTTTCCACCCGTGGAGCCAGCGGAGCATCGAGCGCGTAATCCACGACGCGTCGTGCCATGCGCCATGCCGCGGGATCTGGGACCACGTGGTCCTCCAGATCCAGCGTGCAGACAATCAGCCGTCCGCGACCGTAGTCCAACTCCATCAGCGGCGTATAGGCCAAATCGAACTCGCATTCCAACAAGGGCCGCCAGCCGCTACGGTGCGGCTTCTCGATCGCAGCGCTGGTGACCGCGCCGCCGTTGCCCCAGTGCCATCCGGCGTAGGGCTGATCCCCCTCGTTTCCCAGCACATACGTGCCCGTGCCTTCGCGGCGATTCTGACGCGCTTGGGGACCAGACTGATCTTCTCCGTTTTCCGTGACGTAGATCCCCTCCGCGTATTTCGGGTACGCGTCGATCAGGGTACTATCGCCCGTCCAATCGCGCAGGTCATCGGCGTCCATCGTCTCGTTGACCGAGGAATCGACTGGGAAGACTCGCCGAGTAACGTGCGGGCACACCCGCCAACCCAGCGTTCGTCTGATCCACTGCGGGTCCTGTGCGAAGATCACCGCTCGGCCGCCCGCGCGCACGAAGGGCTCCAGCCTGGTCGCGACCGCGGGGTCGTGCTGCAAGGCCTTGCGTCCGATGACGACCAGAGCCGCCGAAGCGTCCCACGCGTGGGTTTCGTAGCCCAGGCTCGCCAGCATCCTGCTGGTCATTCCTTCCGGGTCGACGATCGCGATCTGCCGGCTCGCAAGTCGCTCCTCGCCAAAGACGCGAAACGCAAACGTGTCACGATGCGTGGCTTGGCCGATCGATGCGGTGAGCGTGATCTGGCCGTCGGCCTTGCCACTAGCGTTCGTCGAGGGCGCTGTGACCTGAATGGGAAGGAAGCGAATCTCCGAAACGGCCAAGCTGCCCTCGTGCGTGCCCCGGCCAATTTCCGTCCCGTCGACGGCAGCGGTCCACTCCACCGTGAAATGCTGAGGCTGGCGCGCGTCATTGATCAAGACGATCTGCTTCTCGATCTTCTGGCCGGGTCGGAAGTGGTGGTCCTTGGCCGTGTACGCCCCTGCCGGACCGGCGATCCACGCCAAGGTCGGGCCGTTGTTTTCCTCGAGCGTATCTTGAATCCACGACCAGGTGCGCAGGCCGCCTGATAACCCCGCGGTCCGCCAACTGCGCCAGGTATGGGTGCGGAAGAGCCGCTGGATACTCCGCATGTTGGCGTACTCGTCCAAGCGGTTCTCGGAGCTTTCATAGAGCATGCCACCGCGCCAGAGATCGTGAAGAAACTGCCGATACTTCGGCTCCTCGGAAGCATAGGCGTCCGAGCCGAAGTAGATGGCGGCGAATTCGGTCAGCAGAGGCTCGCTGGTGATATTGCTGGTGAAGCCGTGTCGGCCGCGCCGGAACGTGCAGTCCATGGGCGTGCCGAACTCGACCATGGAAACGGGCATCTCGCCGGACTCGGCCCACTCGCTCAGCCAGTCTTCACGCTCCTGGAGCGGTATCAGGTTCAGGTAGCAGTTCATGGTATAGACGTCGCCCGTGTAGGCTCCGGCATGGCTGTAGTAGACCCGGGTAGGGTCGAGCTTCTTGAGGCCGGCGAAGATCTCGTTACCCGCGGCGACGAGACGCTGCCATCGCGGGTTCGTCTCGTCCCAGTTGCGGCGGCCGACGTGACGGGGATCGGCGTCGATGCTGCTGTTGAAGAAGTTCATGCCGGCGATCCACATCACGGCGGAGGGATGGTTCCGGTAGCGGCGGATCCACACGGCAGCTCGCTCCAGAGCCCGCGTGCGACTCTGCTCCCATGTCGACTGGTTGCCCGGGTTGTTGATGTACTTGCCAATGTCAAGGATATACACCGCCGCCAGATATCCTTTGCGGTCGGCGTCGTTCAGGTCCCTTGTCGCGTCGCCGGCGTCGCCGCGCGCATCCACGGTCGGGCGCCCGATCTCCCAGAAGTTCTCACCTACCTGCGGGCGCTCGCCCCAGTAGAAGCACCCTTGCCGCAGGCGGACCTCGGTCCCGTTAAGAACGAACGTGCGTCCCTCGATCCAGAACTCCCGGAAACCAAATCGCTGGTTGACCTCATCGTCCAGGCCCGCACCCTGCACTTTCAGCCGCAGTGTGTACAGATTCGGCTGACCGACATCCCACAATCGCGGATCGGCCCAAGGCCACGAGAACGTGAGCGTCTGCGTCGGCAGTACCTCGACCGCCGCCTCCGCGGCGAAGGTCTTCTCCACCGCGCCCTTTTCATCGAGCATTTCCGCCACAACCTGCACTCGGCCTGCTTGCGTGACGTCGGCCAGCTCCACGTCCAGCGAGACTTCCTTGTTGCGTGTCGAGGGGCGCACAAAGACATCGCTCACGTGGGCTTCGGACGCGCGGCTCTCCAAGAAGACGCTGCCACTCAGGCCCCGCGTCTCCAGTCTGGCCGGCGTGTACGAGACGTTGCTCAGCGCATTCTGCCAGAATTCCCCCACCATCTCCGGATCGGCAACTGCCACCACCAAAATCCGGAGGTCCGCCATCTTGCCGGGCGTCACTGCCCGCGTGATGTCCACGGAACCCCAGGGCCAAGCGACGGTGCCGCACTGCATGCCGTTGACAAGCACGCGCGCGTCCGTGCACACGCGGTCGAAGCGCAGGCTGATCGTGCGGCCCTGCCACTCCATCGGGATTGGCACTTCGCGCGCATACCAGGCGCGCACCACCAACGAACCGTCGTAGAGGTCCCACAGCGGGCCGCCACCGCGGGCCACGAAAGAGGAAGGACGGCCGGAGCGAATCTGCCAGTCGCCTGGCACCTTGATATAGCCCCAGCCCAGTTCCGGCTGGGCCGTAGTCGCCTGGTCCGCGGGCGCGAAACGCCAGATGCCGTCCAACCGAATCCGCGTTCGCTTGTCACTGACGGACTCGATGTCCGTCGCATCCCAGTTCAGGTTGACGCCGGCCGGGAGCACGGCGTCGGCCAACTGCGTGGGCGCCACCAGGTGGGGCGTGACCGTGAGATCGGCGATCTCCAGCACGCCGGTGCAATAGAACATTGCGGGTTGGATGTTCAGGCGGGTCGCTCCCGCAGGCACCTTCAGCTCGACCGATTTCGTGATCCAGGCGGAGTCCGCCCTCAATTCGGGAACTTCCCCGGGATAGCCGAACGAGCCGCCCTCGAACATCAGTGCCACGCGGGCCGTGTGCCAACCCTCTTTACCAGGCTGCAGGTCCATGGCCCGCATGCGGACCGATACGGTCAGCGACGCGATCTGTGGAGTGACCTTTACATAGGCATGGACGTAGTCGAGTTGCCGACCGGGATCGCGATTCTCGATGCGCAGCCAGTGCTTGCCGTTTTCCGAAACGACGCGGAATTCCTCGTTGTTCGGGATGTTGAACCCCTCGGCCCACTCCGTATTGACGCCGGGCGTCTCGAAATTCCCTTGCGGCAGCAGGTTCACTTGGACCGAGGCGTGCCCTTCGATGATGCAGACCAGCGCAAGACTCAGCGGGAATGCGGTATTCATGCTCGTTGTCCGTCTCAATTCATGTGCGGATGAGCCCAGGCTACTGGCTGAGTACGCACGGTTCGGGGACAAAAGCGACGGGCGTACTCATCCGGCAGCTCGCACGAAACCCAACACATCAAGCTTGCGCGATGCTCACGACAAAGTGTGGGAACGGTGCAGCGACTGGATATGAAGATACGATTGTCGGTGATTCGGCGAACCCAATCGCAACCATCTCTTCGACTTGCGAGTCCCAGGGCAAGAGCCCATTCTCACTTTCGATACCGGCGGTGGAGTTCCGCAATCTGCGCGAAAACATCGCTTCCGGAATCGGGTTTGGTCTCGGAGCCCTGCTTCAGTACTCCCAGAAGTCCACGAAGGATTTCTGGTTCAAGGCCGCAATCCGCAATGCCATCGAGTGCATCAACTTCATCCAGAAGGTCCTGAACGTCCGCCAGACTCATCGTTTGGGTCTCGGTCAGACGCTTCAGGATTGCGGTAAGGACCAACGTGAGGAATCTGACGTCGCTTTTCAAGGCTGAGATATCGTCGTCCCGCTGAGTCACCGATGACGATGCTGGTGCCCCGAGGCTTTGCCGTGCAGCAATCTTCCTCAAATGCGCCGCCTGTGCCTGCTCGGGAAAGAAGAAATCAAAAAGGTCCATGTTGAAGCCTGACGGTTGAAGCCAACTGAAACCGAACACTGCAATCCTGTCGCCGAGGAATCGTCGTCGCGATTGTCTGCGACGGCGGCTTCGTCACGATACCACGCACTCGGAACAGCAACAACCCCGTGGCGGTCGCCGTCGTTCCTTCCGCATGCGCATTGCAGCGCCCTAACGCGGTGGAGAATTTCGTAGCGCATTTCGCCGGAATTCCGTCCGCTTCGAATCGTCGCCGGAGATCTGCCTTCCGGCAGCGTGTCGTTACGGCGGCGCGAACTTGAGAAGTGCCCACAGGTGCAGCTTCGGCACGGACACCACTCCATCGACGACTGATAGCGACTGCGGTGGGGCGTCGGGCGCGAGCAGCGTGCAGCCGGCCGCTTTCGGCACGCCGAGCGCGTCGAGATCCAATCGCACCTGCACGTCGTCCAAAGCCTGCACGTCGTCGCGCGCGGCGTCATAGGCGTAGTTCAGCAAGTGCACGACGGCGGAGCCCTGACCGACTCGCGGCAGCACACGCACGACGTCCGAGGGAGTCGATTGCACGGCAGGTTTTACATCTGAGAGCAACTCGGACACGGATGCGAAGACTCGGCGACCTGCCGTCTCCCGCTCAAGCAACTCCCGGTCCGCCGGCAGGAACTCGTCGCGTTCCGGTATCAACAGCACGGGGCAAGCCTGCACCATTTCGGCCGACAGGGGGTGGTCGACCAGCTCATCGCCCGCGAGCAGCAGGCGATAAGAGACATTTGCCTCGGCCAGGCGGTTGCCCATCTGCACCCAGCGACGACTATCCTTCAAATAGGAACGGTGAGGCATCACGACGGCCACGTCGGCGTAGGTCGTGTAACCGTCGAACCAATCCGAATGAGCTCGCACGAACCGGTAGAGCGGGGCGAACTTTTCAGCCGGTCCGCTGTACCAGTGCGTGCCTTTCTCAGGTGTGTAGCACCACTGGCGGTGCGGCGCCATGAAGCATTGCCCAGCCGCATACGAAAGCGCGATCCAACCGCGCACCTGACCCGGCACCTCGTGCTCCTTGACGAACGCCCAGTCCCCGCCACTAGCCGTCGCGGAATACGGTCGCTCAACGGCTTCCGCCAGGCGGTAGGCGAACAGCGGGTCGTCGGAAAACCGCCGCTCCGCCGCGTGATGGTCCGTCTCAGCGCTGAACAGATCCAACGCCCGGTAGTCGGCAAGATGTCGCGGCCACAACAAGCCGGCGTTCGCCCCGATCGGGACGGGACGCCCGGCAGTGCTTGCCGCCAACGCGCGCAGCTCCATCATGAACGCCGCCGCGGCGCGACCTTGGTAAACACACCATTCGTTCCACAAGGGGTGCTGCTGAACCGATCGGTTCGGTGTGGAGCCGGAAGTCGAACGCCATTGACGCAGCGCGTCGCGATAATCGTACGTGTCAGCATTCTCGATGCCGTGCTTTCGCAGTGCTTCGTTCGGCAGCGTCTTGAGGTGCGCGCGGAAGCCCTCGACGCACCGTTGGCAGAGACAGGTTCCCAACCACAACCCGCCGGCCGTGCCCAGATGATCGTCGATGTGAACGCCATCCGCCCCGGCCTTCACGGTTTCCACCACCCGTTCTTTCAAGTACTGGCGAAATTGCGGCTGTTGCGTGCAGCACCACCAGAAGGGAACCCCATCGTGCTCATGATCTGTCAGCCACGGCACCTTCACCGGCTGGCCGTCCACGTTCCGGCACAGGCCGTCTTCGTAGGAGTCCGGAAACCGCCGGTAGTAGCTCGCGAATTCCGTCACCATGCCGACGCTGCCGAAGAACCTCACGCCGGCCGCCTCGGCGTCCGCCTTCGATTGCGGTGTCGGCTTGCCGCCCCAGGCCAATACGGTCGCGCCGTATTCTTCGTAGACCGACCGCCCGGCCTGATACATGAACACAACATCCGACCGGCGCAATGCCGGTTCGTCGGCCGACAGAGACGAGATCAGCAACAGGCAGAACCCGACAGTCCGCATACACTCGCGCATCGTTTTCTCCTTCCATCAAGCGGCAGTCTGCCGCACTCATTTCGCACGCCGCCGAGCAAAACCAGGAGACAGGCAACGGTTCCATTTTGCACGAGCGGAATGCCGTTTGCCAGATTGCTGCCGCTGACAGCCGTCAGGGCGATGTGTTTTTTCTTCATCTGAATAGCACAGATAGCAAGGCCGGAGCACGGATGAGAACGCGAATCGCCGTCGCCCCACGCTCAGAAGACAGGACCCGAGAATCGTACCCGGTCCAACAGGGTCGCCTATCATCCGTGTTCCGGCCGTGCCATCCGTGCGATTTCCTTTTCTGAGAGCGCGATTGCTGGAGGGTTGGGATAAGTCAGGTTGCATCTCAACGGCGTCTCAGAAGCCGCTTGAAAGCACGGGTATTTGACACCGCGATTGTGGATCGGCAAAATGGGGCTGGTCAGTGCAGACGTGCCTTTGGCCCGGCACGTCGGGCAGATCGTGCCGGGATTCGAAGGAATTCTGCAATTGTCCACTTGCCCGATGGCTCACACGCAGTGACCGGAGCCGTACCAATGCGACGACATTTCGACATGTTGGCAGCGAGCCGCGGCGCTGCATCCCTCGGCTTGGTTGCCCTGTTCGCCATCGCGGGTGTGCTTGTGCTGACCGACCCTGACGATTCGCAACTTGCGATCGGCTCAGCGCTCCTAATCCTTGCAGCGGTCTATTTCTTTGCCATGACAGCAATAGGCTGGGCTTGCCGGCCCGGTGGACTCCTCGACGGCCGCTTTGATTTCCGAGCCGGTAGTCATGGTGCCGCCGGGTTCTGTATCGTGAGCATATTTGTTTGTTCAGGCGTGCTCGTGCTTAAGGATTTGTGGGAAAGCTCTACCGCTGTCGGTCTCTCTTTGCTCACGGTTGCTGCCCTTTGTGCCATCGGAATGGTGCTGTCCGGCCTGGTTGACACTGCGTCGGCAGATGACGATGAGTCCCAACTGCCGGGTGCCACTGGCTGAGCGAGCCGAGTGGGCATTTCACCATGGGCATCAGGCTTCCCGGCGAGCGGAGCCAGTGTGGAGCGGGTTCCACGCATCCATCCATGAGCCTTGTCAGGCGGTCCTTCGCGGCAATTGTGCCCACCGTGACGGGTTTCAGGCCGGTTAATTGGTTGTTGAAGTTAAGTGGCACCTCTGTTTTCACCAACGGACATCATCCCGCCACGCACTGGCTCCGCTCGCCAGTCGATTCCTCGCTGATGGAGGAACGCACTCGGCTCGCTCAGGAAAGTGGCACCCGGCGATGGAACATCAGATGCAAGACAACGAAATTGGGCTGACACGGATTGACCAGGTATCGCAGTCGGACGTGCCTACTCTGGCCAACCTCGGCACTTGAAGTACACGGACTCCATCGTCCATGCCTCACTGGACTATCGGGCCATCTTCTCGGAGCTGGCCGAACGACTTGACGGCCCATTGCCATGGACATCCGACGGGCCACCCTGGTCGCCTGCGTGCGCTGGTTCGGGGTCGCTCGCCAGATTACGGCAACCGCTGACGCCACTCCTCCGGACTTCGCGCGGTATGGAAGACGCCGAGGACCGTGACCGTGCCAGCGACATGTTCGTAGAACACCGCGTAGGGAAACCGCCGCACTAGCGCGCGGCGGTACTCCTTGTGCACGGTCGCGCACGTCTCCGGCATGCGGCAAATCGCGTGAATGCACGCATCGACGCAACTCACGAACTCTTCCCCCAGGCCGACCTGCCGGCACTCGTACCAGCCGTAGGCCTCGTCGAGATCCTGTTCGACTTCTGGTGCGACAACGAGTTCAGCGGCCATGGTGGCGACGGACCCTCCGCTTCACCTCGTCCCAGCCAAGTCCAGATGCCGGATTGTTCGTCAGGTTGGCCTTCCGGCGGTCCAACTCCTCCACTTGCCAGTCTGGCAATGGAACATCCGACGGAGTCGCAGCCAGATCGTCCCAGAGGTCCTGCACCAACTGGAGCTTCTCCGATGGGGTGAGATCAAATACAGATAACGCATTCTGGTTCATCTTAACGGCTCCCTAAGAACCTGAACGAACACCACGCCCTCGATGAACGTGACGTTCGTGCCCACAGGGGCGTCTGTCGACTCTCTCGGAGCTGAACGCCCAACATCACTGAGTCGCCGCCAAACGAATCTCCCTTCAAAACCGACCGGATCGGCGGCTCCGGTGCATGCGTTCGTCGGCTTGGCACGGCCGCCGGCGTGCTGCCCAATGCGCGACCGTCGCCCGGCGGCAATCCACCCATCATATCGCGTCAACGATGCGGAAGCTATCGTGAAAACCCCGCGTGCCGGACTCGCTGCCAGCGGACGAACCAACCGCGCCCGGGGCGAGCACGGATAGTGACGCCGAAGCCCAAATGCGAATACCAATCGCCGTCGCCCTACGCCGCGGCAAACAGGCCCCAAGAACTACCCCCGGTCCAAGAGCGTCGCCGATCATCTGTGCTCCGGCCTTGCCATCCGTGCGTCTTCCTTTTCCGAGAGCGCGATTGCTGGAAGATATCGCCGAACCGACCGCCGATGCGAACCAGCAGATCCGTCCGAACGGAACGTACCCAGCCACCGCCGGTGGGAACGTACATCGTCCTGGCTTCTGCTGACGAACCATGTAGTTCTGCCGCCGCGGAAGGGGTTCCACGCATCCATCCGCGAGCCGTCTCAGGCGGTCCTTCGCGGCGATTGTGCCTGCCGCGACGGGTTTCAGGCCGGTTGATTTGTCTTGTGTCAGTTCGACGTCAAGATCGAAGCAGAGCGGGGGATGGCTTGTTCCTGGCAAAGGACGGAGAATAGTTGCAGGACTCGACAGATGAGCGATTGCAGCCCAGAGTATTACTTCAGGTGGCGTTTGTTGTCGGCACCACAACAACGCAACCAAGGGCAGGACCACGCATTCCGCTAAGGACTGGCGGCGGTACCACCCGATTTGAATCTTCCATCTATTCCAGGAGAGCCATGATGTTCCAGTCACCATGTACGCGGCGGCGTTTTCTCGCCGCCGGGGCCACAGTCGTGGCCGCGCCGCTGGTCATTCCCCGGACCGTGCTCAGCGCACCGGGGAGAACCGGCACCAATGATCGGATCCGCGTCGGATTGATCGGGTCGGGAAACCGCGCTCGTGATCTTCTCAAGGAAAGCCCTCTGTCGGTGGATTACGTGGCGATGGCGGACTGCGATCTGCGTCAGATTGCCGAGTTCAAAAAGTGGGCACACGAAACGTTGCCCGGCAGATTGGCCGACAACTGCCCCGCCTACCAGGACTATCACCGAATGCTCGACCAGGAACAGCTCGACGCCGTCGTCGTGGCCACCACCACGCACAGCCGCGTGTTGATCTGTCTGCACGCCATGCAGGCGGGGCTGGATGTCTATGCCGAGAAGCCGCTCACGTTGACCATCGAAGAGGGTCAGTATCTCGTGCGTGCCGAGAAGAAGTACGAGTGCATTTTCCAGACCGGCACGCAGCAACGATCCATTCCCATCAACAATTTCGGCAGTGATCTGGTGAAGAACGGCGCCATCGGGCGCGTGCACACGGTTCTCTGCCCGAATTTCATCGGGCCCGAACTGCGACCCTCAACGTTGCCCGCCGAACCGACGCCGCCCGAGATGGACTGGGACCAGTGGTGCCATCAGACGGACCTGATTCCGTACTCCTCGAGTCTGCACCCCGGGCTGGGCCTCTGGGGCCGCTGGCGAGACTACGATGGCGGCGGTCTTGGCTGGGGAGTGACGGGCTGGGGCGCTCACGCCTTCGACCAGGTGCAACGTGCGCTCGGCACCGATGACACCGATCCGGTCGAGGTGTGGCCGGAAGGCACGGGGCCGGACTGCCCCGTCACGCTCAAGTATCCCAGCGGCACACTGCTGAAACTCGCGCTCCCCAAGGGAACCGGTCCCGGACTGGGCGCGATCTTCATGGGCGACAAGGGAAAGATCGAGATCAATCGCAATCGCGTGGCCAGCAATCCTCCGGAGTTGGTGCAGGATGCGCCCGAACCAGACGACCGCTCCGAGGTGGCCAGCGTGGCTCAACGCCATATCCAGAACTGGATCGACTGCATGCGGACCCACCAGAAGCCGGCGGCACACGCGGAGATTGGCCACCGCACCCAGGTGATCTGCATCCTGGTCAATATCTGCCGCGAATTGGCGCGACGCCTGCATTGGGATCCGGTCAAGGAGGAGTTCGCC
>Ga0194113_10009484_pt1 | contig 11736 bp, 4 predicted proteins | sample TA2MahC200mmetaG_FD_146193 | JGI IMG/M metagenome (GOLD analysis project Ga0194113, IMG submission 146193) | Freshwater microbial communities from Lake Tanganyika, Tanzania - TA2015017 Mahale Deep Cast 200m | ecosystem: Environmental > Aquatic > Freshwater > Lake | place: Tanzania: Lake...
CTTGCTTTTGTCCAAACTGGGCATCAAAATCATCACCCGGTTCAAATTCAATATCTTCCGCCACCTGCTGAAACTGCCCATCGCCTGGTTCAATGAACAGCCGGTGGGTGAATTGATCGCCCGGGTAGAAAGCGACAGCGAGCGAGTGCGGGGTCTTTTTTCGCATCTTTCCATCACGATCATCGGTAATCTGGTTTTTTTCGTGGGAGTAGTGGTCGTCCTGCTCGTCCGGGAGAGCAAGGTCACTCTGTATCTCATTCCCATTATCATTATTCTGGCTGTATCCTACTATTTTCTCATCCGTTACATCTCCAAGTTTTATCGTAAGATCAGAGAGATGAATGCGGATATCACCGCCAAGATCACTGATTATGTGCAGGGTATGCCGGTGGTCCAAACCCTAAACCGCGAAGATTGCATCATCGACCGGTTGCGTGTCTCATCCGAAAAGAAGAAGAGGTTTGAGATCAAGACCTCATTCATCGAATACAGCGCATCCAGTTCCTTTTTATTTGTCTTCAATGTCGGACTGGTGGCATTGATCATCCTGATCACCTCACCCAAGATCATTGGCGGACTGGTCAGCATCGGCACCCTCTTTGTCTTTATCCAATATATCTCACGCTTGATCTGGCCCTTACTCCAGATCTCGGAGGACGTGATGCAGGTGCAACGTGCCTTTGTATCATTGGGCAGGATATTGGAACTGACGGAAGCCACTTCTGAAGATGATCTGCATCGGGGCAGTGCTCTCCCCTATTTTGAGGAAGACATCGTCTTTGACCATGTGTGGTTTGCCTACAAGGATGAGGAGTGGGTGCTGAAGGACGTGAGTCTCACCATTCCCAAGGGCAAACGGATCGCTCTGGTAGGTGCTTCCGGCAGTGGTAAGACGACCACCATCAGTTTGCTCTGTGCCTTTTATCCGGTTACCCGGGGTCAGATCCTGGTTGACGGAGTTCCATTGACCGAGATCAATCTCCGCCTGTGGCGGGAAAAGATCGGATTGATCCTGCAGGATATCTTCCTCTTCCCCGGCAATATCACCGAAAATATCCGCGTCTATAATGACGATATCCCGGCTGAAAAGGTGCGTCAGGCGATCGGGATCGTCAGTCTGGATGATTTTATCGAGAAACAGGAACGTGGACTGGAGACCGAACTGGCGGAACGTGGGCAAAACATCTCCCAGGGAGAGAAGCAACTGATCAGTTTTGCCCGTGCTCTGGCATTTGAACCGGAAGTGATCATCATGGACGAAGCCACCGCTTCCATCGATCCTCAGACCGAAGCCAAGATCCAGCGTAGCATGAATGAAGTGCTAAGTGGCAAGACGGCAGTCATCGTTGCCCACCGGCTCACTTCCGTGATCGATGCCGATCAGATCCTGCTCTTTCGCGATGGTGAGATCATTGACCGGGGCACTCATTTTGAGCTTTTGGGCAGTTCCAAGGATTACCGGCGCTTTGTGGAATTGCAATTGATGCCTACGGAGAATACCAGTGAATAAGCATCTGAAGTGGGTGATCCGGCAATGGCAACAGCAAAAGTGGTTCTTGCTCATCATGTTCATCTTTACGTTGCTTACGACCGCCGTCCAGATCGCACCGCCTATTATCTTCCGCTCCCTGATCGATCTGCTGAGTAATATACTGAACGAGCCAGGCAAATTCCCGGAACCGATGCACGAGGTAAATCGGATCGTGCTTTTGTTTATTGCGATCGGTTTTGCCCAATTGCTCACTGGCATCTTTCCCTGTTTCCGTGCCTGGGTCAATCTGCGTTTTGAGCACTCCCTGCGGATGTTCTATTTCCGTTTTATTGTGCGTAAGGACTACCGCTTTTTTCATCATTTCCGCACCGGTGATATCGTCACTCGCCTGACCGATGACATCAGCGATCATCCCAAGATCAGCTGGTTCCTCTGTTCTGGTATCTTTCGTGCTGTTAGTTCTTTCTCACTGATTACTTTCAGTTTGATCGTGATGTTTTCCATCAATTGGCTTCTAACCCTGCTTACCGTAGCACCGCTTCCGCTGATGATGGTCATCTTTTATATCTCATCGGACAAACTCTATCAAAACTTCGCGAAGAACCAGCAGGCAGTGAGCGCTATCAACAGCCAGTTGGAGATGAGTTTCTCCGGCATCAGGATCATTAAAGCCTTCGTCAGCGAAGAGAAATACAACCGGTTCTTTGAGCAAGCCCTTGCCCGCCGGTTCAAGACGGAGATGAGCATGATCAAGCTCGATGCCATCCTCCAATTGATCTGGGAATACATCGATTACATCGCTCTGATCGGCGTGATCCTCGTTGGCGGTTATATGGCAGTCAAGGGGCAGATCTCGATCGGAACCTTTTTCCTCTTTTATTCATACCTCAGTATGATCATTTATCCCCTGCTGGATCTGCCCCAGTTATTCCTCTCCGGCAAACAGTCATTCGTCAATATCGACCGCCTTGAGGAGATCAAGGACTATCCCACTTACAATACCGAGGACAGTACTCGCCTGCCGCTGGAGCAATTTGAATCACTGCACTTTGATCAGGTCACATTTACCTATCCGGAGCGGTTACAAAACAATTGCTTTCCCGATGAGGTGGAGAAAACGACAAGCGATGCTGCTTTGACTGAGAAACCCAGCCCTGTGGTCAGAAACTGCTCCTTTGTCCTTAAACCCGGCGAGAGGTTACTCATCCTCGGCGCCACCGGTGCTGGAAAAACCACCATTGCCAATCTCGTACTTGGCTTGCTGCAGCCTAGCGAGGGACGCATCCAGATCAATGGCATCGACTCCAGCCGCATCGATCCTGCCTGCTGGCGGGAGATCATTGGCTATGTGGCTCAGGAACCAGTCCTGTTTGGCGGAACGATCAAAGAGAACGTCCTTTTTGCCGCTGATGAAGTGAAGCCCTCTGATTATGAACTGGCATTGCAGACCTCGCAACTGGACAAGGAGATCGCCACCTTTCCGCGTAAAGAGGAAACGGTTGTCGGCAATCGCGGCATCGGCATCTCCGGCGGTCAAAAACAGCGCGTGACCATTGCCCGAGCTTTGGTTAAGACCCCGCAACTGCTTATCCTGGATGATATTACTGCCAGTTTGGATGCTGAGAACGAAGAACGCCTCTGGCAGGATATCAGCATTCATTACGGATCACTCAGCGCCATCGTCATCTCGCACCGACTCTCTACTCTCCGCTATGTCGATCGCATCCTCTATATCGACAAGAACGGCGAATGTCATCTGGGCACGCATGACGAACTGGTCTTCAAGAATCCCGATTACCACGACTTCCTGCACGAACACCTGAAGAAATAAACCAATTCATTCCTCTCATCTCCAAATATGATATGAGGATATCCCCTGTTTCACCTTGTCGTTCTTTCGGCGGGATAACCGCATAATTAAGGCGTGGGGCACCGTCATTATCCCTTTATCATGGGGCTTTCCGACATTGGGGTTATATGGGGCAATACATCCTTCCGCTACAGGCTGAACACACCGTAAACGAAGTTTGTATTGACACAAAAGCAGGGCTTTAATAAACGGCTCAGGTAAAGAAATCAAGATAGAAACAGGGAGGAATGAATGTCCGATCAACTCGTCTATGGGAAGATCAGATCCCAGACCGCGATGGAACTGGAGGAGCGTTACGGCGCTCACAACTATCATCCGCTACCAGTGGTTCTGGCAAAAGGCGAAGGCGTCTTCGTCTGGGATCCGGAAGGCAATCGCTATTATGACTTTCTGTCTGCCTATTCGGCGGTCAATCAAGGTCACTGTCACCCCCACATCGTCAATGCCCTGATCAATCAGGCAAAAGAACTCACGTTGACATCCCGCGCATTTTTCAATAACCGTCTGGGTGAGTATGAGAAATTCATCACCGAGTTTTTTAACTATGATATGGTTCTACCTATGAATACCGGCGTGGAAGGCGTGGAGACCGCAGTCAAACTTGCCCGCAAATGGGCTTATGCGGTGAAAGGAGTGGAACAGAACAACGCTCTGGTGATCTTCTGTGAAGGTAATTTTCACGGTAGAACGATGCTGGCAATCTCGGCTTCGACTGATCCGGATAGCTATGATGGTTTTGGACCCTTCCTGCCCGGTATCATCAAGATCCCTTACAACAATCCGCACGCTTTGAAAGAAGCGCTCCTAAAACATGGAAAAAACGTCGCTGCCTTTGTCGTGGAACCGATTCAGGGCGAAGCAGGTGTTTACGTACCTGATGGTGGTTATCTCAAGCAGTGCTATGATCTGTGTAAGAGCCATAACGTGCTCTTTATCGCCGATGAGGTGCAAACCGGACTGGCACGCACGGGCAAACTTCTGGCGTGTGACTACGAGCAGGTGCGTCCTGACGTCCTTATCCTGGGCAAAGCATTGTCCGGTGGTGTGTTACCGGTTTCGGCTGTTCTGGCGGATAAAGATATTATGCTAACGATCAAACCTGGCCAGCATGGCTCCACTTTCGGCGGTTTCCCACTGGCGTGTGTGGTTGCCCAGGCGGCCCTGGAAGTGATCCGCGATGAGAAACTGGCGGAGCGGGCTTATGAACTGGGTATTGTGTTCCGGGCTGAACTGGAAAAAATCGACCATCCGATGCTCAAGCTCGTCCGGGCCAAGGGATTGCTCAACGCCATCGTGGTTGAGCCCAAGAATGGCATCGAGGCATGGGATCTTTGTATCAAACTCAAAGAAAAAGGCATCATCTGCAAACCCACCCACCGTTATATCATCCGTCTGGCTCCACCACTGGTCATAACCAAAGAGCAATTGCTGGAAGCGTCCCAGATCATTAAGAGCGTCTTTGCCGAGATACAAGTATAAAATCGCTCAGGACACCGAGGCGGAAAGATTTTGCCACCCCAAAAGACAGCGCCCCGACGACAAAAAAAGCGCTATGGAAAGACTCCCCGACGAATCGTTGACCGGAAATCGTTTGCCATGACAGATCCAATAGCGACAGACAAACAACTTCCGGTCACTTCCAATCCGGTTGATTTCAGAAGCGGATTCGTCGCCATCATCGGCAAACCTAATACCGGCAAATCCACTTTGATGAACCGTTTGGTCGGTGACAAACTCTCGATCACTTCACCCAAACCCCAGACCACCCGCTATGCCATCAAGGGCATTCTGAATGATGAAAACAGCCAGGTCATCTTCGTCGATACCCCAGGATATCTCAAACCCCGCTATGAAATGCAACAGAAGATGCTCGACAATATCACCCAGACCCTAAAGAATGTGGATCTGATCATGTTTATCACCGAGATTGGCACCTTTCCCACCGAATATGACACGGAAGTCCTGGACCTGCTGAAAGGTATCAAGACCCCGCAGATAGCGGTTTTCAACAAGATCGACAGGACTCAGGGATATGACAGAAATCTGATCCATATGCATCTTCCCCATTCCATTGAAGAGATTATCTTTATCTCTGCTTTATATGGCGATAACATTACCGAACTGGTAAATATGATCAAGTGGCACATCCCTTATCACGAACCATATTACGATGCCGATCAGTTGTCCGATCTGCCGATGCGGTTCTTTGCTCAGGAGACGATCCGTGAAGCGATCTTTCACTATTATGAGCAGGAGATCCCTTATGCCACAGCAGTGATCGTGGAACGCTATCAAGAGCTTGAGGACAGGTCAGTGATCGATGCCACCATTTGGATCGAGAGACAGAGCCAGAAACCGATCATCATCGGTAAGAACGGCGATAACCTCAAACGGATCAGAGAATATGCCGAAGCCGCTCTGACCCAGTTCACCGGAATGCCGGTCCAAATCCACCTGTGGATCAAGATCAAAGACAAATGGCGTAAACACAGCCAGGCATTGAAGGAACTCGGCTTTCACTGATAAGTGCGTCCGATCAAACAAATCTATTGACATAAACCACGGAAATCAGAATAGGGGCAATGGTATGTGGATACGCAGACATTTTTTTCTTTTGGAATAATGTAAAAGTGAGATTTATGCACACCGATAGAAGAGACGAACTGATGCTGGTGGTGGATATCGGAAACACGAATATCGTCTGCGGTATCTACTCTGGTAAAACCCTGGCTTGGCATGCCCGGCTGCAATCATCCAGCAAGCGGACTGCAGACGAGTACTATGCGCTCCTGGCGTCATTGTGGAATCATCATTACGCAGTAGAATGCATCCGCACGGTCACGATGGCGAGTGTAGTACCCGAACTTACCCGCATCTGGCAGCATCTTTTCCAAAAATACCTCAATGCCCGTGTCGTAGAGATAAATGGCTATTCGCCTTTGGGACTCTCTTTCCGGACAGCCGACCCGGGTTTCATTGGTGCTGATCTGATCGTGAATGCCTTTTCTGCTGTGCATAAGTACAAGACCAGCTGCATCATCTGCGATCTGGGTACGGCCACGACCATCCAATTAGTCACTGCCTCTGGTGAATTCTATGGCACTATTATCGCCCCGGGCTTACGTACCGGAGCAAGTTTTCTGTTTGAAAGGGCAGCGCTGCTATCGGAAATTGAACTGACCAGTCCCAATGTCCTTTTGGGCACCAATACCCGGGATGCATTATTGTCGGGGATCATTCACGGACATGCAAATATGATCGAGAGATTCATTGAAAAGATCAGAAGTGAAAATTCTGATCTGGCACCGATCACTGCTATTGCTACCGGAGGCATTGCAGATCTGATCAAACCCCTGACCGCATCTGTGGATGTGGTGGATAAAACACTTACCCTTGACGGGTTGTTCGCTGCCGGCATTCTTTTAAGCGACTAAGCTGTTTATGCCCAAGAAATCATTACTGATCCTCATTATTGTCTCGACAGCCATTGCTGTCTGGAGTACGGTATTCAATCCCCGTCTTTACCTGCAGGGCTTTCAATCGTTAATCCACAACCGAGTGGATGTATATAAAATCAATAAAGGATTACACATCTACCGGTCCCGGCCTTTGATGATACCCGGCATTCTGCCCGAGACCAAGGAAAAAATCGACTTTGAGAACCGGAAAGTGATCATCTCTACCATCGTTGGTACATTCAAGATCCATCCCGATGTGGCAATGCCATTTGACAGTTATTTTGCCCGGATGCAAGCTCGGGTTTTCAAGCAATCACTACTAACTCAGACCAGAACCCCATCTCAACAAACTCAAACCCAACGCTCTGGCTTGATTAGCGAGATCACAATTGACTTGCCCTCCATCGCCATTCCAAGAGCAGTAAGACGCGTTCTTGGCTCAAAGGCCGGACGACTCAATCTGGATGGGACGCAGAAGATGACCCTGCAAGCAGCAAGCATAAAACGAAAACGTGTGCCCATATATGATACAACCGGGGGTAACACCTTTGACCTTAAACTTGAACAGGAAACCAACCTGCGTCTGACTGGAACTATCGGCGAGAAGATCGCCGTCAATATGAATTACAATTCCAGCCAGGATGAGCAGTTCTTTGATCCGAACAACATCAATGTCAAATATACTGGGGACGAGGATGAGATCATCCAGAAGATCGAGGCGGGTAATATTACTCTTTCCTTGGGTGGTTCACGTTATATCAGTTATTCTACCAGTTCACAGGGTTTGTTTGGAATTACATCCAACCTGAAGTATGGTGACCTGGATATAACCATGATTGCCAGTAAGGAAGAGGGTCAAAAGAACACTCAGACCTATCTTGGATTGAGTTTAGCTGATTCCACCATCTTCCGCAGTAAGGATTTCACAGCCCGGACGATGTATTTCCTGACCGATCCCTACGATCTTCTTGCTCTCTATACTGACGATGATATAGGCAACCTGGTGCCCCTGGGCTGGATCAATAATGCGATCAAGACCAGCCCCGCCGGGGAATGGTTGATTAGAAGTCCAAATCTCCTTCCGGGAAATGGTACGGTTCGTCTCTATCTCGACGATGCCAATGCCAGTAATAACGTCACAGCTGCCCCTGGTGACACCATCTTCTTCAGTGCCAGTGACTTCTATGTTCCATTCTATGATGAGTTAATCGAGGGAACTGACTTTGTGACTGATTATTCAAGCGGAACCATCACGATCCTGAGAGCGATCGATCGCAGGACAACCCTGGCTGTTCGATATATCCAACAGGATGGAACCCCTGTACCGATCAATAGCAATATCCAAGACGGCATTCTACATGCAAAAGTAATTCGCCGTCGCAATCAGGAGTATGATCCCACCGACACTAACAACGTCTGGCATTATCAAATGCGTAACATATACAATATGAACCGCACCAATATCAAAAGTGAAGGCTTCTCAATCCAAGTTTATACGGAAAATACCGATCGTACCAGAAATTATACCCTTCCCGACAGCTTGTTGGTTCCGGGTATGAGCACCTACAACGATTATCTACGGTTGGATAGCAACGGTGATGGGATCATCAATGGTGATGATACAACGATCAATCTGGCAAATGGTTACATCTATTTTCCCTTCCTTGAGCCTTTCCGTCCCCTGGGTGATCAAACTGTCTATCAAATTGAAAATGAATACGTAAGCTACCTGGACATCGCAATGTTTATCGGTATAAAAGGCAAGATTGGCCGGGATGCCATTGATCTGGGTCAGGGTGGAATTCTCAAGGGTAGCGTAAAAGTAAAGGTTAATGGTCAAAATCAGCGAGAAAATATCGATTATATAGTCGATTACGATATGGGTCGGATTACTTTCTTGACAGCGGCGGGTAAAGATCCTGATGCCAGAATCGAGATCGACTATGAATTCCGCAGTTTGTTCAGCGTAGCCAGTAAGACCATGGCTGGCATCCGGGCAAATTGGAACATCACTGAAAATACCAAGCTGGGTGGAACGTTTATCTACCGGAGTGAAAACGTCTCTGATCGTCGTCCAAAGGTAGGTAATGAAAACATCGAACTCATCATGGCTGATATCGATGGGAGCATTACGATCAAACCAAAATTTCTCACGCGATGGATCGATGCATTACCGTTGATTGATACAAGTACTGAATCCCGGTTGTCATTATCTGGTGAGATTGCCTGGACGATCCCCAATCTGTATGGTGATCCTAACGGAAAAAAGGACTTTGCCTATGTGGATGACATGGAAGCCATTGTCAATCAATATCCTATGGGGGTTACATACACAACTTGGGTCTTGGGAAGCAAGCCATGGGGAACAGCATATGCCAGGGGACGCACGATCTGGTATAACCCGAAAAATATCAAACGTGAACAGATCGAAGATCCAAACACGTTGACTGAAAGAGAAAAGAAAGAGTTGGTTACTGTGCTCGCCCTGAAGGTATTTCCCAGCAATCTAGGCCTTCCCGGTTCAAATGTGCTTAGCTGGGGAGGCGTAATGAAGTATCTTGGTAATCAGCTTGACTTCTCTACAATGAAATACATAGAATTATTGGTCAAAGTCGAAGGACATCCCGGTGAAATGCCTCCCAATCCGATATTACACGTGGATCTTGGTGATATTAATGAAGATTTTTACACTGAATTTGGCGGTATGGGAGTTTTGAATACAGAAGATAAGAACCATGACGGTGTATTGACCCTGGACGAAGATAATGGTCTGGATGGTATCCCCTGGGGGCAACCAGGTCACGATCCCAACGACCGAGCTTCCAATGATACGGATCAACATGGTGACTATCCATGGATAAATGGGACTGAAGCCAATCGCATTCTGGACACAGAGGACCTGGACGGTAATGGCGTTCTTAATCAGCTTGACCGTTATCTAAGTTATTCGATTGCATTGAATGATTCTCTATATCTGGAGAACGTTAATCACAATGGATGGAAGTTGTACCGAATTCCCTTAAATGATCCCAATGCATTTGTCATGGTCAACAACTCCACCACTGGAGTATTGCCTGCCTTAAACAAGATCTCCTATGGACGCATCTGGATTGAAACCGACCATCCCACCAAGGTCTTGATCGCAACTGCAGATATCGTTGGCAACAAATGGCTCGATTTTCTGATCCGGTTTGACAATGATCTACCTGTTCCAGCTTCACAACTCTCACTCTTGGGCTCCAGTTATCTTTCCGGCGTTGCCAATAACCAAAAAAACCGCACACACTATACCTCACCTCCTGGAACAGTCTATATTGAAGACCGCCGTGAATCATCAGAATCAGCTTTGACGCTATCATTAACCAATCTTCAAGCGGGTCACAAGTGCCTGCTCCGTCAGCGCCTATTCGATCCTTACAACTTGCTTTCTTATGATAAACTGAAGATATGGGTCTATCCTGAGTTAGCAGATGGAATACATCATCAAGCCGATGAATTGTGGGTTGTGATGAGATTGGGGGCAGATTCATTGAATTATTATCAGATACAACAGAAGGTAAATGTTATCCCTTACTTAAGTAAAATGGACCGCGATCGTTGGCTCGAGTTTACTTATGATATGAGTGATCTCACTACTCTGAAGGAGATCAACCCCGGAGCTGACTCAGGCGAAATGCAGATTGGCGATACGATCTACTCCTACAAGAGAAATCCCATGCTGACTAATATCCGTGAAATATACTTCGGAGTCTTCAATCCGGATCAGAATGTCAGCAATCCCCGACAATTCAACGGAACACTCTATTTTAATGATATCCGGGTTGTTGCTCCATTTGAAGACATTGGTATTGCCCGCCGTTTGACCTTTAACGCAGTTCTTGCGGATTTCATTACATTCGATGCTGACTATGAGCACAAGAGCGAAAACTTCAATCCCACAATTCAGCGTGGGCGAGTGAACACCTTCACTGAGAACACGTCCCTGACCTTGAATAACAAATACTTCCTGCATAAATTCTTCCCTGCAAGTTGGGGACTGGATATTCCGCTAAATCTGAATCGGGCATTTTCTATTGGCACACCACGGTTCAGAGCTAATTCTGACCTCTTGCGTGCCAATATTACAGATCCTGCCGAGAAAGAGCGAGAACGCACCGAAAACCTGATTTACGCTGCTGATTTTGGATTCAGCCAACGAAACACACCCAAGAACAGATGGTTGCTTTATACGATTAACCGGATGGCTTTCAGTGGCCGGATCGAACATGCCAACCGCCGGACCCCAACTGCCATTGATACAACCCTCACCTGGAGGGGAACATTGAACTATAATCTCTCTTTCCCATCTGATCAAGTCAGCGTCCCACTTTTCGGTCGCTATCGGATCGGTTTCTTCCCAAGCTCCTGGAGTAATAGTTTCACCCTTAATACCGGTCTTCCCAGAAGCTATAATTGGGAGAGGCGTGATAATGTTTTCGGCTGGTATCCCCGCGCCTACTCTATCAATACTAAGCAACTGTCCACTGATAACAACATCAACTGGGGTATCACATCGGATCTCACCGGACTGATAAAGTACACAACCAAACGTGATCTTCTCCAGAAGGACTATCTTCATAACATAAACATTGGAAAAGAAACTGAGTTTGTTCAAGATCTCGGACTGAACTACAATCCCACCTTTTTCCCCAACTTCATTACTTTTTCATCATCCGCCGGTGCCCGTTTCTCCGAGAACCAACGTAAATATGTCCAAACCACCAATGATGGTCCAGTCGATGTCTATCAGAGTGATGGCAATACAAATCGAAGTTTTCGTGCCAACATCACACTGATGAATTCCAATCTGCTCCGTTCCTGGTCTGAAAACATGATCAGTTCATACAAATCCCGTATACCTGAAACATCTCCAGAAA
>Ga0194113_10009485_pt1 | contig 11735 bp, 10 predicted proteins | sample TA2MahC200mmetaG_FD_146193 | JGI IMG/M metagenome (GOLD analysis project Ga0194113, IMG submission 146193) | Freshwater microbial communities from Lake Tanganyika, Tanzania - TA2015017 Mahale Deep Cast 200m | ecosystem: Environmental > Aquatic > Freshwater > Lake | place: Tanzania: Lake...
TGATAATACAGTCTTTACTGTAAATATACCTGAAACAGACCAAGACATCGTAAGATTATTAAGAGAACAGGTCCCCAACTTTGACATAAAGCCTGAAAGGACATTTTGGACTAATTTTTTCTTAACCGTTTTAGGACCCATAATTTTCTTTGCCCTTTTCTGGCTTTTAATATACAGGAGTGCCCAGGGTGGCGGAAGGCTCTTATCTTTTGGGAAGAGCAAAGCCACTCAGATTGCAGAAGATAGGGTAAAGGTTACATTTAATGATGTTGCAGGGGTTGATGAGGCTAAGGAAGAATTAAAGGAGATAATAGAATTCTTAAAAGACCCGAAGAAGTTTACAAGGCTTGGCGGTAAGATACCCAAGGGAGTACTGCTAATGGGTCCACCAGGAACAGGAAAGACCCTTCTGGCAAAGGCGGTTAGCGGTGAGGCAGGCGTTCCCTTTTTTAGCATAAGTGGTTCTGACTTCGTTGAGATGTTTGTTGGTGTGGGTGCCTCAAGGGTTAGGGATTTATTCGAGCAGGGAAAGCGTGCAGCCAAGGCAGGCGGTAAGGGTTGCATTATATTCATTGACGAAATAGATGCCGTTGGAAGGCAACGTTTTGCTGGGATAGGTGGTGGGCATGACGAAAGAGAGCAAACCCTTAATGCCCTTTTGGTTGAGATGGATGGATTTAATACACAGGAAGGCGTGATTTTAATTGCTGCAACTAATAGGCCTGATGTATTAGACCCTGCCCTTCTTAGGCCGGGAAGGTTCGACAGGCAGATAGTAATAAACAGACCTGATATTATAGGAAGGGAAGAAATTCTGAAGGTTCATACAAAAAATATAAAGATAGATAAGGATGTTAATTTGAAATCTATTGCGAAACAGACCTCTGGTTTTTCGGGTGCAGACCTTGCTAATCTTGCAAACGAGGCAGCGCTCTTGGCTGCAAGGCGAAATAAAAACTCGGTCATGTTGGATGAACTTGAGGCCGCAATAGAAAGGGTAATAGCAGGTCCTGAGAAAAAGTCACGCGTCATAAGTCAGTATGAAAAATCTATAGTAGCATACCACGAGTCAGGCCATGCACTTATGAGCATTCTAATACCAGGAGCAGACCCCTTACATAAGGTGTCTATAATACCCCGTGGCATGGCGCTCGGTTATACAATGCAACTTCCAATTGAGGATAGATATATTGTGACCAAGAAAGAACTTCTTGGAAAGCTTATTGGTCTTTTAGGTGGTAGAGCATCAGAGGAAATGATATTTAACGAGTCCACCACAGGTGCACAGAATGATCTTGAGGTAGCAACAGAGATTGCAAGAAAAATGGTATGTGAATTCGGAATGAGTGAAAAACTCGGCAATCTTACCTTGGGAAGACGCGGGGGTCCTTTATTTCTGGGAAGGGATATTGTTGAGGAAAGAAATTATTCAGAGGAGACCGCCTTGACAATTGACCAAGAGGTAAGGCATATTATCGATGGATGTTATGCAAGAGCAAAGGAAGAACTCACAAAGTATAAAGACAAACTGAAACTTTTGGCCGAGGCGCTTATGGAAAAGGAGGTATTGGACGGGGAAGAGGTAAAGAAACTTACAGGTTTGGGGATAGATGAAAACAAGTCAACCCAAGAGGGAGAAAGTAAACCCAGTTAGAGAATTTTCTCTAAGGGTATGCACTGATAGCGGTATTAAACCAGTGTCAGCGGTAAACAGAATTCATAGAGAGAAATTTAGCTTAAGATATGGAAGTTTTTCTTTAGAGTTAGGAAAAAATACCCTGATAATGGGTATCTTAAATGTGACACCCGATTCATTTAGCGATGGCGGACTTTATTTTAGAGAAAAGGACGCTATAAATAGAGCCCTTCAATTGGAGGAAGAAGGGGCAGATATAATAGATATTGGAGGAGAGTCTACAAGACCATATTCAAAACCAGTAAAAATAAACGAGGAGTTAAAGAGGGTTATACCCGTTATTAGGAAATTAGTTAAAAAGATTAAGATACCCATTTCAATTGATACCTATAAAAGTGAAGTTGCCAGATGCGCCTTAGAAGAAGGCGCATCTTTAGTTAATGATATTTCTGCTCTAAGGCAGGATAAAAGGCTTGTAGAGGTTGTTAAAAAATATAACGTTCCTGTAGTTTTAATGCATATGAAAGGCTCACCACAGAATATGCAGGATAATCCACGATACAAAGATGTGGTTTCAGAAGTAATTAACTTTTTAAGAAAAAGGATAGAATATTTAAAGACAAATGGGATTAAAGAAGATAATATTATAATAGACCCAGGGGTTGGTTTTGGAAAGACAAAAGCACATAATCTTGAGATTCTAAACAGGCTTGATGAGTTTAAGGCATTAGAAAGGCCGATACTTATTGGAACCTCAAGAAAGTCATTTATAAGGAAGGTGTTGAATTTAGAGGTAGATGAAAGAGTTTTTGGCACAGCAGCAACTGTAGCGGTATCAATTATGAAAGGCGCGCATATTGTAAGGGTTCATGATGTAAAAGCAATGCGCCAGGTTTCTATTCTTACAGATGCAATTTTAAACTTGAACTAATGGAAGGTTTATTTTTAAAAATCTGGAAGCCTGCTATAGAGATAATAGTTCTATGGTTTGTTTTTTACAGGATTTTACTGTTTATAAAAAATACAAGGGCTGTTCAAGTTTTAAAAGGGCTTATACTCTTAGCGATTATCTTCTTAATCATACAGAAGTTAGAACTTGATATTTTAAATTGGATTTTGACAAAATTGTTTGCCCTTTCTATCTTTGCATTTCTGATAATATTTCAGCCTGAGCTTAGACATGCCCTTGCCAAGATAGGTCAGGACCATATTTTTGGATTTTTTATGAAGGAAGAGCATATTATAGATGAGATTGTAAACTCTGTTATAGAACTTTCCAAGAAAAAAATAGGCGCCTTAATTGCAATAGAAAGAGAGGCAGGCCTTAAAAATTATATTGAAACAGGCACGGTTATTGATAGTAAGGTAACAGGTGAATTATTGGAGACAATATTTATGCCAAATTCCTTACTTCACGACGGAGGCGTTATAATCCAATCGGATAGAATAGCGGCAGCAGGATGCCTGTTTCCACTCACGCAGAATCAAAGGATAAGCAGAGCCCTTGGGACACGACACAGGGCAGCAATTGGTCTAACCGAAGAGACAGATGCTGTTGTCTTGGTTGTTTCAGAAGAAACAGGAGCAATTTCCATCTCCCTTGAGGGGGGATTAAGCCGAGATCTTGATAAGGATGCGCTTGAACGTATCTTAAAAGAACTTTATAAACCAAAATTACCTGGTAAATTGATAAAGAAAATACCATTAAGAGAATCTTTAGATGAAATGGCTATTAAATAATTTTTGGCTAAAAATTGCCGCACTTATATTGTCCGTAAGCTGTTGGTTTTATGTTAAAGAAGTATTAAACCGTGAACAGCATAGGTTAAATAAAGAAAATGTTTCTTCAGAGATTCTGATATCAAAGAAGGTTGCAGTGCAACTGGTGCTTGAGGGAATACCCCAGGAGGGATTCAAGGTCATAAAAGAAAAGATTGCAATCAAGCCCGAGAGTATATTTATAGTGGGTCCAAAGGAAGCGATAGAAGATACAGCTTTTATAAGGACATTTCCTATAAGTATCTCGGGATTTTCTAAAACCTTTACAAAAAAAGTAGAACTTGTCTCCTTTAAGGAGGGCATATCCTTAAAGAATGGATTTGTAGAAGTTACAATACCTATTGAAAAGTCCCCCTAAATCTTCCTATGCCAAAACTTGGAGTCAATATAGATCACGTTGCAACGTTAAGAGAGGTGCGCGGTGGTCTTGAGCCAGATCCTATAAGAGCGGCCCTACTTTGTGAAAAATCGGGCGCTGACAGCATAGTGGCTCATTTAAGAGAAGACAGGCGCCATATCAAGGAGAAAGACCTGTTTGGTTTAATCAAGGTGATAAAAACGCATCTGAACTTAGAGATGTCTATAGCGTCTGAAATAGTGGATATAGCCCTGCAGGTTAAGCCATATCAGGCGACCCTTGTTCCAGAAAGACGTAAAGAATTAACCACAGAGGGCGGTCTGGATGTGGTTTTAAGTTTTAAGAAGATAAAAAAAGCCTTGGGTACTCTAAAAATGTCAGGGATTCAAGTTAGTTTATTTATAAACCCAGAATTAAATCAGATAGATGCTTCTTTAGATGCAGGCGCACATATAATTGAACTACACACTGGAAATTATGCTAATGCAAAAGCAATCTCTAAGCAAAGGGCTGAACTTGAAAGGATAAAGGAAGCAACCGAATATGCTATAAAGAAAGGTTTTACAGTAAATGCAGGTCACGGCTTAAACTATAAAAATGTCAAACCCATAGTGCGCATAGAGGGAATAAACGAATTGAATATAGGCCATTCCATTGTTTCGTATGCGGTGTTTGTAGGGATATTTGAGGCGGTTAGTAAAATGAGAGAGCTGATTAAGTGATAAAAGGAATCGGCACTGACATAGTTGAGGTTAAGAGAATAAAATCTGCTGTAGAAAATTCAAAGGAAAAGTTCTTAAGTAAAGTTTTTACTGATAGCGAGTTGGCATATTCATTTAAAAAGAATTCTCCATATATGCACCTTGCTGCAAGATTTGCTGCAAAAGAGGCGGTCTTTAAGGCATTTGGATGCAGTATTAAAGGGGCAAACTGGAAAAATATTGAGATACGAAATGATAAAAATGGAAAGCCAAGTGTAATATTAAATGGTACCTTTGGAAAACTTATGTTAAAGAGGAATATAAGACAGGTTATCGTCAGCCTTTCACATACCGGAAATTACGCAACTGCAACCGCAATATTAATAGGAAAACAAAACCTTCAAAATGAAAATAGCCAGAGAATTTAAAAATATTCTTAAAAAAAGAAAACCTGATTCAAATAAAAGCGATTATGGTCATGTGTTTGTTCTGGCTGGTAGCCCAGGCCTTACAGGCGCAGCGTATCTAACTGGTCAGGCAGCAATTTTATCAGGCAGTGGGCTTGTTACAGTTGGAATTCCTGAGAGTTTAAATTGTATCCTAGCGTCAAAATTTATAGAGGTGATGACAAAACCCTTGCCCCAGACAAAAAGAAAGACACTCAGCCTAAATGCATTTGATGAAATTTTAGATTTTTCTAAAAAAGTAGAGGTATCAGCAATTGGTCCAGGCTTATCCCAGGAATCAGAAACCCAAAGGCTAATACAGAAACTCATTATGACCTTGGACAAGCCAATGGTATTGGATGCAGATGGCATAAATGCGCTGTCCAAGAATGTGAAGATATTAAATAAAAGAAAAGCCGATATGATTATTACTCCCCATCCCGGAGAAATGGCGCGTCTTACCAAGAAGGATACCGACTATATTCAGAAGAATCGTCTTAAGGTCACAAAGGATTTTGCAAGGGATTTTGGCGTTGTCTGTGTATTAAAGGGGTATAAGACAGTAGTAGCAAATCCAGATGGAGATTGTTATATCAACTATACTGGAAATCCTGGTATGGCAACAGCGGGTAGCGGAGATGTCCTTACAGGCATAATAGCAAGTTTTATTGGCCAGGGAATAGGAATTTTTGATTCAGCAAAATTGGCAGTACATATCCATGGATTAAGCGGTGATTTGGCTAAGAGGAAAAAGGGTGAGATATCCTTAATTGCAAGCGACCTCTTGAGATACTTACCCTTTGCATTAAAACCACTATATTACTAAGTTTGAAAGTTAAAGTATAAAAGAAGACATATTTTAAAGGAACTATATTTACCCCGCACCACATAATGCCCCACCATTTATAACAGGGATGAATGGTAAAAAAGTCCCCGCGCAAGGTATCAACCTAAGATAGCCTTTATTTTTAATACCAACCTATACAATGAATAATGGCTGTTGATGTATTATATTATATATAGACCCTTTTGGAGTAAGAGTACTTTTGAACAAGGTTACTTTATCAACATAGGTTTTATTTTTTGAGATAAATGTTGTTTGTTGAATTAGACTTTTTAGTTTATCCTTGTTTTTGGAACCGTGGATTCTGGCGAGGGTTAGATGTGGGCTAAAGGGTCTATTTTCTTTTTGGAAACCTATCTTTTCTAAGTCCTCTTCTAATCTTTTAGCAATTTCTGTAGTTTCATTTTCTCCTTCGTCTACCCCTACCCAGAGCACCCTCGGATAATCTAATTTCGGAAATGCACCAACTCCCGATAGATGTAAATGAAAAGGTTTAACCTGTCTTGAAGTTTCTTTTAAGATATTTTTAGTCTGTTCTATTTGGTTTAAATCAATATTTCCTAAAAATTTTAATGTAAGATGAATATTCTCTGACTTAACCCACTTGGCATCAATGTTTGATTGTTTAAGTTCTTGCTGGAGTTTGCGCAACTCTTGGCGTAGTTCTTCCGATAGTTCTATTGCGATAAAGGTACGAAGTGTTTCAGAATACATAAGTGTAAAGTGTAAAACTAAAAGCACAAAGCTAAAGCGTAAAATTCAAAGTTTTAGTTGTGCGTTTTTTGCTTCGCGTTTTTCGTTAGTTGTTTTCTTATCATTTCCAGCGCTGCCTCGGTTGACTTTATCTTTATAGTAATTCTATCGCCAATAAAATTGAATTTCTTGCAAATATTTTTCTTTTCCATTGATATTGCAACATACACAAGTCCCACAGGTTTTTTCTTTGTTGCACCTGTTGGTCCGGCAATTCCGGTAATACCAATTCCTATATTTACTTCTGATATCTTTCTTACATTCCTTGCCATAGCAAGTGCCACTTCTTTACTTACAGCACCATATTTTTTTATTAATTCCTCTGGTATATTAAGCTGGTTTATTTTTGATTTATTGGAATATGCAATTACTCCCATCTTAAAATAATTAGAACTTCCAGAGATGTTTGTAATCCTGTTTGCTAAGAGCCCACCTGTGCAGGATTCTGCTATGGATATTGTTTTCTCATTTTTAAGAAGTAGCCTTCCAACAACCTCTTCAAGGTTGTCTTCATCGGTGCCGAATATAAAATTTTTAAGTCGCTTTCTGATAATCTTTTCTATTTTGCATATCTTGCTATTGGCTGTTTTATTATCTTTTGCCTTCGCAGTTATCCTTAAGTCTACCCTATATGGCGAGGCATATATGCCAAGCGTTATAGGTGGAGGAAGTCTTAAAAGGTCTTTTACCTTTTCGTTAACCCTTGATTCCGGAAGCCCAGCCACTTTTAGGGTTTTTGATTTAATAATGTCGTTTAATTTGAATCTCTTTTTAAGATAGGCGATTACAAAGTTATCTACCATAGGTTTCATTTCAAAGGGTGGCCCGGGAAGGGCGATGATAAGTTTTTTATTGTATTCAAGAATAATACCCGGTGCCGTGCCAACCTTATTTCTTAGTATTACAGAATCCTCTGGGACATACGCCTGACGCCTATTACAGGAGGGCATTTTTAGGCTGTGTTTTTTAAAGTGCAAGGCGATATCCTGCAGAATATTTTTATTAAATTTCAATTTTTTTTGAGTAAATTCTGAAATGACTTCAAACGTAATATCGTCTACGGTAGGACCCAAGCCACCATTCGTAATTATTATATCTGAACGCTGACTCGCAAGATTTAGAGCGGATAATAATCTATTCCTGTTATCTCCTACAGTAGTCCTAAAGAATACATCTATACCTATAGAAGATAATCTCTGGGAAATATATGCAGAGTTGGTATCTATGGTATATCCAAGTAGAAGTTCGGTTCCTATGTTTAGAATTTCAGCAATCATACTAAGAAATAGATGACAGAAGACAGAACGCAGAAAACAGAGAATAGAGAAAATCTGACTTCTGTCATCTGACTTCTGAATTCCATATCAGTAAATTATTATTACAAAAAATTATAGAATAATTAACCGAAAATCACAAGGAGATTTTTCTTTACAATAGATTAGTGTAAAGGTATAATTTTTGAGTATTTTCATTGGGAACGCTCGAAAGGGTTGCAATTTCACCCCGCCTCACGAGGAAGCCCCGCCTATCAAGGCGGGGAGAAATAGGGGTGTTATCCGAAGGGTTATTCCCCGAAGCCACGGGTGTGCCTTGATAAACTTGGTATGGTAAGTGAAATCAAACCATTAAGCCGTGGAGCGGGGTTCACCTCAACCTTTAAAAATATGGAGGAAAAGTGACAATGGTGGAGGACAAAAAAAGAGAGCAAAAACAGGATATAAAGTCAGAAAAAGATAAAGCACTTGACCTTGCGCTGGCGCAGATTGAAAAGCAGTTTGGAAGGGGTTCTATAATGCGCTTGGGTCAGGAGATTAAACTTGATATACCTTCAATCTCTACTGGTGCCATAGGCTTGGATATTGCACTTGGCATAGGAGGGGTTCCAAGAGGAAGGGTGGTTGAGATATTTGGGCCAGAGGCATCTGGGAAAACTACCCTTGCCTTAAGTATTGTTTCAAATGTACAGAAAAAAGGCGGAATTGCAGCGTTTGTAGATGCCGAGCATGCCATTGACCCCACGTATGCAAAAAAGTTAGGAGTAAATCTTGATGAACTTTTAATATCCCAACCTGATACAGGGGAGCAGGCACTTGAGATAACCGAAACCCTGGTAAGGTCAAATGCAGTAGATGTGGTGGTAATTGATTCTGTTGCAGCGCTGGTGCCAAAGGCAGAGATAGAAGGTGAAATGGGTGATGCACATGTTGGGCTGCAGGCGCGCCTTATGTCTCAGGCGCTGCGCAAACTGACAGCCGCTATAAGTAAATCAAAGACCTGTGCAATATTTATAAATCAGATAAGGGAAAAGATAGGTGTTATGTTTGGGAACCCAGAGACCACACCGGGTGGCAGGGCATTAAAGTTCTATTCCTCTGTAAGGCTTGATATAAGGAAAATAGATATAATAAAATCTCAGGATGTGGTTATAGGTTCAAGGGTCAGGGTGAAGGTGGTAAAAAATAAGGTAGCGCCTCCGTTTAGACAGGCAGAGTTTGACATAATGCATGATGAGGGTATATCGCGCTCTGCAAATATTATAGATGTTGGTCAGGAGTATGGCGTTATTCAAAAGAGTGGCACCTGGCTTACCTATGGTGAGCATAAACTTGGGCAAGGTAGAGAAAACACCAGATCATATCTTAAGGAAAATCCGAAATTACTTGATGAGATAGAAAAAAAGATAACTGAATTCGTTAAAAGCAAATCTTAAGCAGTGCTTAAGAAATCCGCTATCTTTATAATTTCTTTTCTGCCCCGATAATTTGTGTTTCAAAAAATGACTTACCAAAATGAGATTGAATCTGCCAAAGATGCCGCACTTCGCCTTTTAACTTTCTGCCCAAGAAGCATAAAAGAGATTTCCGATAGATTAAGGGAAAAAGGATTTTCAAAAGAAGCAATAGAAAAGTCAATCATAAGATTAAAGGAGATAGGTTACTTAGATGATTTAAAGTTTACCAAGAACTGGATAAATTCAAGTTTGGAAAAAAACCCAGTATCAATAAAGGTAATCAAGGAACAGCTTATATCAAAAGGAATTGATGGAAAAACAATTGAAGAAGCCCTTTTAGATCTTAAAGAGGTTCTTGATGAATACCGAATGGCAAAAAGACTTTTGGCAAAACGCCTTGAGGTTTTGGGAGATTTAGATCAGGTTAAGGTTTTAAAGAAAGCATATCCATATCTCAAAAGACGAGGTTTTAGCGACGAAGTAATAGAAAGGGTTTTGAGGGAGAAATTTGATATAGAAATGTGATTTATAAAAGTGTAAAGTGTAAAGCGAAAAGTGTAAAACTAACAGCAGTTTAATGGATTCCAATACATTACGACAGAAATTTTTAGATTTTTTTAGGTCTAAGGAACACATAATAATACCAAGCAGTTCCCTTGTACCTAAGGATGACCCCACCGTCCTTTTTACAAGTGCTGGAATGAACCAGTTTAAAGATAATTTCTTAGGCAAGGTTAAGACTTTAAAACGTGCCGCCTCCTGTCAGAGGTGTTTAAGAACCGCTGATTTGGACAACGTTGGGAAAACCGCAGGGCATCATAGCTTCTTTGAGATGCTCGGAAATTTTTCATTTGGTAACTATTTCAAGAAAGAGACTATTATATGGGCATGGGAGTTTTTAAAAGATAATCTTAAAATAAGCAAAGAGAAACTCTGGTGCTCTGTATATGAGAAAGATGACGAGTCTTATGATATCTGGGCAAATGTAATAAAGATACCCAAGGATAAGATAATGCGATTCGGGCAGAAACAGAACTTTTGGCCGTCAAATGCACAAGATGAGGGTCCGAACGGCCCCTGCGGTCCATGCTCAGAAATATTCTTTGACCAGGGCGAATCCCTTGGATGCGGAAGACCTAATTGTTCTCCTGCTTGTGACTGTGGAAGGTTTGTAGAAATATGGAATTTGGTGTTTACGCAGTTTAATAGAAAAGACGGAGGAATTTTAGAACCCCTGCCTAATAAAAATATAGATACAGGTATGGGTCTTGAAAGACTTGCAAGGATTATGCAAGGTGCAAGGACAAATTTTGAGACAGATTTATTTAAGGATATAGTCAGTTTCGTAGAAAAAAATGCAATCACAAAAAATGATATAGCCACAAAAGCCGTAGGTGATCATATAAGAGCGGCGATATTTGCCATATTTGATGGCGTGATGCCCTCAAATGAGGGAAGGGGTTATGTTGTCCGTATGCTGATAAGACGTTCTATCAATTTTTCCTATAAAATTGGAATTGTGGGACCATTTCTATATAAGATAGTGCCGATTGTTGCAAGGGTTATGAAGGTGCCATATCCTGAACTTGAGGCACGAAGAGAAAATATATCAGATGTTATTTTGTCTGAGGAAAAAAAATATGAAGAGACCATAAGATATGCGAGTTCTATATTCGTTGAAGAGATAGGTATTTTAAAGCAAAAAGGGATTAAGGACCTTCCGAAAGAACTCGTCTTTAAATTTTATGATACTTATGGTCTTCCGCTTGATACTATTGAAGAGATTTCTAAAAATAACGAGATGGATTTGGATAAAAAAGGTTTTCAAGATTTGCTTGCGAGACATAAGGATGCTTCAAGAAAATCCTCTGCTATTTCCGCAAATATATTTGCGGAAACGCTTACGAGCGTTATAAGGTCATTAAATACAAAAACTGAATTTTTAGGATATGATAAGTATGAGAATACCGCTAGGATAAAGGCAATTATTGTAAATGAAAAATTGACGGATGAGATTTCAAACGGGCAAACTGGTTATGTCATTACTGACAAAACCCCCTTTTATGGAGAACAGGGCGGACAGATAGGCGATACAGGAATATTGGAAAAGGATAGTGTGAGGTGTAAAATTATAGATACAAAGATTATAGATAACATCACACTCCATCTTACGCAAGTAAGTGGTTGCTCTCTCAAGAGAGAAGATGCTATATATTTAAAAATAGACGTTAATAGAAGGCAAAATATTGCAAAACACCATAGCGCAACACACCTTTTACAGGCAGCATTAAGAGAGGTTTTGGGTCCTCACGTTGAACAATCAGGTTCTTTGGTAACGGATGAGTTTTTCAGGTTCGATTTCTCACATTTTAAAGACCTCTCTTTAGGTGAGATTAATCGTATTGAGGATGTGGTGAATAGTTATATACGAAGTTCTATAAAACTATCAGCTGATATTATGGAGCTGGAGGAAGCGAGGTCAAAAGG
>Ga0194113_10009489_pt1 | contig 11733 bp, 9 predicted proteins | sample TA2MahC200mmetaG_FD_146193 | JGI IMG/M metagenome (GOLD analysis project Ga0194113, IMG submission 146193) | Freshwater microbial communities from Lake Tanganyika, Tanzania - TA2015017 Mahale Deep Cast 200m | ecosystem: Environmental > Aquatic > Freshwater > Lake | place: Tanzania: Lake...
GCCTGCGTCGAACCACTCCCCCGCGAGGACTCGAACCTCGGACCCAGTGGTTACGATCTGACTTGAGTTTCCTCAAGAGTCGGACTATCTCTTCATCCCAAAATTTAGGACGGTGGGTGTATAGTCTCTGCACTCTCCCGATATTGCGTCGGGATAGCTCAGGATTGCCGTCGACTCCCTGCCTGTCCGACAGGCAGGTACGTTACGGTTTCCCTGACTTAGCCCACTTTTCACTCTAGCGTTACCACCAGAGGCTGCTAACTTAGCATGAAGCTCTCGATGGCAATTGGCGCATAACATAATGCACTTATCTAATTCTTCCATAACTCTTTTCCAGCTTCTAGTATAACCTTTTTCAGATATACCGAAATCTTTATTGGATAAATCATTATGGTGAAACTCAAGCGCATCTATACAACGATCGTACCCGCACATTTCGCACTTTCCGCCTTTGTATTCAACTGACATTTGTCTTACTTTCTTGCGTCTTGCACGAACAGCGCGAATTAAATATAAACGTCTATCGCTGTATGATCTTTTCTCTTCTTTGGCCAATTGCCACCTCCTTTCTCCATGTTACGAAACGAGTTTTTGCGCTCGCTTCGCTCGCGCACAGCCACTTGCTCTACCAACTGAGCTACAGGGGAATCTTAAAAAGTCAAAAGGAAAAAGTAAAAAGGCAAAAGTGAATCAAAGAACTGGTTTTATTCTACTGAAAATCTACCCATAGTCAAGAAATTTAATCCTTTTAGGGTAAGATATTTATCTACCTTATCGATCTGCTTACAGAATCTACGCATCAACTCAATATTACCTCCAGTAGCCACCACGATAGGTGCTCTTTCAAACTGCTTCTTTAATTTTAAGATTATTCCGTCGCAAAGACACCCAAACCCATTAAGCAGACCGCTTAAAATGCTATTTTTGGTATCCCTGCCGATAAGTTCCATAGGTTTAGATAACCTTACTTGCGGCAGGAGCGCGCACCTTGCAGCTAAAGCCCATAAAGAAATCCCTAAGCCCGGGACAATCATTCCCCCGACGTATTCAGCTTTTGCTGATACCGCATCAAAGGTTATGGCTGTACCAAAATCAACGATAATTAAGGGCGCGCCAAAGATTTTTAAACCGGCGAGGGCATTCACTAGTCTATCTTGGCCGACCTGTCTAGGATTTCTGTAGAGATTACCAATCGGAACTTTGATATTGCTTCCTACGATTAAAGGGTTGATATTCATTTTTTTATTTAACCTGGCTCTTAATACCCGCGTAGCTTTTGGCACGACGCTGCAAATGATAACCTTATTAAATCCTACTTTTTTCAATTTTAAATTGGTTCCGGCAACAATCTTGCTCGTAGAAATATCCCATGATTTTATGAGCTTACCGGCCTTGAATATGCCGAAGCTTGTATTGGTGTTTCCAACGTCAATTACTAGATCCATAATTCCTTTCATAGGAAATCAAGGCTATCAAGGATATCGAGTCTTGTAGGATACCGAGATTATCAAGGCTATCAAGCTTTTGTCACTTGATTTGCTAGGCGTTCTGGATATCCTACTAAACTTGATACCCTGGGTATCCTTGATATCCTTAAAACTATAAACGCATCTTCTGAATCCTACCCAAGATATTATACCATTTATTATGTTTTCTTTAATTCTTTTATCTTATCCCTGATTTTGGCTGCCTTTTCAAATTGCAGGTTCCTGGCTGCCAATTCCATTTCATATTCAAGGCCGGAAATGATTGAATTGAATTCGAATTCCTCGTCCGACTCACCGGAGACTTGCCTTACTAAACCTTCGGCCTCTTCTAACCCTTCTATGCCATCGCGAATTGACTTCTTTATTGTCTGCGGCGTAATCTTATTCTTTTGATTAAATTCTATTTGCTTCTCTCTCCTACGCCGGCTTTCTTGGATAGCTTTTCTCATGGAATCTGTAACTGTATCGGCATACATTATCACCTGGCCATTGATATTTCTTGCGGCGCGGCCCGCAACCTGAATTAATGATGTCTGAGACCTCAAAAAACCTTCCTTATCTGCATCTAAAATTGCGACCAGCGATACCTCGGGTAAATCCAGGCCTTCGCGCAGAAGATTAATTCCGACGAGGCAATCGAATTTTCCCTGGCGAAGCTCTTTTAAAATCTTTGTGCGTTCAATAGTTTCAATTTCTGAATGCAGATACCTTACTTTTAATCCTTTATCCTGCAGGAAAGTCGATAAATCCTCCGACATGCGTTTCGTAAGAGCAGTAACTAGGATTCTTTCTTTCCTATTGGCGCGTTCTTTGATCAACTCTGCTAGGTCTTCAACCTGGCCTGATGTCGGCTTGATAATTATCTCGGGATCAACCAATCCTGTGGGACGGATAATCTGTTCAATTACCTTACCTTTGGATTTTCTTAGTTCGTAATCTGAGGGCGTGGCGGAAACAAAAATCGTTTGCTTGGTTAATTTATCGAACTCAATGAATTTGAGCGGCCGATTATCTAAACAAGAAGGAAGCCTAAAACCGAATTCTACAAGCGTTTGTTTTCTAGCTTTATCGCCTTCATACATTCCGTTTAGCTGCGGGATTGTTACATGTGACTCATCAATTATAGTCAGGAAATCATCGGGGAAATAATCGATCAGGCAGAATGGACGCGATCCGGGCTCCCTTCCAGAAAGATGGCGCGAATAATTCTCGATCCCGTGGCAATAACCGATTTCTCTTAACATCTCCATATCATAATTTGTGCGCTGCTCAATCCTCTGTGCCTCAAGAAGCTTACCTTGAGATTTTAATAGCTTGACCCTGTCGTCTAATTCCCATTTAATAGATTTTAAAGCTACCCCTATCCTGTCCTTGGAAATAAGAAAATGTTTTGCCGGATAAATTGCTACTTTTTCCAAACGGTTTATTTCTTTTCCGCTTACGTGATTAATTTCAGAAATCTTTTCAATTTTGTCTTCGGAGAATTCAATTCTTAGCGCTGTCTCTTTATAGGCAGGAAAGACTTCCAAGACATCTCCACGCACCCTGAGTTTTCCTCTTGTAAATTCATAGTCATTTCTTTCATACTGGATTTCTACAAGTCTTGCGATAACATCATCGCGCGATACTTTTTGATTTTCATCTAAGAAAACTAATAATGCCTTGTACTCTTGTGGAGATCCAAGATTGTAAATACAAGAAACCGAAGCAACGATGATAACATCCCTACGGGACATAAGCGAACTGGTTGAGGAAAGCCTTAATCTATCCAGCCTGTCGTTTATCGAAGAATCTTTCTCAATATAGGTATCTGTCTGTGGGATATAAGCCTCGGGCTGGTAATAATCATAGTAGCTGACAAAATACTCGACGGTATTGTCGGGAAAAAAATCTTTGAACTCACTATAAAGCTGGGCAGCCAATGTTTTATTGTGAGAAATCACCAGGGTTGGCCTATTGATTTTGGCAACGACATTTGCCAAGGTAAATGTCTTGCCGCTTCCAGTAACTCCTAATAAAACCAGGTTCTTTTCTTGGCTATTGACGGCGCGGATTAATCTTTCTATGGCCTGAGGCTGATCGCCTTTCGGTTTAAAAGATGATTTTAATTTAAACTTGTCCAATTTGATCCTTAAAGATTCTTATTCTACTTCGCATAAGAAATCAAAACAATGGTATATGCTTCGTAGAATATTCCTGCCTGCCGGCAGGCAGGCTCATCGGAATAATTCTCCGAAGCCTACACAGGTGCTCCCTATTAGTAAGGCGAAGGAGAATAGATAATTTTGAGGGAGAAGTCAACTGAACCGGCAGAATGCGTCAGTGCACCGATTGATATTCTTTCAACTCCGCAAGCGGCATACGAACGCACATTTTTAAGATCAATGTTACCTGAAACCTCTAATTGATGATGAAGATTAAATTTCTTTCTAATCTTAACTATCTTCTTTACATCGCTTGCCGTCATATTATCCAAAAGAATTATATCGGGGCTAGCTAATGCCGCGTCTCTATATTCTTGCAGGTTCTTGACCTCAATTTCAATTCTTGCTTTTGGCGGCCTTTTTCTTTGAGCCAGTTTGACTATGTCTCTTAAATTTAAACTTTTCAAAGCGCTGATATGATTATCTTTAACAAGAACCATATCCTGCAACCCTTTTCGATGGTTGTTTCCCTTGCCGCATCTAACTGCGTATTTTTCTAGAAGTCGCAATCCGGGGATAGTCTTTCTAGTATCGTAAATCTTAGCTTTATAAGGCTTAATCAAATCAACAAATTTTCTGGTCTGGGTGGCAACACCAGAAAGATGGCTCAAGAAGTTAAGCGCTGTGCGCTCGGCTTTTAAGATAGACTTGGCCCTACCTTTTAAGAAGATAATCTTGGTATTGTTAAAAACCAAGTCGCCATCTTTTACGTAAGACGTAAATCTTATATTCTTGTCAATTTCTTTAAAAACATCCCTAACCAAGCGGATGCCGCAGACAACCGCTTTCTCTTTGGCGATTATTAAGGCCTGGACTGTCTTGGCCTCCGGGATAAGAAGGTCGGTCGTGATATCAACTTTAGCAAAATCTTCTTTTAACGCTTCTTTTATAACACGATTAAGCATCTAAGATACTCCTCAATAATAAAATAAATCTTCAATGATATTTTATAGTACGGGCTGGCTTAAAAAATAAAAAATGAAATTTTAAAGAAGGATATTAACTTCTGCTGGCTATAAGATCTCTTTTCCAAGATTCGTAGAAATTATCCATAAGGTCGAATTTATCCTCGTTATTAATATCGACGAGTTTGCCGCCATATGTATAATTTCCGTCTTTAAAACTCGACCAGACTACCTGAATTATAGACGGGATATCCCTCGCTATCTTGGGATACCTCATAACCACATCGAGCTTTGAATCGTTATCGACGCGGTCTTTAGAAACAATTAAAGCGCCCTTACGGCTTATATTCATCAATTCGCCGCTAAATCTGCTTGCTTTGCCGGTAACTGTACAATGGTCGTCTTTAGGACAACCAATCCTGGGAAATATCCTTCTATCTTCCATGCGGTTTCCTCCTTTTTTGAATAATTTAAGAAAGCTTGCCAATTTCTTCCCTCTTTGCTACAACGGTTATCCCGTCTTCAGTTACGTGAAAACGTTTTTTATCTGCCGCCAGATTATACCCGATTTCTTCATGCTGAGGAATCCTTACTTCCTTATCGATAATCGCCCTTCTAATCTTAGAATAACGGCCAACATCAACGCCTTCCATAATAATCGAATCCTCAACCATAGTGTAGCTGTTAACTCTCACATTGGGCGAAAGTATAGAACGATAAACTTTGCCTCCGCTTACCACTACACCTTGAGAAAGAAGCGACTGCACGACTTCACCTTTTCTGGATGGCTCCAAGGAACCATCATAGACAGTTTTTGCCGGGGGATATTGCTCCTGGTATGTCCTAATCTGCCATTGCCTATCATAAAGATCAAATTCCGGAGTCACATTTACTAAATCCATATTTGCCTGATAATAAGCATCAAGTGTTCCGATATCCCTCCAATAGGAACCATATTGCTCAAACTTATTAAAATCGTAGGCGAAAACTTTACACTCTTTATAAATCCTGGGAATTAAATCCCTGCCAAAATCATGTTGAGACTGCATTTGTGAATCATCGGCTAGAATCTTTTTTAAGAACGCCGTGCTGACAAGATATATTCCCATGGAAGCATAAAAACGACTGGGATCGTCAGCGATTGTTTTGGGATTTTTTGGTTTTTCCGCAAAGCCCACCAAGCGGCCATCATTATCAATTTCGCAAACTCCTAATTCTTTAGATTTTTCTATCGGCATCCTCACTAAGCCGACGGTAAAATCAGCCTTTTTCTCCAGATGGAATTTAAACATCTTGCCATAGTCCATCTTGTAGATATGGTCGCCGGCTAAAATCAGCACATATTCCGGTTTATCGTTCTCTACGACATGGAAATTCTGAAAGATGGCATCGGCGGTTCCTTTGTACCAGCTCTCATCCACCCTCTGTTGGGCTGGAATCGTATCGATAAAATTACCCACCTGAGGATTAAAGATATTCCATCCCATTCTGATATGCCTGTCCAAAGACATGGAACGATATTGAGTCAGGACATGGACTCGGTGAAAACCAGAATTGAGGCAATTAGAAAGGGTAAAATCAACTATACGGTAAATCCCTCCGAAAGGAACTGCAGGCTTGGCCCTGTCTCTGGTCAGTGGAAATAAACGCTGCCCCCTGCCACCGGCCATAATAAAGGTAAGGACATCCTGATAATGCATATTATTTATAAACCCTGTAATCTATTTCTTTGAATAAATTATACTGATCCATCCGTCGCTTAAGCCAACCCATATCAAGCTTATTGTACTTTATCATCTCATACAATCTATTGAATGAATCGATATGGTCTTTGATTCTCTGGCAGGCATATTGGCTGAAAATATTAGTTTTCATCATAAAAGGCCAATCGCTGGACTGGGCCAAAAGTAATTCCCTCGCCAAGTGATTCAAAGATTCTTTTAAATCGCCTTCTGCACCAGGGAACATATTAGAAACTTCGGTCATCCTTTCAATCATCATATGTAAATGCGGATAAATCCAGTCATTGGAACCCTCAAGCCATACTTCAGAATATCCTTTCCAACCCCAGCTTGATAGCGATGGATCAATTATCTGAAATTTATCGTAGAGCTTTAGGTAACCCATCGGCGTAATCAACTTAAAAACCTTCTGGTCATAACAGACTTTTCTGATAACAAAATTAAGCCAATCTATTCCTTCAAACCACCAATGGCCGTAAAGTTCCGCATCGTATGGCGCGACGATAATCGGCTTTCTGCCCAATTTTCCGTGGAGATGCTCAATTTGTTTCTCGCGGTTAAACATAAAGTTTCCCGCATGCGCGGCTGCTGTTTCCCTGGCTGCATCCGGATCGTAAAGATCCTTGTAATCAGTTCTTCCGGTAATCTTATGATATTTGATACCGATATTCATCCTACCGTCGCCATTTAGGTATGGCTTGACGTAATCTAAATCCAAATCATATCCAACATCGCGATAGAACTCTCGGTAATTAAAATCTCCTGGATAGCCCTCTTCGGCGCTCCAAACAGCTTTGGAAGTCTCAATGTCCCTGGCGAATGCCGCAACTCCCGATTTGCAATAGTAAGGATTATATACTCCGAATCTCGGCCGGGGTTCAGCAAATAAAACTCCGTGCACATCGACGATAAAAAATCTTAAGCCGAATTCCTTCAAAATACTGTCTAATCCGGGATAATAACCGCATTCGGGAAGCCAAATTCCTCTCGGGGCGTGGCCGAATACTCTTTTGTAGGTGTCGACTGCTATTTTGACTTGCGATCTTACTGCCTGAGGATACATCTCCATCGTCGGCAAGAATCCGTGAGTCCCGGCGCAAATCATAAACTCAACTTTGCCGCTTGCATCTAATTTCCTGAATGCCTCTAAAAGACGGCAATGATACTTTTCCGCATAGATATATAACGCTTCCTTGAATAAATTGTTATACATATGCGCCAAGCGATTTAGCCTTGCATCAGATTTGGTGCGCTCAATCTCTTTATAAGAAAGCTCAAGTAACGCCTCTAGCCTTTTTTTGTATCTGGAATTAAGAAGCTCATCTTCCATCATGGCAATGAGTGTCGGGCTTAAAGAAATAGTGATGGCAAAATCAACGTTGTCGTTAAGCAGGCCTTCCAGCATCTTTATCAAAGGGATGTATGTCTCGGTAATGCCTTCGAAAAACCAGCTCTCCTCTAAGAAATTCTCATGTTCGGGGTGCCTGACAAAAGGAAGATGAGCATGCAAGATAAAAGATAGGTATCCTTTTTCCATTTATATTCTTTACCTTTTCTGTTGTAAGATGTGGCTGCTAAGGCTAAAAATAGCACCGGAAGAAATCCATTCTTCCAGCCTCTTCTTAAATAGCTCTTTCATTTCCATAGAGCTTTTGCCGATGCCAAATCCACCGGATACGCCGAAGAGCCAATAGTACTCTTCATCGGAAAGCATCCATTCTGCGTCTAAAACATCTGACATGCCAAACCGCGGGGTACTGATAATATTTGACCTGGCCAAGGTATAGAAACTGCCTTCTTTAGTAAGCATCCCAATCTCTATGCACCAACGTCTTTGCGGAGCGCCTACATCGATATACCAATTTCTAGCCAAGTTTTCTAAGGAAATATCGAAATAATTATTTGCATTGGAACCATCAAAATTAACTACGCCGGTTATGTCATAAATCCTAAGCACAGACCTGTCAAAATTCTGCCCTGCCTGCCTGATTTTCTCCCTAACCGAATTTTCATTCTGAGGGGTAATCTCCCAATAGGTAAAAACCCACCACGGGTCTCTTACCATGGCAATGATTCTATCTTTGCCGTATGTTGTCGGAAGATTGATATGCCGCGTTAAATGCTCTTCCATGGATGGCTGTGAGAATTTTGTAGCTTCATGCTGTATCTGCTCTTGCGTTAATGTTTTTTTGTTTTTGTTTCCTGCCATTCTAACCACCCCCGATTCTTTATTATATATCTATTCTAAGCGAATTGCCAACTAATTTTTAAATCCCAACTTCTTGGCTCAGAAGGGGTTATTTTCCACCTTACAAAAATACAAGAACACTGATAATTCAATTCATAAGCCCTCTCTGACTGCGAAACGGTCTCGACCGGAAAATACCAGACATCCTTGGCTTGTTTTTGGAAATTAAGCTCAAAGCCCAGCTCTTTCCCCTTATCAGAGATGCCAAAACTGGATACATCGGATACGCTTCCTGGAATATTTAATCCGGATAAGATCTTATTATCACAATAATAATTATAACGTTCGGAGTTTAAGGAAGGCATGGTAATGTTAAATTCCACTCCCAGAGTTATATCTTTAGGTAGTAAGCTGTCTTTTCCTATGCTATAGATAATTTCTATCTCTTTGTCTGATTTTACGCTGATTTGTTTTATTAATTTTACTTTTGTGCCGGAGACTTTTGATACATGCCCTAAAGACACAGCATCTTTTTTCTTATCTAATTTGTATTCCGCGCTAGAAAAATCGCCTATCTCATCGAAAGAAGAATGCATGAAATCTTCCATTTTTAAATCTTCTTTCAAGAAATAACTTCTTAAACAATAACGGGGGAATTTGTCATAGATGATTTTTTTCTTTAATGCCGGAGTTACTTCGCGAAAATCATCATGGATAGTCTTAACGCCTTCGCCTTGCTTTTCTCCCATGGATTCTAAAATTTTCTTATGGTAGGCCTCTTCCTTGCGGGAAAGAGTGTTGATAAGATTTAAAGACAGCGGCCGATAGTCAAATTCTTTTAAAACTCCTCCGAGCGAATCAAGATTAAGAGAAAATGTTTTGTCTTCAATAATAATCTTCTTTTTACCATCTAAATTTAAATCGATTTCCTTGATGCTCAGCCATTTTTTGTCTTTCTTATGCAAAATTCCATCTGCAATTTTATCGGCGGTAATCAAATGGCTATAGATGGCGCTTCTTAAATGAAACAGGTAAAGACCCCCAAAAACACCGTGCCAATACCCGCAGTTACACTGCCCTTTGTATAACTCCTTTGTTGCCTCTTTTAATTTTGTTTGATCGCTTCTGGCTGCCTTCCTTTCCAAGCCAGCGATCTTTTCGCTTACATAAACCATCTTTTTATGCATCTGGTTGGTTTCGGGATATTTGTTAAGAAAATTTAGCCATGAGCCGCCGGACCACTCCATCATCTCTTCGTAAGAACCCGAAGGTATATCTATCGTATCAATAGCTTTATTATCTTTAAGATAATCTGAAAGCTTAATCAAGTTTATCCATTCTCTATTTTGTATAAGTGCTTCAAAAAAACCTTTCAGCCAGTTTTCTTTAAAAACCCATTCATGCGTACCTGGCCATTCTCCGAATTTCTCTCCATCATCTCCATAAGTAAAAAGCAGATTATCTCTATGCCTAGATTCATTCTTAAAATAATCTATGGTTTCATGATGCAGCTTAAAAGGCATGGTATAGCGAAGTGTTTTATCCGACGGGAAAATCGCAATCTTTTTGGTGCCTTTACCGGTGAAGAAATAACCATGCAAATCTTCCTTCTTTAATCCAGCCCTTAAGAAATGAGTATCGTCTAAAATAGAATATTTTATTCCGGATTCATTAATAGGCTTAGCGAGACCCGGTTGCCAGACGCGCTCGGGTATCCACATGCCTTTAGGTTTTTCGCCAAATCTATTCTTAATATAATCCGACATCATATTGATTTGGCCTTTTAAGTCTCTTTCGGGAAGCGCAGGCAAAATCGGCTCGTAATAGCCTCCGCCCATCATTTCAATCTGGTTTCTCGAAACCATTGTTTTAATCAAGCTTATAGTCTTGGGATGTTTTTCTTCCAAATAATCCAACAGACAACCAGATACATGAAAGGTCATTTTAATATCCGGGTAATCATGCAAAAGATTAAGAAAGGGACCATAGCAAAGCTTGTGTGCCCTTTCGAAAATATTATCGAAATTACCCACCGGCTGATGAAAGTGCAACGCCATCGCAAAAAATATTTTATTCATATTGGTCTTGTTTATTGTTTATGCGGTGTAAAGTCTATCTCTTAATTTGCAGGCGATATTTCTTGCCGCCAGCATCTGTAGATAGAATTTTCTCTTGGATTTCTCTGGGTATTTTGATAGGACTAAAGTTTTATAAGCGCTGAATAACGCCTCTTCTTGCAATATAAGGCCTTTATTTATAAGCTTCAAGCTCCATGTCCGGCCTTTGTTAGCCCACCAAAATTGACAACTATGAAGAGCCTTGTCTAAAGATTCCCGAGCATCCTCATAAAGACGTTTGGTTTCTTCGCCATCTTGTACGTGGCTTGCGGCATTGACAAGCTTAAAACATATATGCAGATGTTGCCATTGAAGGCTATGTATTTTATTCGCCGGGTTTCTCCAAAGAGGATAGTAATCCTTGACTGTAATATCTTCTTTTGTGGTACTCCAGGATGAGTTAAGCGGCGGCTTTGATTCTTTAATAGGGAATGTATCCAAAAGTTCGCTTATTGTAACAACCTTGATATGCGGAATCAATTGCTTCTTAATCTTTCGTTTTTTGCTGGCGATAATCTTAAAAAGCTTCTCTAAAAATAACTTCTCCCAGTTTTTAATATGATGGCCAAACGTCTCCGCATCCATCGCAGTAATAACATAGATGTCTTTCTTTCCTTTTGCCAAATATTCCAAGGCAGCGATAAAACCCAAGCTATCTACGCTGCGGAAACTAACTCTATTGCTAACAATATCATCTCTAAAAAAAGTAATTATGTGGGGGGATTCTGCTTTAGTTCTATAAATCACATCCAACGGCCAATCATCTGTACAGGAGACACCGCTTAAAAGCACCCATTCATAGCCTAAATCTTTAATTAGCTGGCCGCTGCTGGCGGAATAACACATTTCCGGCAAGAAAAAACCGCGAGGCTTATAATTTTCTCCAAAGAATTTTGTATTGGTCTCATTATTGAGTTTTATCTGCCTTTTGGACTCATTCACCGGGATAAGTGGCAGGATGGCGTGATATTTGGCAGATTCCACAAATTCAATCTGTCGGCTTTTTGCCAATTTATTAAAATCAGATATTATGTCTGTGCCGTTATGCTCCGCCAGCATTTGGGTAAGAACACCGCAGATATTAAAGGTT
>Ga0194113_10009500_pt1 | contig 11729 bp, 6 predicted proteins | sample TA2MahC200mmetaG_FD_146193 | JGI IMG/M metagenome (GOLD analysis project Ga0194113, IMG submission 146193) | Freshwater microbial communities from Lake Tanganyika, Tanzania - TA2015017 Mahale Deep Cast 200m | ecosystem: Environmental > Aquatic > Freshwater > Lake | place: Tanzania: Lake...
TGACCAAGCCGATCACGGCAACGGCGGTGATGATGCTGCACGAGGAGGGGCGGCTGTCGCTGGACGAGCCCGTGTCGAAGTACATTCCCGAATTCGCGGACGTGCAGTTCGAGAAGCAACCACCCGCTCGGCCGATCACGCTGCGCGATTTGATGACGCACACGTCGGGTGTCGGCGGCAGTCAGCAGAATGAAGGCACGTTAAAGGCGACCGCCGAGGCCATCGCGCGCCGACCGTTGCTCTGCCAACCGGGCGAGAAATGGAACTACGGCCCCGGGTTGACGGTCTGCGGGCGCGTGGTCGAAGTCGTGTCGGGCCAGCCGTTCGAGCAGTTCCTGGCTGAGCGGATCTTCGCGCCCTTGGGCATGCACGACACCACGTTCTTCCCGAACGACGAACAGCAGAAGAGGCTGGCACGGCTGTACAAACCCGGCGCGGCAAAAGGAACCCTCGAGGCCACCTCGCACTGGCTTAGCCACTTGGGCGAGGACCGTACGCCCAATCCCTCGGGCGGCCTCTTCTCCACCGCTTCCGACCTGGCCCGTTGCTACCAGATGATCCTCAACGGCGGGGCCTACGGCGGCCGGCGGTTTCTCAACGACCGCACCGTCAACGAGATGATCTCCTGTCAGACCGGCGAGTTGACGACCGGTTTCACGCCCGGCAACTGTTGGGGCCTGGGGTGGTGCGTCGTCCGCCAACCGGAAGGAGTCACTGTGATGTTGACGCCCGGCAGCTGTGGCCATGGCGGCGCGTTCGGAACCCAGGGCTGGATCGACGTGCAACGCAAGATGATCTTCGTGTTGATGATCCAACGCACCGACTTCGGCAACAGCGACGGGGCCGACATCCGCCGGGCTCTGCAACAGATCGCCGTGGACGCCATCCATTAGGCCCTCCGCGCGACGGCGCGCCGCCCGCGGCTCGCCAGCGCGACGGCAAGACGGCAAGAAGCTGGCTACTTCGGCGGCTCGTACTGCTCCAGATAACCCTTGAAATCGATGATACGCTGGTCCGTGTCGCGGTATGGAAGAGGTTTCGGGTCCAGCCAGTCCACGACGGTGTCTTTGATAGCGTACGCGAAGAAATGGTTTCCCGCCGGACTGTAGTGGCCAATGAAATACCGCTTGAAGTAATCGGCCACGCTGAGGTTGAAGCTCTTGTAGTCCTCGCGGTGGACGAGATTCATGTCAAAGACCCGGAAATCGTTTTCGCGCAGAAACTCCACGATCTCCTGATCGTACCGGCCGCCGTCCTCCAACAGCGAGCGGGTCACGCGATACGGATCCAACAGGATGATCATCAACTGCTTTCCGCGCTCGCTGGTGAACGTCCGCGCCTTCATCAGGATCGTCTTCGTGGCGGCAAAGGAGTAGGCATCGAGCAGCGTAGCCACGGTGGCTCGCGGGAGTGGATGCTCGTCCAGGTCCAGCGGGCGATTCAGATGGCCGTTCAGCTGTTTCAGTTTCAGCGAGTCGATTTCCTTGATCTGGCCGCTGGCGTAGAGCGCCATCTGCAGGGCCAGATCATCCTTCAGATTCTCGACCATCCAGTCCGGATCGGTCATCCTGGCAAGGTCATCGCGGCGAGCTATCCGGCTGTCGTGTTCCTCGATGGCACCCGTTGCCAGATTCATCTCCACGTTGGACCAGAAGTTGCCGTGGAACATGCGGCCCCGGCCCTCGTGGTCGTTCTGGTTGCGGTTCCACGACGCCGTCAACATGTAGCGGCATCGCAACAGGCTCCGCACGTGATCGTCTCCCCAGATGTACAGCATGACGTACTTCGCGCCGCGATCTGTCTTCTCTTCCCGAACCATCCGCCGGTACGCCTGATAGACGCCGAACCCCCCCATGCCGAAGTTGCGAATCGGTTCGCCCAGGTGAGCCGCCAGGTACTCCTGCCATGTCTCGCCATCGCTGACCTGATGGCACTGCGTGAAACTGTTGCCATACGTGTTGATGCGGCACGGCCTGCCCTTGTACAGGAAGCTCGTGCGCGTACCGTCCGGCTGAGCCGTGGAAAACGTCGCGCTTCCGTCAATCCCGTCCCTCGGCATGTAGTTACCCAGAATGTAGCCCACTTCCGGGTCGAACTGCGCCCATGACATCTCGTTCAAGAAAACATCGATCTCCCTCGCTGACGCCACGCGCGCCCGGATGAAGTCCTCGAACAAAGGCCCGCTTCCCGCCTGTTCCGCGGCCGCCGCGTGGACCGCACACAGACTCACTGACAACGTGACGACGAAATCGATCCAGCGATCGCGCATGACAGACACTCCTGAGGAATCGTGACAGAACGAAGCACGGCGCGCACGCGAAACAGGACTCCAGCAAGGCCGCGCCTCCCGCCAACTCCCACGTGATGCTCCTCCATGCTCTCCTCATCTCCGCGGTGTCGATCGGCTGAACACCATGGGGCGAATGAGAGCAGGCAGGAGCCGGACCAATAACCGTGACTGTTTTTCGCCGGATTCCGCCCCACAGGCGGGCTGACGCGTTTTCACGTTCCGTCAAAGCCCGCCGACAACCCATCTTCCACGTCCGGCGTTCGCGTGGCACCGCAACGCGTCTTGCCCACCGCCAATCGGGAGGGGGCCAACCGCGGCCCTGGTCCCTACAATGGACGCAGACAACTCCGCGGTGACCGGCAGTGGACGACGTCCACCTGCCGGTCGTGCCAACGCTTGGCCTGAGCACGCGAGTGTGCGGATGACGCGCGACTACTCGACTCGAAAGGCCCGGCGACTCGGGTGGCGACAATGGGCCATGAAGGGCCGTAATCATGTCAGGAAGTCGCCGCATTTTCCCGATTGTTCCCATGCAACGCACTCGTTTCCTGTTGCGCATTGCGTAAAGGCAACAGCAGTTCCCGCATCGGCAACTGCGCTGAGGTGCGAAGCCAATCCCCACAACGGTTCGCTTGATGAGACCATCTCATAGTTTGAACAGCGTTGGTCGTGATTGCGATCCGCCAAGCGATGGAAGCCTCAACGGGCCGCAGCTTGTCCGTATTCCGGTTTCTGCCGTAGTGGCCATTGCATGTCCATTGCTGATACTGAGCATTATCACGCTCGTGTGTCGCCTGTCGAGTCTGGACATTGCGGTCAGTTCGTTCTTTTTTGACGCGAACCCGGATCGATGGCCTCGGTTTCACGCGGAGCCCTGGTGGACGCTGTACCGGTACGGTGCGGTTCCTGGTCTTGTGATGGGCACTTGTGGGATGGCACTAGCCGTGTTGGCGGGTTGTGTCGGGCGGTGGTCGACATGGGGCAAGGTCGGGTTGTTTCTCGCGCTGATGTTGGCAATAGGTCCCGGTCTGTTGGTAAACGGGTTGATGAAGCCACACTGGAACCGGCCGCGGCCGAGCCAGGTCCGCCAGTTTGGCGGCCGGCTGGATTTCGTCAGCGTGTTGGGTCGGGTGTCCTACGATAGGGCGCGGTCCTTCCCGAGTGGGCATGCGTCGATGGGGTTCTATTTGATGGCCCCGGCGTTCGCGATTTTCCGCAGGAACCGCCGTCTGGCGTTCGCGTTCGTTGTGCTGGGCCTGGCAGCGGGCGGGCTGATCGGCCTTGGACGGATTGTCCAGGGCCGGCACTTCTTGAGTGACGTCATCTGGTCAGCGGCAATCGTGTATGCGTCCGGCGTCGTATTGGCTGTCCTGTTCGGCTTTCACCGGCGACGCGCGCGCGGGGCCGTGCAGCAAGCGCGGATGATCGCGTGAGAGGAGCCACGGCAGCGCGTTCAAACCGCTCGCGGGCCGAATCGCCCGCCAGGCACACGGTGCCGCCCGTATCATTTCCGACGTCTTGGATTGGGAATTTTGGGCCACCCTGGTTGCTGCCACAGAGCGACTACCGCTCCGTCTCAAGCTCCTTGATGCAGACCAACAGCTCCTTCTTCAGGTCCGCGTCGACCTCTCCAACGATTTCGGCCAACGCTCGCGATTCGCTGCAGTACGTTTCCACGAAGCTGCGCGACGCCCCTCTCATTTCGCGGAGATTGTCGATGCGGTCCAGTAGCTTGATGACTTTCGCTTCAATGCTGACCTGGGCCAGATGTTGTCGATCCCGGCGTTTCCGTTCGTCACGAGGCGCCGAGCTGCCTTTGGACGGGTTAGTCAACTCGCCAACCATGGCTGCCACCTCCGGTCCAAATTGTGCGGCGATTTCGCTCAGCGGACGGCCCGTGTCTTCCACCACATCATGGAGGAACGCGGCGGCCACCATCGTCGGGCTGGCCAGCGGGTGCACGGCCGCACGGCCCGCCACGCGGGCGGGATGCGTGATGTAGGGCCGACCGTTGTACTTGCGAACTTGACCGGCATGCGCCTCTCGCGCGAACGCAGCTGCTTTCAGAATCAAATCCATGCGTTTCCTCCTCCTAGGGCGATGGTGAGACTCCCGCCGCGTAAACGCGGGGGCTTCTCGGTGGAGGTGGTTGCCGTGATCCTAGGGTGACGGTGACACTCCCGCCGCGTAAACGCGGGGGCTTCCGCTGCCTAGAGCCTGACGCCTGATGCCTGAACGTAGGGTGACGGTGATGCTCCCGCCGCGTAAACGTGGGGGCTTCCGAGCTTCGCGCCCACCGCAACACGCCCTGCCTCTCACCTCTCACCTCTCACCTCTCACCTCTCACCTCTCACCGCTCACCGCTCACCTCTCACCGCTCACCTCCCACCTCTCACCGCTCACCGCTCACCTCTCACCTCTCACCTCTCACCTCTCACCTCGTCGCCGTGCCGGCCAGCACGGGAGGGATGGGGCAGTCGAGGAAACTGGCGATGGCACGCAACAACTCGGCCTCACCCACGCTGATCGTGCCGTCGGCCACAACGACCAGAACGGCCGCGGCGAGAAAGCGCTTCTTGATCGGCATCGAACACAAAGAGATTTTTTCCAGTGCGGTCTGGATCCGAGGCAGCGAACATTCCGCGGCGTCCGCGAACTGGACCCGGCGCGGGTCGAGTTTCAGGGGGACGATGGCCTGGCGGAACCGCTGCTCCGCCATCTGCTTGTCCCGCTGGCCGGCATTCGCCAGCGCCGACATGACGAGGGCTGCTTCGGAGCTGATTCCCCGCAGACCGTAATAGCGCACCGGCTGTGGTTTGCGGCGCGTGAAGATGCGGTCCAGATGGCCGATCAGGACGCATTGCACCACGAACTCGAACAGGTCGATTCGCGCATCCGCCTGGATGAGTTTCTGAACGGTGTCGCGAAACCGGTCATACTGCGCGGCGGAGAGTTGCCGCAGTGTACCTTGCGCGAAGTCGAGCAGCGGCAAACGCGCCGACTTGCCGATCGGGCCCAATTCACCCGCCAGCTTCGCGGTTTCCCGACTCGTCCCTTCTCCTTCCGCGATGTTCAGCGTGCGAAGCTGCACCTCGCGCATCGCGGCGTTCTCGTCCAGCAAGAGAGCGAACACGACGCATCGCGCGCTGAAAGGATCGCGGAGCGCGGCGGAGAGAGATGCGGGAAGGCGGGCGAGCAATTGCGACGCGTAGTCGACATGATCCGCGGTCGGCGCGCCGACGGCGGCGATCACTGCCGCGGGGTCCGCCGCGATCCGTTCGCTGAAACCCAATCCTCCGATCCCCGATACGACGTGAGGATAGCCGCCAGGCATGGCAACCGGCGGCGGGGCCGGCGCGGTATCGCTCGTCACGACCGGCTGAACGCGGGGAAATGTGCCGTCGAATCGCGGGTCGATGGCGAGGATTCGCTTGAGCAACGGCGGGTGCGTGGCAAACGGGCTGTGCGTCCAGCGGTACACGGCGCTGCCGAAGAACATGTGACTGATCGTCTCGGCCGCCGGCGCCCGGACGTACGATTGCTGAACCAGGCCGCCGATCTTCTTCAAGGCACCGGCGATCCCCGACGGGTTGCGGGTGAATTGAACGGCCGAGGCGTCGGCCAGGTATTCCCTTTGCCGCGACACGGCCGCCTTGATCAGACGCCCGAAGAAGAGCCCCATGTAGCCGACGATCATGACCGCTAGGCCGAAGAGGACCAGCAGCGCGGCGCCCCTGCCCCCGCGACTCGACACACGACGGGAGCCGCCGCCCAACCGCATCGTGTAGTATCCGATCAACCCGACGATCAGGATGCCGTGCAGAACCCCGATCAAACGCAGGTTGAACCGCATGTCGCCGTTGAGAATGTGACTGAATTCGTGGGCGATCACGCCCTGCAGCTCGTCACGCGTGAAATGGTCCAGTGTTCCTCGACTGACGCCAATGACCGCGTCGTCCGGCGTGAAACCGGCGGCAAACGCATTGATGCCCGCCTCTCTGTCCAGACAGTACACGGGCGGGACGGCCACGCCGGATGCCAAAGCCATCTCCTCCGTCACATTCAGCAAACGCCGCTCGGAACTGTCCCGCGTCGACGGCACGATCTGACGTCCACCCAGCAGCAGCGCCACCTGCTTGCCGCCGGCACGCAGCTCCCACGTCTTGTACAGACTGCCCGCCGCCACGACGGCGGTGACCGCGCAGACAACAGCGACCAGTATCCCGGCGTGAAGCCAGTCCCACGACTGGTCGTGGAAGACGCGCCAGAAAGCAAACGACCCGATCACGACCGCGTAGATCGTGAGAATCATGAGCACCACGGCCAGGGCGAACAACACGATGAGGATGCGCGTGTTCCGCCGCGCCTGCCGCTGCCGGTCGAAAAAGTCCATGCTCTTCATGATGGTGTTGCGGCCACGGGCCGTTGTCAGGGCTCGCGCGGGATCAACAAGAGGGAACCCGTCCAGGTATCCTGGGGAATCACGATCCGCTCGCCTTGCGCGATCGAGCGGCGAAACACCTGCATGCGGGTCCTGCCCGCGTCGGTGTACCCGAACGACCAGCCGTCGGCCGGCTTCCAGCCGCTGTCCTCCAGCGCCTTGTTGTCCCGCGAGGTGGCCACCAAGAGCGTCGTGTCTTGCTTGGCGGTCACGGCGACGCGAGCCTGTTCACCTCCGAAGGTCCGCGTGATGCGCCATCCCGTCAGCTCCCGCGGCACATCAAACCACTGGTACGCGCGGTTTGAAAAAGCGGTCGCGCCGTCTTCCAGAACGCCGTCGCTGACGTGCTTCGTTTCGACAATCAACTCGGGCGTCTCCCAGCGCCGCGGCGGTTCCCAGTTGTTCGGCCGATAGTAGAAGTGCCCGTCCTCGGCGCCGATCAGCAAGTCCGGCCGCCCGTCCCGGTTCCAGTCAACGACGGTGGGGCTGGTCGTGTGCCCGGCCAGCCGCGTCGGATCGACGGGCCCTTCGTTTTCGAACACCCACGGCCTGTCGGTCGTCGAGACGTTGCGGAAAAAGTCGACATTGACGCCGTTGACGAGCAGGTCGAGTTTTCCGTCGCCGTCCCAATCGGCGAAACACAGCTTGCGCCGCCCGCTCCTGCCCGCCACGCCCGCGTTCAGACGCAGCGGTTGCCCGTGGCTGTCGTGGAAGATCCGCTGTCCCGGCAACAGCAGCAGTTGATCACCCCGCCTTTGGCGGCGAAACCACGTCAGGTAGCCTTCGTGGTCAAGCATCACCAGGTCGTTCAATCCGTCCGCGTCCAGGTCGATCACGACGGGCGTCGTCCGCCACTGCGTGCACAGCTCGTTTCCTTTCGGTTCCCACCAGTTCCAGGCCGGCCTGGGCGGCGGCGCATCGGCGGGCCAGGCGACTTCGACGGGCTCCGCCTCGGCCAGCTCCGGACGTCGCCGACTGCCCACGTTTCTGTACCAGACGACCTTGCCCCAAATGGAATTTACGACAAGGTCCGCCAGCCCGTCGTGATCCCAATCGGCGACACTCAACGTGGTGTATCCCCACTTCGCCTCGCACGGTCCCTGAATGGACCCGTTCGGCCCGGCCTGAATCCGCAAGGTGGTTCCACCGGCCTGCAACAACACCGGTTCTGCCCATTGCGGCGGATCGCCCGGACGAATGTTCTCGATGAACCCAACGTAACCCGCGGTGTTGCCGCAAATCAGGTCCTCGTCCCCGTCCCCGTCCCAGTCGTAACTGCAAGGCGTGGCCAATGCGCCGAACTTCAGATTGTCGGCCTCTTGCCTGAAATAGACGGGCGGCAGGAACTGAGGCAGGCCCGCCACGACTTCGCCCGTGTGTTCCACGAATGCCACTCGTCCGTCCTCATCGCCAACGATCAGATCGATGTCGCCGTCCGCATCCCAGTCGATCGCCGTGGGCGTGATCATCTGGAGGTCCATCCGGATCGGGCTCCCCGCGTGCTCCAGCCGCCTCGCCGCGGCATACCGGGGCTGCGTCCTGGAGCCCACGTTCTCGAAGTAACTGAAGCCATCCAGAAACTCGCCGCACAGCAGGTCCAAATCGCCGTCGCCGTCGAAATCCGCCAGATTGGGCGAGGGCATGCCGAACACGTCGACCGGCTGGCCGCCCGCCTCGATCTTGACCGGTTCGGCGTAGTCCGGTTCGTCATCGGTCCCGCGATTCCGCAGCCAGTAGACGAATCCATGCAACGGGCCATTGGTCCACGTGCCCGACCGGTCGAAGGCGTTGTCCCAGCCGTAGTCGGTCCAGTCGCCGACGCCAACGATCAGATCCATTGCGCCATCACCGTCGTAGTCCGCGTAACGCCACTGGTTGGCGCGCACTCTGTTCGGGTGCACGTTCGACGTCGCATGGATCCGGACGCTCTTCTCCAAACGTTCCTTGCGGAAGTCGACCAGTTCGAAACCCGGCGTCAGAATCCGCGGCTCCGGTGTCGCCGTCGACAACGTGATGTTGCTGATGCCCGGTCCAACAAGCACGGGCGCCTTGAAGACCGGCATCTTCCGATCGCCACCCGGATTCTCGAACAGATACGTGCCTCGAAACGGCACGTCCGGACAGGAGACCACCAGGTCCAGATCGCCGTCTTCGTCCCAATCGATCGGCATCGGCCATGCCCAGAGACCCACTCCCAGGTACGAGGTCGCGCCGGGCGATTGATACGTCACTCGCTGTAGCGTCTGGCGCGAGGCGTCGGCCGCGAAAGCGGCACTCGCGCCAGCCGTCAACAGACACACAATCCTCAACAATCGGTGAATGGGCTTGGCAGGCATTCTGTGATTCCGTGAACGAGCCGTGTTACTCAGTGAGTGCGCCGCGGAGGACGGTCACCGCGGTGCCACCCGGAAGGACGCGTCCATCGGCAACTTGGACGTGGACGATCCCGCCGCGTGCGGACACCTGGTTTCCGATCAACGAGTCTTTCCGCAATCTGGCGCGCCAATAGGGGCCGAGGCAACAACGGGCCGAGCCCGTGACGGGGTCTTCGTCGATCCCGGCGGCGGGGGCGAAGAACCGCGAGCAAAAACGTCCCGCGGATTCGGGTTTGCCGCGTGTCACCCTTCCGCGTGCTGGTTTACAATACCCGTCGTGTGACGCTTCATTCTAGCGCCATTCGTGCCGCGTTTCAATTTGGAGTCCCGGTGGGAGATCCGGCAACCGTCGAACGGGCGAGTTGCCGAGTGTGGTGGTTGCTGCTGAGTGCGGGAACACGGTGTCCTCGTGAAAGGCGGCAGAGGTCGCTCCTGCTAGCGGCAGAACTCAACCGAGGGAGAACATCATGAATCGAGTTGCCATGCTCCTGGCGTTTCTGTGCCCCTGGTCGGCGGCCATGGCTCAAGAGGCCGTTCTGGTGGACGTTTCACGCATCTGGGACCGGGCACCGCACAACGCGTTCACCGACCTGGTTCGCTTCCAAGACCGCTGGTTCTGCGTCTTCCGCGAAGGACAGGGGCACGTTTCCGACGACGGCGCCCTGCGCGTGATCACCTCGGAGGACGGAAAGGCGTGGGAGTCGGCCGCGCTGCTCACGTCCACGAACTCGGATTTGCGCGACGCGAAAATCACCGTCACGCCCGACGGTCAGCTGATGCTCTCCGGAGCGGAAGCGATGAACCAACCCGTGGAGTACAAACACCAATCGCTTGCCTGGGTCTCGCCCGACGGCCGCAACTGGAGCACACGCCACGACATCGGTGACCGCGACTTCTGGCTGTGGCGCGTCACCTGGCACAAACAGGTCGGATACGGATTCGGATACGGCTGCCGCAGCGACAACCGATCCATTCGCCTCTACAAGACCACCGACGGCAAGAGCTTTCAGACATTGGTTGCCTCCGCCTTCGATGAAGGCTATCCCAACGAAACATCGATGGTCTTTTTGGAGGACGACACGTGCTACTGCCTGTTGCGACGTGATGGGACTCCGGCCAGCGCGCAGCTGGGAATCGCCAAGCCACCCTACGACCACTGGACCTGGAAGGACCTGGGCATCCGGATCGGCGGCCCCCACATGATCCGACTGCCCGACGGACGGTTCGTGGCAGCCGTCCGATTGTACGACTCAAAAGTGCGCACCTCGCTCTGCTGGCTCGACCCCGAAATGGGAACGCTCACCGAGTTCCTGCAGCTGCCGTCCGGCGGCGACACCAGCTACGCGGGGCTGGTCTGGCACGACGGACTGCTCTGGATCAGCTACTACTCGAGTCACGAAGCCAAGACCAGCATCTACTTGGCGCGGGTGCGGTTCCATTCGGATCGGAAGTGAACGCGTGCGATCCGGTTGGCGAGCGGCGGGCGTGAGCCCGCCCGGTGGCGAGCAGCTACCAACGCAACCCGGCCAGCTTACGCTGGCGGCTCGCCTTTGCCGCAACTGGCGGCCAACGACGCTACCGCCGCAGTTCGAACGGCGCGAACAGGCCGTAGCCCAGCGTATGGTACGCGCTGCCTGACGGCGGGCCTTGGTCCGGCCCCTGCTTGAACATGCCGGGCCAAGCCGAGCCAACGGTGCCTCCGGCGTGGTGGGGTCCCAACGTGTTCTTCAAAGTGCCGATCACAACAACTTCCACGATGTTGTCACCTGTCTTCACTGCATCCGTGACATCCACCTCCCACGGCCGCGACACGAGGTGTCCGCAGAGCTTGTCGTTGACGAACACCTTCGCGACACTGCCGTACCACTGGGGCACGCACACCTTGAAGCGACCGCCGAGCCAGTCGATCGGGAACGACTGCCGGTAGGCGACGCCCGCCGCGTAGAACGGCATGCCTTGCAGGTTCCAACCGACGGCCGCTTCACCCAACCCGCTGCCGTCGACCAGGTGGATCGCGCGCCGGTCGAAACCGCCGGGCCGCACCAATTCGCTGGACACCGATTGGATCTTCACGCCGGTGACCGGCGCGGTGCGTCCGTCCGCGCCGGTCTCGTGGAATCGCACTTCGCCCAGCCCGACAAACGCGTTGCCGATCTTGCCATCCTTCGTGGGGAATTTCACGCCGTCGTGGTTCTCCAGGATGATGAATTTCACATACCGGATGCTCTTGCCGGTCGCCGGCAATGTCTCCGCGAATGCGGTTCTGGTCCCCACCGGTCCGCCCGGGGCGCGCGCGAGTTCGAAGGTGCCGAGCGGTACGGACCAGGCGTCCGCGCCTTCGAGCATCGCCGACCCGCGGACCTCCATCTTCTTCACGCCGCGGCCGGGCAGCGCCGATTCGTTGTAGTTCCAGACTTCGAGCGCCGCGAGATCCACCGGCCGGCCAAGATCGAAGGCAACGGCGGGCGCGCCGTCATCGCTCTCCTTGACTGCCGGGTCGCGCGCGAAGCCGACTCCCGACGTCATCCAGCCCACGCCTTCGAGATCCGTCGAGTGCGCCACTCCCTTGACGATCGCAGGTGCGAGCGGTGGCACGATGACGAAACCGGCGGGCGTGGATCGC
>Ga0194113_10009503_pt1 | contig 11725 bp, 4 predicted proteins | sample TA2MahC200mmetaG_FD_146193 | JGI IMG/M metagenome (GOLD analysis project Ga0194113, IMG submission 146193) | Freshwater microbial communities from Lake Tanganyika, Tanzania - TA2015017 Mahale Deep Cast 200m | ecosystem: Environmental > Aquatic > Freshwater > Lake | place: Tanzania: Lake...
ATCCCAAGCGCATGCCAAAGCCCGTTCCAAAAGTTTAGTCAAATCTCATCCGGCTTTTCCCGGCGAACAGCCTGTCTTTCCAGATGAAAGAGCCGTGAAGGGGGGCAATGACTTCGTGAATAAGAAAGGCTGGCAGCCTTTTCATAAATTCCAAATCCGAAACTCGAAATCCGAAACAAACCCCGCCTTCGCTTCGAGGAAAGGTTTGGAAGGCTTTGAATGAATGAAATTCAAAATCCGAAACAAAATCCACCTTTAATGCCGTTGCTTTCGCAGGAAATAGATGCAGCCGCTCGCCAGGCAAACCATCCCCAAGACCGACATGAAATAGGTAAACCCTTTGAAGAAGCCGAGTCGCGAAACGTCGCTATGAGCCAAGTCTTTAAACAGTTGGACGCCGACTGACCCGGTATACCCGATCGAATCCGCCACGTAGATTGCAAAAACCGCTGTGCCAGCCACTCCGGTCGAGGCAATCAATCGATCGAATAGCACCGACCCATACGGCACATATGCCAGATACGAACCGAGTCCAATACAAGTCATCCACCAAAAGCCATCGATCATGCCCGCATCGAGCAGCAACGTGCTGATGCCCATCAGCCCCATGCCGCCGATCATAATTGCGAAAGCTCCGATCAATCCCCGCCTGTTGTCCTTGATGAAGTTCAGCAATGCCATAGCGCCAATAACCCCGAACATCACGATAGTCTCGGCCTTAGTAATAATGGCCTTGTGCGCGGCGTACGGATAACCCAACCCATCGAAGAGCTCGACTTGATAATTGTCCCGAAAATCACGATACGCCGTCAGAAAGAAATAAGACAAACAGAGCAAGATTAACCCGGCCAGAAAATGCTTCACGAAGGCCCAGCGATCCGAACTGTCCATTGGCTTCCGCTGCACGCGCGCCGCAACATCGGCATCCGTCGGTTTCGGCAATTGATTGAGCATCCAGACCGAAAGCAGGAACAACGGCAGGAAATGCAACCCAGTGATCGCCGGCATCCATCCTTCACTGACGCGACCGAGCGCGGAAGCGATGCTTGGTCCGATAAGTGGAAGGCGCCGCCACCATTCGGCCACAATCCCGTCCATCATGGCGCGCGCGAAATCTTTGACCACCCCGCTGGCCAAAATGTAGGAGCAGCTCAGCCCGGCAAGCAGCAGCTCGGACGTGCGCCTTCCTTCCAAGTACCAAACGACCATTCCCCAAACCATCCCCAGCGGCAGGCCATTCAGAAAGATCGCCACGACTTTCAGGTTGTTCGGAACGATGCCGTACAGAACCAATGCGGCCTCGCCCCACAGAATTAAAAAGATCAAAGCAAAAACCCGGCGGCCTGGCGTGATTTCAGAACAGACCTTAATGCCAATGTATTTCGACAGCGCGTAACCGATGATTTGGCTGATGACAATCGCGGTCTTCAGTTCCACCATCGAATTGAAGAAAAGTTCCCCGTCGAATTTCGCCGCCGCAAACGGCTTGCGAAAGGCGTACATGCAAAAGTACGTGCAAAACGCCGCAAAGATGGCGTAGGTCACGAAGATTGGTCGCGGCGCTTTTTCGAGTAGCGACGTAACTTGCATAAGTGGGTGTTTAGCGCGCTGCATTCGTCGCAGCGCAGACTTGCAGCCGGCGCTACGCTAATCCTGCTTGCATATTTAATGTTGGCTTTCCGTGCAAACGGCGTGAAAATTTCGCTCACTCTTTAATGGTAATCGGCCGATTATCGCGCTGCCGCAAAAAGGCGGCGACTTCGGTTTCCATAAGTTGGCCCGCAGAATCGATTAAGACCTCGCGGCCAACGCGCTTTGGCGTCTGCTGTTGACGCTGGCTTTGCCAAACGGCAATCGCCTCATCGACCGCGCGCTGCAACTCAGCATCCGGAGCCAGGAAATCATAGCGAAATTCGGAAAAGCCAGGCAGTTTGCGCAGGTTTTGCTCGGCGACGTAACGGACCACGCCGTACGGGTCCTTCAACAATTGCGCCTGAAATGGCGCCAGCCACTGAGTCCCGGAAATTTCCTGCGCGGGTTCCCAACCAACATGCCATGCAGCAATGACCCGTTGCGCCGCGTGCCCCTTCAACAACCACAACAAAGCCGCCGAAACGTTTTTCTGTTCATCGGTCAACGGCAACGCTTCCATTCGATAACGCTTGGACAAGTGTTCCTGCGTCCAAGCCAACGTCTTGTCAAGATGACAGAGATTGCAGGCATTCGGCACGCCATGGCGAACGGCGCTGGTGAGATTCGGTGACGCGACTTGATGACTTCGAATCGCACTGAACAAGGCATAGGTCGTGTGCGGCATGTGGCAATTGAGACAGTTGCTCCCGGACGATTCCGGCGCATGAAAGGCGTGGCTGCTGATTTCCGAAGTGTACTTCGGCTCGTTGTGGCATTGCGTGCAGGCCGCGCTTTCGTTCATGCGCGGTTTCAATTGGTCCACGGGATCGCTTTCGTGCATCGAATGGCATGATAAGCATGACATCGTGCCGCGCGTGTAGCAGCCCGACACGGACATGGCCGTAAACTCGCGCCCGCCAGCGAGAATTGTTCCATCGTCCCACCAACGCTCGCGAAAGAATTGTGGATTGCGCTGGAGATCGTCCCGGCGCTCCTGCGGAGAATGCTCTGTCGGATGCTGAATGTAATAGCGCGTCTTCTCCAAGTCATCACCGGGGCGAAACAGCTCGCCTTCGCGCGCGTACTTCATGGCAAACTCATCGCGCATAATAAAGACGCCATGGCATTGGCCGCAGACGTGGCTTGACAGGCGATGATCCAGTTTGGATGGGTTTACAATGCTTGGATCAGGTTCGTCCTTCACGTGCGCCCGGTACCGTCGAACCGGATTTTGATTGACCTCGACATGACTTTTGGCCGGGCCATGGCACGCTTCACAGGAAATGCCCAATTCAGCGACGCTGGTATCGAGTTGCCCCGTTTTAGCGTCCAAGCCCGGGTTGCCGCCGGTGCTATGGCAACGAATGCAGTGATGATTCCATTGCGTGACAAATCCACCTGTGTCGCCGGGCGGCCGCATGAAAGCCGCTTCGCGCGGTATCCAGCGTTTGGCTTTGACGAGATAAACGAGCGGCAAGGTTTGCATCAGTCGCGGATAACGCGGGCTCGCGACCCAATACGTTTGATAATGATGCGAACCAGTAGCCATCACCACCGGCAAGCGGACGCGGGGGATATCCTTTAACGCAAGTTTTTTCCCGCCCTGCACGACATACATCAATTCGTCCGGGTCCGGCATCTCGGCCCAAAACCTGTCGCCTTCGCGAAAAACGCGATAAGCGAGGCCATTCGACCAAACCGTTGCGCCGTCGAAGTCGCCAATGATGTTCTGCGGAAGCGCCGGTTGTGTCATCGTGCGATGAAAGGTGCGATGCCAACTCGCATGTTGCGCCGGATGACAGGCGTCGCAACGCTGTGAGGAGACGTAATCGTTGCGCGGTTCCAGATGCGGCAGCGCGGCTTCCAAGCGCTTCTTGTTTTGACTGAGAAGAGAGGACTGGCGCCAGGAATGCCAGCCCAGGGCTGCGCTTGCCAGCAGCGCAAGCAATATTGCCGCTGACATCAACAATCGTCCCCTCAACTTTTGCGCTAAATCACCAGACGCCATACGAACAAATCTTCGTCTTCACCAGTGCCTGAATCTTCTTCCACAGGAGAATTTGATATTTGGTGGACATTAGCCCTTGGCTTGTTTAGTTGAAGGAAATGAAGCTGCCTGGAATTGTCGGAAACCAAATCATTTGCCTGTTCGCTGTTTTCATTACGGCGTGCTCGTCTCGAGACGAACGGGCCAACAACGCCGCGGCGACGGATGCGCCGGCGCTTCCTCCGTTCGCCGAAACCAAAGCGAAAGCCGAAGGAGGTGACGCGCCGGCGCAAAGCGCGCTCGGCGAGATTTACGCCGAAGGAAAACAAGTGCGTCAGGATTACAAACAAGCAGCCGAATGGTATCGCAAGGCCGCCGAACAAGGAATCGCGAAAGCGCAGTTTAATCTCGGCGGCCTTTATGACATCGGCCAGGGCGTGCCGGCGGACGAAGCCGAAGCAGTCAAGTGGCATCAGAAGGCTGCCGAACAAGGGCACGCAGCCGCCCAGTACACGCTCGCCGGGATGTACGGCATGGGACGCGGCGTTCCTCCAAACCCGAAAGAGGCGCTTCGTTGGTATCAGCGCGGCGCCGAGCAAGGCGATGAATTGGCGCAGTTTAATTTGGCGGAGCGCTACGAGCGCGGTTCGAACGTCGTACAAGACCTCTCCGAAGCGTACAAATGGCACAGTCTCGCCGCGGAGCGAGGCTTGCCAGATGCGCTGACCGCCAGAGATCATTTGAGGAAGAGAATGAGTTCCACACAGCTTGCCGAAGCGCGGAAACGCATCGATGCCTTCCACGAAAGATTTTCGTCGAAGCCCAAAAACTAACGTTTGACGGAGCGCGGACCGCCGAGTCCGCGCGTCTTTCGTGGTTCTAAATTTAACTTAACTGCGCCTTTAGACCCGGCCAGTGCGCGCTCCGTCGCTACGAAAAAGCGGGTTTTGGGATGACACACGGATTACATCGCCAAAACCCGCCGAACCCTTCCACCCGGAAGGGAAAACAAAACTGATTAGCCCCTTCCCCTGAACCTGTCGCAGCACAGGCGAGACGCGCTGTCCTGCCATTGCGCCATGGCAAGTTATTGCTTCAACCGATAAAACTTCCGCGCCGCGGTCGGTTGAACCGCGAATGGACTCGTCGCGTTCGAGACTGCGGCCCACGGCCCCGTAATAGCATCGGCCGATTCCAAAACTGCGGTTCCGGTCCACGTCAGGCTCAGACCTGTGCCAGTGCGCGCCGCAGACAATTTGGCTGGTTCAGCCGGGCCAGCAGCGGCGATCACTTCAAGGTTGTCAATCGCCCACCACCAATTGTTTCCGGCATCCAGATACCCGAAGGTGATCACCATGCTCTTGGCGCCGGCCGGGTTCTTCAACGCCACTGTGACGGTCTCGTTCGGAGCATCGTCGTGGAAATTTGCCCCGCCTGCCACTGATTCCCAGCGCAACACTTCAATCGGCGCTCCTCCATCGTAACTGACTCGAATATTTGCCTTCTGTTCCGGTTCATCGCGCCAGCTCGAATCGAATTTCAACGAAAGGCCATTCGCCGGCTGACCGGCAACGTCAATCGGGCGCGTGCTTAGAAACGTGTTCATCGTGCCAGCCGTTCGCGGCAAGTCATCCCATTCATCGCCATCAGCAATTGCAATGGCGCCGGTCCCTTTCAAGAATTGTGTCCGTTGTTGATCGCCCGCCGTGGCGGCCCACCAAGCTCGATCCGCGAAGCTCCAGCCGGCCCATTCCTTGACGCCGTCATTGGCGGTCCCTGCCCCGGGCACGCCACGGTCGTCAACGACCCAGCTCGCAGGCGGCGTCTTCGTCCAAACATTCTGCTTGGCGCCGCCACTTCCCGTGGTGATGCCTTCTTCGACATTCGGACCAAGCGCCAACGAATTGAAGTCTTCGGAAAAGATTCGAGACCCACCCGCTGGCGCGGCGGCAGCACTTATGAGCTGAACGGCATTTATTGGCGCTCGGGGCGGTGAACCGAGCCCAAAACCGCCGGCGGTCGTAGCTTCAATCTTGATCGCATTAGCCTTCAGGCCGCCAAAGACGATGTGAGTGCCTTCGCCGTGCGTCCCAGTCGGCGGAGGAACAGGCACTTGAACATAGTTTGTGGGACGGTTAGGAGATTGAGCTCGCACATAATCCTTTAAGACCGCTCCGCTCGCCGGATCAACGATGCGGTAGCCGCCGCCCCGGGCGTTAACGCCGCCAAGCGCATAAACAATCACGTCATATCCACCTGATGTCAGTTGAGGCGGAATATTGGAAACGGTGACACTGGTCGTCGTAGCATTGCCGGTATCAAGGTACCCCTCCAAAAGGTTATGATGCGGTGTGCCGACGTCGAAATTGGTGCCGTTCGGCTCTCCGCGAGTGCCTGATGCCCAAGTGCCATTGGAGCCCCACACGACGGCCACAGCGGTGGTGCTGGCGCCCGGCGCATCCGCAACTATGGTACGGTTCGTCCCATTTGCGCCGTTCAGATTGTTCCAATTCGCCTGCACTGCCAGTGGCGCGCCCGCAAGGGCATTCGATGCCACGATGCCTCCGGCTTCGTTCGCGCCGAAGTTCAGGCCGATACCGTACCGCGCGATAGCCGGCAGGGCTTTTAATTCCAGCTCGTTCGGAGTGAGCGCACCCTTTGAATATTTCAGCCGATCCAAGTTGCCCACATATTGCAGGCCACCGGTAGGCTCGGAGCCAATATAGAACACTTGTTCTGTGCGGGAGAAGTTAACACCGCTCGGATTAGCGGCATTTCCATTATAATTGGTTACGGTATGCCCCAGAACTCCATCTACGTAAAAGCGAATCTGACGGGCCGGGCGATCATGCACGACAGCCATGTGGTGCCAGCCACCGTCATTCGGAATGGCTGCCTGGGACGCTTGATCGACGATTCCCAACGTAGTGACAAATGCGGTGCGGTTCGTGAAGACCGACGCCGAAACCGCTCCGCCTGGACCGTTGTTGTAGAAGAAAACAGATCGCGCTGCTGGCGTAGTGAATTTCAACCAAGCCTGAATCGTAAAGGACGCGTCGCTCGGGTCGAGGGCGAGGACCTTCGCTGGATCCGGAACGGCCACTCGCTGTCCTGCGGCGAACTGGAGCGAATAATCGCCTCGAAGGCCGGAAGGAGAGTCCGCCGAGAAGGTTGGCCTTCCGACAAATGCGCCAGTCAACTTCCCATCTCTGCTCGTCACCGCAGTGCCGGAACCTTCGTTGAAATCAAATTCCATCAAGGGCTTTGTGCCGGGTGTCGTCAATTCCACGGTATTAGGCGCGATCTGTTCCGCGGATAAGATTGGGAAGGCGTCGCTGATCTTATAGTTCGCCGTGTTGGTCGCAGTCGCGCGGGAAACCGCTTCAGAGAATAACACCGTGACCTTGTTCGGCCGTGTAAAGGTATTTGCTGACACTAAGGCCGGGGCCTTGGTATCGGCATTGACAGTCAAGACAGCTCCGAGGCTGAAGAGTTGTCTGCCGGGTATCGATGCCAGCACGACGTACAGGTCACCGTTGTTCGCAGGCGTCAGCGGAGGTGTGGTGTAGGAGCTGCCTGCCGCGCCTGCGATCAATTCACCATTACGAGCCCACTGATAGGTAACGCTTACGTTCGTTGACGTCGCTGTGCGGCCCGTTGCGAGGGCCGTGAAGGTTGCGGTTGGCGCCGGTGTCGCTTCGGGAACCGTTACACTTTCCGGCTGCCGGGTGAAGGTGATCACGGCGCCAACGGGATTCGCCGCAGTCGATAAGAACGCGCCAGAGATCGGTGGTGAACCGTTAGCGGGCGGATTTGCCTGGCTCGGCAGTTTCCAAGCCACACCCAAATTATCTCCGCCGCCGCCTTCCTTGTGCAATGCTTCAATATAATAGCGTTTGCCTGCGGTCAGCGTAATCGTTCGCGGAGTTGGCCATTGGCTTTCGGCAAATTGATCCGAGCGCTTGGCGGCTAGCGTGCTGCTGCCTCCGGAAGTCAGCCATTGTCGGCTGTTGGACCACGCAGCCTCACGAGCAATCAGTTTCTTATTGGATGGATTTTCATCGGTGCTCAAGTATAACTCACCATTGTCGTCGCAACTGATAAAGAACACATAGTTCCCAGTTTCAGGCGCGGTCACAAAGCCTGAGACTCTCTGTCCGTAGTTATCGGCGTAACTGGTTGGGGTCTGGAAGCTTGGAATCAGCTCGACGACATTTGGCGTGTTGGGGAAGGATGGGGCGGAGGTCAGGTTGGCAATCGCGCTGCCGGAGATGCCGGTATAAACCTCACGCAGCAGATAGCCGTTGGACACCACAAAGGAGGTGAACGCCACCGAACTGTTGGGGGCAATAACATTTCGTGCCGAAGAGATGTCCCTAATGCCACTGACGGTCGCCGCATAGGTTGTCCCAGGGTCCTGCTGCGACGTGCTCAAAACAATGGACCTGCCATCTGCGCCTAAACTGGCTCCTGTCACGTTCAAGCCCGCTATCGAGAGGCCGGTCAAGACAGGCACGACCTGACCTCGGATTTCACCGCCTGGATTGGCAGCGGTGTGAATATTGATGTACATCAATCCGTTGGCGAGCCAGTTAAACTGATCCGCCGTCAAAGTCACGCTGCCAGCAAGCGTGCCGCTGGCGCCAAAGGCTCCGCCATTAAACGGCGCGAGGTTAATTGCGACGCCTGCTGCTGCCTCAGCGCCAGCCGGTGCATGGAAATGCGCTGCGGTAGCCGTGGCGCTAAGGCCTGAGTAGGTGATATTAAACGTGAGCGTGTTGCCGGCCAGCGTTAAGGTTCCCCTTCCCGTGGCGGTGGTGTTCACCGGATTAGGCCGTTCCGCCGCGCCGGTCAAAGTGGCGGTGTAATCGAGCGCGATTGGCTCAGAAAAATTCAAAGTGGCATGAGTTAAGGACGGAGCTCCCCTGGCAGAATCCAGCGTTGGCACTGCAACATCTGGCGTTACGCTCAAAGCGGCCTCAGCACTTGTCGCGCTGCTAAAGGCATTCTTAACCTCGACGCTGTACTTAGTTCCACTCTGGGCCAGCGCCGCGGAACTGACAGTGAAACTTGGGCCGGTCGCTCCGGCAATCGCTGTTCCGTTCGCTCTCCATTGATAACTGAAAGGTGGCGTGCCTGAGGCATCCACACTAAACGTGACCGACCCCAATTCGCCAGATGTCACCGGAGCAGGCTGCCTCGTTAGCGTGACCGCGCCAGAAGGTATATGCGATGAGAGGAATGCACCTGAGATCGGTGGGCTGCCTTGGGCAGGATCCGTCGTGACTCCAGGCAATTGCCAAGTAACACCGACACTGTCCCCGCCACCGCCTTCGTTGTGGAGCACTTCCACAAAATACTTCTTGCCGGCTTCGAGGCGGACGGGCGCTGAGCGATTTTCAGGATTGGTCTTATTGCGTCCACCCGCGTTCGATCCCGGCGTGCGCCATTGGCGCGCGTTGTTCCACTGCGGTTCGGCTGCGATCAACCGCCTGTTCACTGGATTTTCATCGGTGCTCAAGTACAAGCTGATTTCGTCATCACCGCTGACATAGAAGATATAATCGCCGGTGAGCGGCGGATGGATGTAACCGACGAATTGAGAACCGTAATTGGCGCCCGCTTCATTGCCTCCGTTCGGCGGATATTCAAAATTGGGCTCGAAGCTGACCGAAGTTGGATTGTTTGGGAAGGCAGGGTTGTTGGTGACGAAAGCGATCGTAGCGGGATCGGCTGCATATTGCCAAAACCTGCGCGTAATGAATCCCTGCGATTGCAGAACAGCCAATCGTGTGGGATTCGGCGTGATCACGTTGCCCCGCGCAGCGCGGTCCGTGACATCAGCAATGAACAACGAGTAGGCCGTGGCCGCATTCAATGTAGACGTTGTCAGGACGACCGTGTCGGGAGTGGCGCCTAGGACAGCGCCAGTAATGTTCGCGCCTTGGTTCAGGACGTAGTTAGCGAGATTTAAAGCACTGGCTTCTCCGACGGGCTTCGAAAACGTCACGACGATTTGGTTCGCGTTGCCGCGCGTGCTGGCGGTCTGCGCGGCAGGCACGGTTGTGTCGGCGGTAACGGTTACTTTTGCGCTCTTACTAACGGCAGTCCCACTGGCATTGCTCACTTGAAGCGAAATGGTGGCGCCATTGTCGGCAAAGGTTACCGGGATAGCAGCGGTGCGGTTAGTTGCACCCGGAACAGCAACGTTGCTTTTTAGCCACTGATAACTAAAAGGCCGGGCGCCATGGGCTTCTCCGGTGAACGTCGCGGTGGTATTCTCAACTGCCGTGGCATCGGAGGGATGACCCACAACGGAGGGCATTGGAAGTGTTGGGTTAGCCCACTGGATTGCGGCATCGAACAGCGCAATGCCCGAGGCGTTTACTGCAACTCCGCTGTTGTCGGTCAACGGCAATCCAATGCGGCGTTCGGGGGCAGGCCGACCGTTGGCCATCACGTCGCCGCGTTCGAATCCGAACAGAATGGCGCGCGCGTCGTTGCCGACTTGGCGGCCGACCACGATCGCTTTTGCTCCAGCGAGGCCCCAGGCAACGTCTGTGGCAGCGGAAAAGATAACATTGGTTCCGGCGCGCAAGCCGCGGGCTAACGGATGACTCGCGTTGACGATATTGATATTGGTAACGCCCGTCTGTGCTCCGAAATCGGTCGCCGCGGTCCCAGTCATTCCCAAATCATCGTAGTTGGCGCTTTCCCAATTGATCAAAGGAACGACGGAATCGCGGAACTTATGCACACTGTCGACAAGCAGGTCGCCGGAACTGACGGTGGACGAAACCAGAATCAGATTCTTGCCATCCGCATTCGCTGTTTGAGAGTTAGGAGCCGTGACACCGGTCACGGTGTAACCGAGAGTGACGAGCCGGTTTGAAATCGCCAAATCACTGACGGAAGGCGTAGCCCCATGAACGAACAGAGCTTGCAGCGCAGGCGTGGCTACGGCGGACTTGACAACGACGCCGTACATGTTGCGACCGGCACTGTCGGCTTGGAGCAATGAGAACGTGCCGGCTGGAACGACCTTGGAATAGACGGACGACCAGTTCTGAATCGAGCCGCCAGGGCCAGTGGCATCGCCGTTTTCATCGACACCCACTTCGTCAGGGACACTCGCGTCACCTCTTCGGTTGCGACCGGTTTGCACCGGAGCAAAGCCTTGGGCATGGAGCCAGCTCATGCCGGTCCAGGTGCTGAGCGGACGGCCAGCTTCGGGTGGATCATCACCACTGCCGTCAGTCAACCGGTTGTCAACCAGGACGAACACAATCGCGGCTTGCGACACGGTAACGTCGAGTTTGAGTTGAGCGTTATCACGATTGTCATTGCCGATCATGATGTATTCGCCCCCGGCGAGATAACTGAGCGCACTGATGGTGACATTCGTCGCGGCGCCGTTCCACTGGTGCTTGCGGTCCACGTACGCGGGCACATCCTCGCCGAAAACCGGCACGAGGAAGGGCGTTAGGAATTCGCCCTCGATGCCGTTGGTAAATGTGATCCCGGTGTATTTGGCCGTCACCGTATCGGTGGCTTCGTTGTCACCCCCTGTCTCGACCACATTGGTAATGATCGGAAGCGAACGGGCGGGTAACGCCGACAAGGCGAGAACTGCAGCACCCAAAAGGGCGCAAGACGAGTTGACTAAGCTGGCGACGGGTTTGGTATTCATGCACTAGACTAAGTTTGAGTTTAACCGCAAAAACTGATTGGTCATTGGCCCTGATAGTTCATACGTGGCTACGAACCAGCGCCGAGGTATGGCCGCTCCTATGCTATGATAATCCCGGACGGTTCCGGCGTTATCTCATAGACCCAGGCAAAGTTGTTGGATTGCGTGCGCATACTCTGTTTCGGAAACACGGGCGTAACTACCGCCCCACTCTCTAGGGAACGGTGCCGATGCAAACACATTTCCTGGTCCATGGCAACAGATTTTTCACAGGAGCTTAAGGGGGGCACATGGCCATTTCAGCTGGAGTTCTGACAATGCCCCGAAGCATTTGGCCATTTGGCAATGCTTAGCGTGAGCTCCGAAGGCGACACCGGCGCGCCAGAGAGTTTTGAGTCGGGTCTGGCGCCGGCAGT
>Ga0194113_10009504_pt1 | contig 11725 bp, 7 predicted proteins | sample TA2MahC200mmetaG_FD_146193 | JGI IMG/M metagenome (GOLD analysis project Ga0194113, IMG submission 146193) | Freshwater microbial communities from Lake Tanganyika, Tanzania - TA2015017 Mahale Deep Cast 200m | ecosystem: Environmental > Aquatic > Freshwater > Lake | place: Tanzania: Lake...
TCGACCGGACTTGGACTTTCACCAGTTTTCGTCATGTCTTCGGACTCGCACGTAGCGGCGCTCGGGCGAGCGCCGCCATTTTCGAGACGAATGCAAACAGCGGCGAACCCCAGTTCGCCGCTACGCCGAAAGCCGATTCCCGCTCGCCAGCGAGGCGCCCAGCGAACCTCCCCTCGGCGCACAGACTCGGACCCGCGAAGCTCACTCTGGCCAGGAGACTCTCCTCGCCGAACCCTGCACGGACAGTCCCCCGCAAACTCCAAATCCTAAATCCTAAATCCTAAATCAGAAATCTCCTCGGCCATCTGCTCGGACGGCTCTTGCCAACGGCTTGGTGGGGCTTTAGCCTTCGCGTTCATTTCGGCCGGTTGCTCCGCGCGTGGAGGACGGGCCGGCGCAGGATCGCTTTATGGCGTTGATTGTACAGAAATATGGCGGCACCTCGGTCGGCAACACCGAGCGCATCAAGAACGTGGTGGCCCGGGTGGCCAAGTACCGGGCCGAAGGCCATCGCTTGGTGGTGGTCGTGTCCGCCATGAGCGGTGTCACGGACAACCTGATCAAGCTGGCCAAGGAAATCATGCCGCTGCCCAGCGAGCGCGAGATGGATATGCTCCTGGCCACGGGCGAACAGACGACCATCGCTTTGGCAGCGATGGCGCTCCATGCCATCGGCGTGCCCGCCGTCTCGCTCACCGGCGCTCAGGCGGGGATTGTCACCGACGGCGTCCATACCAAGGCCAAGATCCAAAACATCACCCCCAAGCGCGTGCACGCCTTGTTGGACGGCGGGCAGGTGGTGATCGTCGCCGGGTTCCAGGGCGAGACCCTCGAGGGCCAGATCACCACCCTGGGCCGCGGCGGCTCCGACCTCACCGCCATCGCCCTCGCCGCGGCGCTGAAGGCGGACTTGTGCCAAATCTACACCGACGTGGACGGCGTCTACACGGCCGACCCGCGCATTGTCCCCGGCGCGCGCAAGCTCAGCGAGATTTCCTATGACGAAATGCTCGAGTTGGCCGGGGCAGGCGCCAAGATCATGCAACTGCGCTCGGTCGAGTTCGCCAAGAAATTCGGTGTGATCTTCGAGGTGCGCTCGAGTCTGAACGACAACCCAGGAACGATTGTGAAAGAGGAAACCAAAAGCATGGAAGACGTCGTCATCCGCGGCGTCTCGCTGGACAAAAACCAAGCCAAAGTCACGCTCATCGGCGTGCCGGACCGGCCCGGGACGGCCGCCAGCATTTTCAAGGCCCTCGCCGAAGCGGCCATTAACGTGGACATGATCGTGCAAAACGTCAGCCACGGCAGCGGCACACCCACCACCGACCTCTCCTTCACGGTGGACAAGCCGGACCTGCTCAAGGCCCAAAAGGTCATCGAGGGCCTCAAGAAGGAAATCGGCTTCCGCCAAGTCACCGCCAACGAGGCCATCGGCAAGCTCTCGATCGTGGGCGTGGGCATGCGCTCCCACTCCGGCATCGCCGCCCGTATGTTCGATACCCTCGCCCGCGAAGGCATCAACATCGACATGATCTCGACAAGCGAAATCAAAATCTCCGTCGCGATCGACCTCGCCAAGGCCGAACACGCCACCCGCGTCCTGCACCAGGTTTTCCTAGGCGCCTAGGCGCCCGCCCCCGAACGACGCCACGCCCAGCCACCGCGGGGGCCTCCACCGAAGCCCGACGGCCAAGGCTTACCACTGGCGAAGCCGATAAAACGCCCGCGGAGTGCCCACGCTCGGGCCCGGGTCCGCCCAGAAACTCTGCGGCAGGATCGGGCTCACAGCCTCGAACGGTAGCGATAGATCGAGCGTCCGTTCCACCCGATACACTCTCCCCTGCCCTTCCCACTCGAGCCGCACGCCCGCCGTGCCCTCGAGGACGATCGGGTTGAACCGCGCCGGCTTGGGCGGTACCGCTAGGTCGGTCACCACGAACAGGCCGTCCAAGCCGAAGTTGGCCAGGTCCTCGAGCGGTTGAAAGGCGCTGACCAGGTCCAAGTTGCGCGACACGACATAGCCTTGGTCGCTGAGCAGGTCGCCGTCGGTGACCGGACCGCGGTCGGCATCCTGAAACCCTTCCTCGATGGAAAGCCAGACTTCACCGCTCGGCCACACATGCACCGCATCTAAACCGTAGTCATAGTCCTTGGCGGGCCGGCGGAAGCCCGCCAGCAGCTCCGCGTTGGACTTGACGACCTGTCCCTGGCTCGAGAGCAAATCGCCTCGGCCCAACGGTCGACCCAGGGTCTGGGAGAAGGCGCCTTGCCGAATCGAGAACCACACCTCGCCGGTGTCGCGCACTTGCACGGCGTCCAGACCCAGATCGGGCAGGGGCGGCATCAGGCCGAACGCAGCTAGCAGACTCTGGTTGGACTGTACCAGGCGGCCTTGCTCGGAGAGCAAGTCGCCCTCTTGGATCTGACCGAAGGTCTCGCTCCAACCCGCTTCCGTCAGCGAAAACAGGACCTCGCCGCCCGGACCGATCTCGAAGGCGTCGATCCCCAGATCGGCCGTGCCTGGCTCGAAGCCCAGTCGCCGAATCAGGTCGCGGTTCGAGCGCACCACCCGGCCGTCGTCGGTGAGGAGGTCGCCGCCGCTGCGCCGGTTATGGGGCCATTCCCCCCCGGTGCCGGAGGTCATGCCGCTGGCGGTGGAGAACCAGATCTCGCGGAAGGGCGCGGCGAAGAGGCGCAGCCGAAAGACGCGCGCGAACTCGCCCGCCGTATCGTCCAGATCTACTTCGAGCAACGGCCAGCGGCGGACCACGGCGCTGCTGCTGTTGGTGAATCCTCGGGTCAGTTTCTCCTGGCCTTCGGTCAGCACGGTCGCCAGTCGCATGGCCTGCCGCAACGCCACTTCGCCTCCAACCTCGAACGTGCCGCCGCCGCGCAGGCGGTAGCGCTCGAATTCGCCTGCGCCGACCGCGAGTTCGAGTTCGTCCAGGGCGTACCGGCTGCGAATGGGATGCTCCTCGAAGAGGACGAGGTCAAAGCGGCCGCGCAGCGGTTCGAGGACGGTCGGCCGGCCGCACGGTGGGCAGTCGTCCAGCAGATAGCTCCCGTCCAGGAGCCGATACCGCCAGCGTTCGAGCTCGGGGACGGCCACCAACACCAGCGTGTAGTTGCGTGACTTACCGTCCGCGGCGCCACGCAGGGCGATCTCGAGCCGCGGCCAGTCTGGACTCGGCGCCACCGCGCCGCTGGCCACTCGGACTGAGGCGCCTCCGAGGGTAAGGTCGAGCTCCATCCGTTGGGTCAACTCGGTGCGCCCACCCACACTGTAGAAGCCCGAGCCTAACACCGGCTGCGACGGCCCTGCCGGTTCGGCGAACTGCAGGGCGACCTCCTCGACCCGAAAACTGGCCCAGTCCAACGGGCTCACCTTGGAACGCATCCGGAAGGTGCCACGCAAGGGGAACTCGAGGCTGGGGCCATCGCCGGGTCCTTCCAGCGTGAGCGTGCTGCCGTAGAGCACGCGATACAGTTGGGCCGGGCCGGGTTCAAGCGCGCTCGCCACAGCCACGAGGCTGAAGCCAAGCAACCCAAGCCCCGCCCGTGTGGCGAACCTATTCGAGCGACGCAACAGTTTCATACGAATCGGACACATTAGGGTAAACCGTCGTACCTAGCAGGGCGCGCACTCCGCTGCGCGCCGCATTCCGTTGTCGACAAAGTAGACCGAAATGCCGCGGGCGAGAGACGCCCGCGCTCCGTCGAAAGCAGACCCCAGGTAGGGCGCGCTCTCCGCTGCGCGCCGCATTCCGTTGTCGACAAAGCAGACCGAAATGCCGCGGGCGAGACGCCCGCGCTCCGTCGAAAGCAGACCCCAGGTAGGGCGCGCTCTCCGCTGCGCGCCGCATTCCGTTGTCGACAAAGCAGACCGAAACGCCGCGGGCGAGACGCCCGCGCTCCGTCGAAAGCAGACCCCAGGTAGGGCGCGCTCTCCGCTGCGCGCCGCATTCCGTTGTCGACAAAGCAGACCGAAACGCCGCGGGCGAGACGCCCGCGCTCCGTCGAATGCACTCCCCAGGTAGGGCGCGCACTCCGCTGCGCGCCGCCTTCCGTTGTCGACAAAGCAGACCGAAATGCCGCGGGCGAGACGCCCGCGCTCCGTCGAAAGCAGACCCCAGGTAGGGCGCGCACTCCGATGCGCGCCGCCTTCCGTTGTCGACAAAGCAGACCGAAATGCCGCGGGCGAGACGCCCGCGCTCCGTCGAATGCACTCCCCAGGTAGGGCGCGCACTCCGCTGCGCGCCGCATTCCGTTGTCGACAAAGCAGACCGAAACGCCGCGGGCGAGACGCCCGCGCTCCGTCGAATGCACTCCCCAGGTAGGGCGCGCTCTCCGCTGCGCGCCGCATTCCGTTGTCGACAAAGCAGACCGAAATGCCGCGGGCGAGACGCCCGCGCTCCGTCGAAAGCAGACCCCAGGTAGGGCGCGCTCTCCGCTGCGCGCCGCATTCCGTTGTCGACAAAGTAGACCAGAAATGCCGCGGGCGAGACGCCCGCGCTCCGTCGAAAGCAGACCCCAGGTAGGGCGCGCACTCCGCTGCGCGCCGCATTCCGTTGTCGACAAAGCAGACCGAAATGCCGCGGGCGAGACGCCCGCGCTCCGTCGAAAGCAGACCCCAGGTAGGGCGCGCACTCCGCTGCGCGCCGCATTCCGTTGTCGACAAAGTAGACCGAAACGCCGCGGGCGAGACGCCCGCGCTCCGTCGAATGCACTCCCCAGGTAGGGCGCGCACTCCGCTGCGCGCCGTACGCGGGCGCGAGCGGCCAAAGACCCGACTGCACGACTCCGCTACCCATCGACAACGAGTTCTACCACACCAACCGGTTCAAAGCTACGCCAATCCAACGCCGCGCGGTCTTCGGACCGCTACGGGCTGGGGCGCAGATCGATGATCTCGACCCGGTGGTTGGCGTGTGGGTTCTTGGACGACGGTCCCTCGGTCAGGACCAGGAAGTCCCCTTCGAGTTGGTGTTCCTGCACCCACTGCCGGCCGAAACGGGACCAGTCCTCCGGCGGTTCCAGCGCGTGGACAGGTCGCACGCCGTAGCTCAACTGGAGTTGTTGACAGGTGGTCTCGTTGGGGGTCACGGCGACGATCCAGGCCGGCAACCGGAACCGCGCGATGCTCAGGGCCGTGGCGCCACTGAGCGTGGGGACCAAGACCGCCGCGGGTGTCACATGCTCGAAGGTGTCTTCGACGGCCCGGGCGATCAAGTCGCGCAAGTGGATCTGGCCCTCGAGCCGTTGCGAGCGCAGGGCTTCGCGCACGGGCGAGATGCGCCGGTGCGGTTCGGTGGCGGCGGCGATGCGCGCCAGCATGGCGACAGCCGCCACCGGGAACCGGCCCAAGGCAGATTCGCCGGAGAGCATGACGCCGTCCGTGCCGTCCAGGATGGCGTTGGCGACGTCGGTGGCCTCGGCGCGGGTGGGCAAGCGGCTTTGGGTCATGGACTCGAGCATCTGGGTGGCGGTGATGACCGGTTTGCCGAGCCAGTTGGCGCGGTGCAAGATCTGTTTTTGGACCAGGGCGATCCGTTCGATGGGGACCTCGACGCCCAGGTCGCCCCGCGCGATCATCAGGCCGTCGGCGGCGGCCAGAATGGCATCCAGGCAGTCGAGCGCGCTGGCCCGTTCGATCTTGGCGATAACCAGCGGCTTGCCTCCAAGCGCCGCCGCCGCCGCCCGCACCGCGTGCACGTCGTCAGCCGATTGCACGAACGATTGGCTCACCACATCCACACCCTCGGCGAGCGCAAACCGTAGGCATTCGTGGTCCCGCTCCGTAAACGCGCTCATCCCGAGATCGATCCCGGGCAAGTTCAGCCCCTTGCGCGAGCGCAGTTCACCCCCAACCCCGACCCGGCAGCGCACCTCCAACCCTGCCACAGCCTCGACACGAAGCTGAATCAGGCCGTCGTTGAGGTAGAGCGCGTCGCCCGCCTTCACCACCTTCGGTAGGGCCGCAAAGGTCACGCACGCCCGCTGCTCGTCTCCGATTGCCTCTGCGGTCGTCAGGGTGAACGGAGCGCCTGGCTCGAGCTCGATCGGCTCGCGGGCGAGGGTTCCGATCCGCATCTTCGGGCCCGGCAGATCCGCCAGGATGGCCAGGCGCTGCTCCTCTGCCCGGGCCGCCGCGCGCAGCCGCTGTATCCAATCGCGCATGGTGGCGAAGTCCCCATGCGAGAAGTTTAATCGCGCCACGTTCATGCCGGCGCGGATCATTTGCCGCAGCACCTCCGGCGAGCTCGAGGCCGGTCCAATGGTGCAGACGATCCGGGTCTTGTTCAGCGGTAGTTGCATGGGCGCAAGGAATACCAAACCGCCCCGCCCGCCACAACCCTCCGCTCGGCCGTGGGGCAGACGCCTCGAATCTGTGACCGAGCCGGGCCACCGCCGATCCTGGCACTCCGGCTAAGGCGTGCGAATCCGGAAGTACCGCTGCTCGTAGTCGGTCGCGTCGGTGTCGAAGTCCATCCGACCGGTCGCGCCGGCGGTGGTTTCACCGATCTTCTCCCAAGGCCCCTCGACCACGTTGGTGGCCGCTTGGACGTCGTAGGTGTGACCGACCAAGCCGCGGAAGCGCAGGCGGACCTGCTGCTCGCCCGGCAAGAGGGTGATCGACATCGCCGCCAGAGTCTGGGCGGCGGCCGGGGCCTGGACGTTCAGCGTGACGGTGTTGGTGCTGGTGCCGTAGGTGCCGCTGGCGACGTAGTTGAAGGCCCGGGCGTGCAGGGGCGGCGCCGATACCATCGAGGTCCTCAGAAGGAGGCCCAGGCCCGGCCGGGATCGCCCCACCTCCCCCTCCACCTGGATTATTCGGATCTCGCAGCACCAGAGGGAAACCACTGGGCGCACTGTCGATCGAGCCAATCGAGCTGGTTCGAGAAAAGGAAACGCCGTTGGATTCGTTCCGCCGCCCGCCGGGCGCCCGCGTGATCCTGGGCCTGCACAAAGAGCTCGAAACGAATCATGAAATAGTACGTCGCTTCCGCTTCGGTCAGTCGGTCTAAGTCTAGCGCAGCGAGCTGCAACTCGGCATCGACGTAACGTCGGTTGAGCACGAGCGCCAACGCGTGGTTGCAGCGCGCGGCGGGAGTGTCAGGCGACTCGCGGCGCAACTGGCTGGTGAGCCGCAGGGCTTCTTCCGGAAAGCGGCGGTTGATGAGGAGCGCCGCGGCGTAGTTGTTGCGGAAAATCGCGTTGCCCGGAACCAGATCGTGCGCCCGGGACGCCGCCTGCAACAGGGCGTTGGCGTCCTGGCGGAGCACCAGGTGGGCGGCAAAAACCGCCTCCCAGTAGGTCGGGTTCTTAGCCTGCGCGGTCGCGTGCGCAGCCAGGACCTGGGCGGCAGCCTGCGGCGCATCCATCCGCAGCAAATCCGCCGCCACTTGCAGAGCCAGCGTGGCGTCCGGGATGCCCAACGCCGCAGACTGCTCGAGAGCCAGTTGCGCTTGGGTGGCGTGCTGGAGGCCGTACTCGGCCCGGCCCTCGAGGTAGTGGCTGAACCCGGTCAGGGGATGCTGCCCCTGGCCGACCAGCCGCAACTGGATCGCCACCGCGCGGAGTTCGTCCCAAGCCCGGAGGCTGACCAAGGTCTGGGCATACAACAACCAGAGGCGTTGACCGACGGGCTGTGACGGGTCGGCCCAATCCGACACGCAGGCACGCAACAGCTCCCGCGTCTGGGTGTCCAGCCCCAATTCGAGGTACGCATGGGCCTGCGTGATCAGGTCCCAAGCCGTTTGGGGCGGCCGCCGAAACTCGGTCGCCAAGCGGTGCGCTTCCGCGCGGCGGCCTAAGGCCACCAGCAAATGCCAGTGCCGAACATGGTCCGCAACGCGATCGGCCTGAGCGCGTTCGAGGCGGTCGAGTGCCGCCAGAAAACCCTCGTAGTCCAGCAGCCGCTCGCAAACCTCGAGCAGGAGCCGGTTGGCGAGCAACCGTAGGTCCCGCTCCTGCACCGCCGCCTCGAGGCGGGCGCGGCCGGCTTGGATCTCCCCCGGCGGCCCCCAGCCGGCGAGATAGGCCGCGTGGTAAAGCGCGACGTCACGGTGCTGGCGCCACTGGGCGCCCCAGGCCTCCCAGTGGCGGCCGAATTCGGTCCAGTCTCCGGAACGGGCTAGCGCTTTGAGGTACACCGCCCGCTCGGACTGGCTCAGCTCCTCAGCTCGCGGTTTGAGCAACGCGAAGATGGGTTCCTCGAGTTCCAATTTGTCGTAGACCGCGCACGCCAGGGTGACATCGGCCCGGTTCGTGCCAGTGAGCTCGAGTAACCATTCGCTATGGGCTAGGACCGGACCGGGAAACTCTCGCACCGTGAGCTCGGACTGGACGAAATGGCCCAAGAGCCGGCGCAACAGCTCGGGATCGGCCCGGTTGTTGACCAGTGCCGCCCGCCAGGCTTGGGCCGCCGCGACCTCCAGACCTCGGCCCGCCAGCCGGCCGGCGGAGCGGTCCAGGGACCAAGCCTGAAACAGGTCCAGCAGGCTCACCTTGACCGGCGGCATCAAGCCCGCAGGCGAGCTGGTCCAGACTCGTAACAGGCTCAGACCCGACAGCAACAGCACCGTGCCCCCAGCGATGGCCACGCGGCGAAACCAGACCTGGCGCAGCAGGACCTGGTACAGCAGCGAACCTTCGATCCGCTCGCGAAGTAGTTGCAGCGCAGGTTGCGGCATGGCACGACTCAGGCGTCGATGCTAAGTAGGGCGGAGCGGCGGCAGGACGCGCCCTCTGCCGCACGGCACAACCCGCTCGGGACAGGGGAGGCAGCGGCGCGTGCAAAGCCGCGCCTCCTCCCTCCCCGGAGTCGTCCAACGCGAGGTCTCATCGAGTCACAGGCACAGTCACCGGCCAAGCCGTAGTGTGTCCCTGAGATGCTATCGGCAGGCAACCCCAAAGGTTGAAGGGTGTCGGCAAGTTCGCGTGCAGGTTCGCGCGCTTGACACCGAGCTGGTGCCGGAGTATTTGGCTCGCTCATCCTGGAGTTCGCGTTCAACCAAAGTCGCGGTGAGCACTCGGTTCGCACCGCAATCCCGCGAACCCGACCGGCATATGAAGCCTGAGATGACGCAGCGGTCCACACGCTGGGACTGCACTTTGGCCAAGGTCCGTCTGAGTTGGCCGGTCCGCCGACTGACACGGGCAACGGTGGAGTTGGCCGTGCTGGCGTTTGCCTGCACCGACCCGATGGCGGCCGCTGCGGAAGGGCGCGAACCGTGGCGGCTCATCACGCTAGACCCAGGCCATTTCCACGCCGCGCTCTTTCAGCGGCAGATGTTGCCGGGTGTGTCCGAGCGGGTCCATGTGTACGCCCCGCTAGGGCCAGACCTCCTGGCACACCTCGGGCGCATCGCCCAGTTCAACGGCCGCAGCGACCGGCCCACAAGTTGGCAGCTCGAGGTCCATGCCGGCCCGGACTATTTCGTGCGCCTACTGCGGGAGCGACCCGGGGAGATTGCGGTGTTGTCCGGGCGCAACGGTGGGAAAGTGGACCGATTGCTGGCGCTGGTCGGTAGCGGCCTCCATGTCTTGGCCGACAAACCCTGGATCCTCGAAACCAGCGACCTGCCCAAGCTCGAGGCCCTGGTCCAGGTCGCCCAGCGCCAACGCCTCGTGGTCTATGACGCCATGACGCAGCGCTACGAAATCGCCTACCAACTCGCCCGCGAGTTGGTCCAAGACCGCCAGATCTTTGGCGGATGCCTGCCCGGTTCCCCGGAGGAACCGTCGGTGTTCTTTGCCAGTGTCCATTACCTTCTCAAGGAGGTGGCCGGCCAGCCTCTCCTGCGGCCGACTTGGTTCTTCGACATCCATCAACTGGGCGAAGGCCTAACCGACGTGGGAACGCACCTGGTCGATCTGGTGGCTTGGATCCTCCTCCCCGGCCAAACCCTCGATTGGCGCCGCGACCTCGAGGTCTTCCGCGGCCAGCGCTGGCCGACCCGCCTCACCCGAGAACAATTTGCCCTCGTCACCGGCGCGTCGGACTTCCCGGATTTCTTGGCCGGCGCCGTCCGGGAGCGGCAGCTCGAATACTACGCCAACAACTCGGTCTTCTATGCCTTGCGCGGCCACCATGTCCGGCTCGAAGTCCAATGGGAGTTCGCCGCGCCGCCCGGCGGCAAAGACACCGAGTTGGCGATCTTCCGCGGGCGCCTGGCGCGCATCGAGGTGCGGCAGGCGGCGGCGGACAACTACCAGCCCAACGTCTTCATCGTCCCGCGACCGGGCCAGGACCACGAACCCATCTGGGCCGCCCTGCAGCGCAAGTTCGCCGGCCTCGAGTCCGCCTATCCGGACATCGCCGTCGCTCGCGAAGGTGACGGTTTTCGGCTCGTCATCCCCGACCGGTACCGAGTCGGCCACGAAGCCCACTTTGGAGTCTTGACTCGCGTCTTCCTCGATTACGTGCAGAATCCTGACGCGCTCCCGAGTTGGGAGCTCCCGAACTTGCTGGCGAAATACTACGTCACCACCAAAGGCGTCGAACTGGCACGGCAACAGCCGGCCCGCCCGAACCCTTAACCCCACAAGCACCGCATGAACATCCACTGGCTCACGCTCACCTCGATCGCACACCGGCCCTCGAACACCGATGCACCCCGCCGAGCGCACCCGCGGACGGGCCCTCGCCCTTCGCCGGGCGCCGTTCCGCTCGGGCTCGGCTTGGGCCTGCTGGCAATGGCCCAGCCTGGGCTGAGCGCCCCGGCCGAAGACCCCTTCCAACCGGTCCGGCGGCTGGTGGGCCAGCCTTACCATTCTGGTTTTGCGGATGCGCACGACACCTACAACGGCATGGGCACCGGCAGCGACGGCAAGATCTACTACGTCCTCAGTTCCGAACGGTACGACGTCGGCGCGCAGGTGTTCGCATTCGACCCCCGCACTCGGCAGATCCAACCCCTCGGCGACCTGACCGAAGCCTGCGGTGAGAAAGGCGCCCAGACCATCGTGCAGGGCAAAAGCCACGTGAACTTCGTCGAGGCCAACGGCAAACTCTACTTCGCAACCCACATCGGCTACTACAGCATCGTCGATGGCATGGAGAAAATGGGCATCCCGCCCGCAGGTTGGAAACCTTACCCGGGCGGGCACCTCCTCGCCTACGACCTGCAACGGCGCACCTTCGAGGACCTAGGGATCGCTCCGGAACGCGAAGGCGTCCTGACCATGAACATGGACACCCGCCGCGGCCGCATCTTCGGGTTAACCTGGCCCAGCGGCATCTTCTTCCGCTTCGACCTGGCTCAGCGGAACATGAAAAGCTTCGGCAAAGTCTCGCGCGAAGGCGAGAGCGGCAAGGGAGCCGACTACCGGACCATCTGCCGGTCGATCGCCGTCAACCCCAACGATGGCGCTGCCTACTTCACCATCGGCGATGGCCTGATCTTGGCCTATCGCAGCAGCTCCGACTCGATCGAGACCCTGGCCGGCGAGGACCTCAAGAAAGACTACTTCGGCCTCTACGACCCCACCTCGCCCGGACACATGGGCTACAACTGGCGCCAAACGGTTTGGCATGACCAGGACCAAGCCGTCTTCGGCGTGCACGGTAACTCCGGCTACCTGTTCCGTTTCGACCCCGCGCAACCGCGGGTCGAGGTCTGGCATCGGCTCACCTCCCTGCCCTCGCAGCGGAGCGGGATGTTCGACCAGTTTAGCTACGGGTACTTGGGCTTTGCGCTGGACCCGGACGGTCGCACCC
>Ga0194113_10009510_pt1 | contig 11720 bp, 9 predicted proteins | sample TA2MahC200mmetaG_FD_146193 | JGI IMG/M metagenome (GOLD analysis project Ga0194113, IMG submission 146193) | Freshwater microbial communities from Lake Tanganyika, Tanzania - TA2015017 Mahale Deep Cast 200m | ecosystem: Environmental > Aquatic > Freshwater > Lake | place: Tanzania: Lake...
TCCCCAGCGTTTGACCTGATACACGTCTCCCCATTCTTTCGGCGCCGGGTAGTAGCGCAGCCGGTCCGGCACCGTTTCGTGGAAACCCGTTTCAAAGGCGGCAACCAACGGGATGTGCGGCAGCTTGTCGCTTAACAGGCGCATGGCCGCGACGTAGGGCGGGTTGTGAGCCGGCGCCACATCGCGCATCTCTTCCATGGCGTCCAGCACGTCCGCGTTGACCCGCCGCACGCCGCTCACCCGTCCTCCATGCACGGCCTTGAAGCCGATCGCGGCCACTTCGGACGCGTCGGCGAGGCAGCCGGCCCGCGGGTCCGTCAACTGCTCCAGGCATTGCCGCACGGCCACGGCGTGGTCCGGCACGTGTGCCACCCGTCGCACGACGCGGCCGTCGATTTCCACGAAGCAGTTGCTTTCCGGCGCGCCGATGCGTTCGACCCCGCCGCGCGCCAACTGGCGCTCGTCGGCCATGTCGAACAACCGGTACTTGAAGCTGGTGGAACCAAGGTTGGCGACCAGGATCTTCATGATCTCGACTCCTCCATTCGCATCCCTGACGCGACGGTTGCTCCCGCCGTCGCGAGCGCCCGGGGTGGTTGGTCCTTACGAGAGGAACGCGTCGACCAGCCCTTCGGCCGGCCGCGGAATCACGTGGCTGCTGACCAATTCGCCCACCTGCGCCGCGGCCGTTGCTCCGGCCTCGACGGCGGCACGTACGCTTCCCACGTCCCCGCTCACGATCGTCGTGACCAGGCCCCCGCCAATCCCGACCCGCTTCATGATCTGGACGTTGGCGGCCTTGGCCATCGCATCCGTGGCCTCCACTAAACCGATCAACCCGCGTGTTTCGATCATTCCGATAGCATTGTGCATGGTGTTGTTCCTGTTGCCATGTAGCGACCCGTCAGTAAAACCTTCAATCCCATGTCGGCGGCCCCAGTCCCCCGTCGGTTCCTCGCCGCCTTGTCGTCCCCGTTCGCCGGAAATCCGCCCCGCCGTCATCGGGGAGGCGCGGGCTTCTTCAGCGGCACGGGCAGCACGATGCCCAGATCGTCGTGCGGCCGAGGAATCACCTGGACGCTGACCACTTCCCCGATCCGGCCGGCCGCGGTCGCGCCGGCATCGGTCGCCGCCTTCACGGCAGCCACGTCGCCGGTGACAAACGCCGATACCATTCCGCTGCCAACCTTGTCCCATCCCATGAACGTGACGTTGGCCGCCTTCATCATCGCGTCGGTTGCCTCGAGAAGAGCCACGAAGCCCTTGGTCTCGATCATGCCCAACGCTTCCATCTGCTTCGCCATGTGAGAGAATCTCCTGTGAAAGTCGTGAGTTCGTCTACCCGTGGAAAATCAACCTCGAAAGACACGCGACGCGTCGTCACATCCGCGCACAACGGCCGCTCGCCCCCGGTGCATACAACTTGACGTCCGACGCGGCATCGAGGAAACAGGCGTTGCCCTCGTCCGTGTCGATGTGCACCTCTAACTTGCTGGTCGCGTCCGCCCGCACCAGAATGTCCTCAAACACCACCGTGCAGGCCGGCGACTCGACCCGCAAGTGCACCGAATCGCCGTCCTTCACGCCCAAATACGCGGCGTCCCCATGGTTCATGTGCACGTGTCGCGCCGCTCGAATGACCCCCTGCCTCAACTCCACCACGCCGTGAGGACCGACCAGCACGCAACCTGGAGAACCGTCCAGCCGTCCGCTGTGCCGGACCGGCGCGTCCAGCCCCAGGGAAATCGAATCCGTAAAAGCCAACTCAACCTGACTCACCGAACGCGTGGGGCCCAGAATCCGGACCGTCGGCAACATCCGCCGCCGTGGACCGACCACCATCACCGTCTCCTCCGCCGCGAAAAAGCCGTCCTGATACAGCGGCTTCATCGGCGTCAACTTGTGCCCCGCGCCGAACAGAACCTCCACGTGCTCGTCCGTCAGGTGCACGTGTCGCGCGGAAATGCTCACCGCCAGATCCGGTCTGCACCGGTCCGCGACGCCGCCCCCGGACTGCCCGCCACTCCACGAACCCGCCGGCTGCGAAAGCACAATCCGCCGGACAATCTGCTCGATCGTACTTCGATCTAGCGAAGGAGCTGACGCCATGATGTCACTACCTCGTATAGGTCCATGATCCGCCATGCCGGCGCTTGCCCAACGCGGCCAGCGGCCGCGATCACCGTGGGACGGGCTTCCCAGCCCGTCGCCAGCGCGGTGACGGCCGCGGAAAAACGTCCTACCCCATGCGCGCACCCGCCGCGCAACTCGCCCACCAAGAATCTAGGTCGCTCTCAACCGCCCGGCGAGTCCGTCGCGGGGGCCACCACCACCCGCACACCTTCCTCCACCAGACAACGACGCCATTGGTCCGAAATCCCCTCGTCCACGACCAACACGTCAATCTCCGATAACCCGCACAGGTGCGCCAGACTGCTGTGCCCGAACTTCGAACTGTCCGCGACCACAATCACTTCGTCCGCCGCCGCCATCATCGCCTGCTCCGTTCCCACAAGCAACAGGTTGCTGTTGTAATAGCCCTTGCTGTTCACCCCCGACACGCTCAGCACGGCACGCCGCACGTTCACGCCGGAGAGCATCCCGTTGGCATACGGTCCGAGACACACGCCCGTCCGCGCATGAACGTACCCGCCGATCACTACCAGGTCCGCCCGATCACTGGCCGTGAACAGGTTGGCGACCGGCAGAGAATTCGTCACAATCTGCAGCGCCCGGTCGACCAGCAGACGCGCCAGCTCATACGTCGTGCTGCCCCCGTCCATCAAGATCGTGTCACCTTCCTCAATCAGCTTCTCCGCGGCCCGCGCAATCTGTCGCTTCTGCTGCAATTGAGCGGCCTGACGCCGGTCAAAGTGGGGCAGTTGCGGGGATGGACCCGTGTAAAACACGCCCCCGTGCGTGCGTTTGGCGGAACCGCTCTCCTCCAATACGTCCAGGTCACGGCGAATCGTCGATTCCGACACCTGAAGTTCGTCTGCCAGGGCGGGCAGCGAGGCGAAACCTTGTCGGCGAATCAACTCCAACAACTGGTTCCGTCGCGCTTCCGCCAGCGTCTGCGAGGCCATGCGTTGGTGCTCCGTCCTTACACTACCTAGATTGCCCAGGAGTACCAAGTGTCCCTAGCTTTCGATTATTGCGCACAATCGAGCACATTTCAATCACAGGGATGATAGAATTCTACCATATTTGCGCAATGGTGTGTCACGGACCGTGCTTTTCCGGTGCGGATTGGGCCGCCATGACCAAGGGCCCCACTCGAAGCATGCTGGGCTCATAGTAAGCCGCGCCTGACGATGTCGGAGCGGCGCTGCGGCCGTTGCGCAGGGAAGCTCGTTCGCCGCTTCGCCGCCTCACCCTAACCCTTTCCCCCATCACGTGTTGCGATCAGACGGTGGCGCACTGGAGGCGGGAACGGCGCACCACGTGACGGGGAGAGGGGACTCATTTGCCCGCCGTTTTCATCAGCCCACGGAGTAGGCCCGGCATGGTAAAACGCGAGGCACGTTGGACCCGCGAGCGTTGGCACCGCAGGGGCCGCAAAGCGGCCGCGTCCGCGCGGTAGGCGCGTCACGTCGGCTGCGCGCGGATCGCGTCGTGTTGAGGCGTGGAGTCACGCGAGTTGGAACGTGTCTCGGGTCTGCGCCTCCATTGGGTTGAAGGCCGGGTGTGAGTAGAATCGAGAACTCCATTCCATCACAACACCACCGCGTGTACGAGCGTGTATGAGCAAAGAACGACTGCCGATTGCCGTTTTGATTTCAGGGGGCGGAACGACGCTGCGCAATCTTTTGGAGAAGATCCGCGAGGGACGCCTGGACGCCGAAGTGCGGTTGGTCGTGTCCAGCCATGCGAAGGCAGGAGGGCTGCAATTCGCCGCCGAGGCGAACATTCCGCAACGGATTGTCACGACTCGCGACGCGGAAACGTCGGAAGCGTACAGCGGCGCGGTGTTCGGGGCCTGTCGGCAGGCGGGCGTGCAGCTGGTGGTCATGGGCGGTTTCGTGAAGCACGTGCTCATTCCGCCGGACTTCGAGAATCGTGTGACGAACATTCATCCGGCGCTGATCCCGGCCTTCTGCGGCAAGGGGTATTACGGCAAGCACGTGCACCAAAGCGTGTTGGACTACGGCGCGAAGGTAAGCGGCTGCACCGTGCATTTCGCGGACAATCTCTACGACCACGGGCCTATCATCCTGCAACGCGTGGTGGGGGTGCTGGACGACGACACGGCGGAACGCCTTGCCGCGCGCGTGTTCGAGGCGGAATGCGAGGCGTACCCGCAAGCGCTGCAGTGGATCGCCGAAGGACGTGTCCGCGTGGACGGCCGGCGCGTGACGATCCGGTGAGAGGCGAGAGGTGAGAGGTGAGAGGTGAGAGGTGAGAGGTGAGAGGTGACGCAGTCCGTTGCGGGCGACCGCTTCCCTTGACCGGCACCACGGCCTGCCGGGGATTCGCTGCGGCACTGGCAGAGCCAGTGCCACGCCTCTCGGATTCTCAGGTGTTCCCAGGACCGCGAAATCCTATCTAGCCCCGCGTTTCGACGCGGATCCAGAACCTGATTGGCCGGCCCGACAGGTCGCATGTCACGGGTTCGACGTCGGGCAGGCCGCCTCGGACGAATGCCAGGGCGAGTGTTTCGTTCTTGAGGTATTCGAGGTTTTCTTCAACGGCCAGCCACAGCTCGTCATCGGCCGCCACGTCGATCGCCACGCGGATCCGGTCGGTGTACTGGCAGCGGATCGCCTTGCGGTGATCTTGGACGAGGCGTTTGACGTCCTGCGCCAGGCCTTCGCGCGCGAGTTCCGGGGTGAGTTGGGTGGCGAGCACGACGACCAGTTGGTCGCCCTGGGCGGCGGACCAGCCTTCTTTGGCTTGCAGGCGGATCTCGATGTCCTCGTTGTCGAGGGTCACCGTCTGGCCGTCGGCCTGGACGCGGATTTGGCCGGTCTGTTTCAATTGGGCCAGCAACTGAGCGCCGGCGGCCTCGGCGAGCGTCTTTTTGACAGCGGGCATGAGCCGACCGAGGCGCGGGCCGAGTCGTTTGAAGTTGGGTTGCACGACGTAGGTGATGTACTGTTCGCCCTGGTCGGTGTACGCGATTTCCTTGACGTTCAGTTCTTCTCGGAGCAGTTCGTGGTGTGCCTCCAGCCACGGCTTGTCGGTGTTGTCGGCGAGGATGACCTCGACTTTCGCCAGCGGCTGCCGGACTTTCAATTTGGCGTTGGCGCGGGCGGATCTGCCGAGCGACGCGATGTCGCGCAGCAGCTGCATGCGCTGGGAGAGTGCCCGATCGACTCTGGCGGCGTCCCCGGTCGGGTAGTCGCACAGATGCACGCTCTGCACGGCGCGGTCCGCGAACGCGCCCACCAGGTTCCGCCAGATACTCTCCGCGAGAAACGGCACGAACGGTGCCACGAGTTTGCTGACGGTGACGAGGCACTCGTAGAGCGTCCAGTATGCGTCGATCTTGTCGGGGGTGTGCCGATCGCCGCTCCAGAAGCGATCGCGATTTCGCCGCACGTACCAGTTGCTCAGCGCGTCGACGAACGCATTGAGCGCCTTGCAGGCCCCGAAGTTGTCGAACGCGTCCATCCGCTGGACGACGGCGGCGGCGGTGTCGTCCAGCTCGCTGATGATCCACCGGTCGATTTCCGCGCGCTGTCGGACGGGGCGGTAGTCGGCCGCCGTCGCGAGCGTCGTCGGCTCGAGTTGGCCGGCGGATCCGGGGATGGCCTGGCCGGGGTCGAACCCGTCGATGTTCGCGTAGATCACGAAGAAGCTGTAGACGTTCCACAGACGCAGCAGGAATTCGGGAATGCTCTCCTTGATGGCGCGGTCGCTGTAGATGATCGAGTTCCACGGCGGCTGGCTGGAGAAGAAGTACCAGCGGAGCGCGTCCGCGCCGTGCGTGTCGAAGATCTCCTGCGGGCTGCGGTAGTTCCGCAGTTGCTTGGACATCTTGCCCACGCGGCGCACGTACTTGGTGCCGCACTGGGCACGCGCATCCTCTTCCGCCAGGAATCGCTGTTTCCCGTCCGCGCTCTCCCACCACTCGGCCAGCATCAGGCCCAGGACGATACAGGTCCGATAGGGGTGTGGAAACGCGTGCCAGCGGGCCTCGTCGTCGTCCTCCGCCTGTTCGTCGCCGAACAACAGGGTGCTGATGGCCAGCAACGTGTAGAACCAGCCTCGCGTCTGGTCGAGCGCTTCACTGATGAAGTCGGCGGGAAACTGCGGCTCGAAACGGTCGCGGCCCGCGTGCGGGTAGCCCCACTGCGCGAACGGCATGGCGCCCGAATCGTACCAGCAGTCGATGACTTCGGACACGCGCCGCATCCGCCCGCCAGCGGCGAACGGAGAGTCATAAGTGACGGCGTCGATGTACGGCTTGTGCACCCGCAAGTCGTCGGGCAGGGTCGGCTTCCGCCGCTTGGCGTTCTCCCAGACTTCAAAGCCCGTCGCGCCCGGTTTGTCGCACAGTTGCTGGTAGCTGGCGACCGCCTCCATCGCTCCCGTCTTGTCGCACACCCAGATCGGCAGCGGAGTGCCCCAGTAGCGTTCGCGGGAGAGCGCCCAGTCGACGTTCGTTTCCAGGAAGTTGCCGAATCGTCCGTCGCGGATGTGACCGGGCAGCCAGTTGATTTCCCGGTTGTTGGCCAGCATGCGCTGCTGGAACTGCGTCGTGCGAATGAACCAGCTCTTGCGGGGATACTGAATCAGAGGATCGTCTTCCGCCCGCCAGCAGAACGGATACTCGTGCAGGTACTGCTCGCGCAGCAGCAGCGTGCCCGCGTCCCGCAGGAATCGCACGATGTCGGCGTCCGCCTCCTTGACCCATCGCCCCTCGAACTCGGGCGTTTCGTGGGTGAATCGGCCGTTGGGGGCCACGGAGCAGATCAACGGCGGACCTTCGCCCTCCGCGAATCGCGCCTGCTCCGCCAGCAGCACGTCGTAGTCGACTTCGCCGAACGCCGGCGCCTGGTGCACCACGCCCGTGCCGCTGTCGACCGTCACGAAATCGGCGGCGATGACGCGCCAGGCAATCGGCTCCTCGCCGCCGTCGCGCAGGTGGCCCGCCCGTTCGCCCTCCCGGGCGTAGTAGTAATTGAAGGGCGGCCGATACCTGCGGCCCACCAGCCGGCGACCCGCGTACCGCTCTTCCACCACCCACGTGCGCTTCGCCTTCTCCGCCATCGCGTCGCACAAGGCAGCCGCCAGGATCAGTCGCTCGCCCGATTGCTCGTCCCGGACCGTGACGTACTCCAGGTCCGGATGCACGGCCGCAAACTGGTTGCTCGGCAGCGTCCACGGCGTCGTCGTCCAGATCAACAGCGATGTCCGCTCCTCGTCCACCAGCGGGAACCGAACGGTGACGCTCGGATCGGCCACTTCCCGGTAGCCTTGCCCCACTTCTCCGGCGCTTAACGCCGTCTCGCCCTGTGCCCACCACCAGACGATCTTGTGGCCCTGATACAACAATCCGCGGTCGAACAACCGCTTCAGCGACCACCAGACACTCTCGACGTAGCTCTGATGGTACGTGACGTACGCCTGGTCCAAGTGGATCCAGAACCCCAGACGCTCCGTCAGCCGCTCCCACTGCTTCATGTAGCGCCAGACACTCTCCTGGCACCGTTGAATGAACGGCTCCACGCCGTACGCCTCGATTTCCTCCTTGGAGTGAATGCCCATTTCCTTGCAGACTTCCACCTCCACCGGCAGACCGTGCGTGTCCCACCCGGCTTTTCGCTCGCAAAGGAAGCCTCGCATCGTCCGGTACCGAGGAAACAGGTCCTTCATGGCGCGCGTCAGGCAGTGCCCCGGGTGCGGCAGACCGTTGGCCGTGGGTGGCCCCTCGTAAAACACGAACTTGGGGGCGCCCGCGCGCTGCGCGAGCGTCTTTTCATAAATCTGCTGCTCCTTCCAGAACACCAGCACCGCCTCTTCAAGATTCGGAAACCTGACAGTACTCGGCAACGGTTCGAACATCGGCGCGGAATCCCAAAAAGCGGCAACAGCCAGGGCATCACAGGTCGTCTAGCGGATCGTCCACGTCGCCTTCCTCGTCGACCTCGCCTTCCTCGTCATCCTCATAGTCCTCGTCCAAGTCTCCATCCAGGTCGTCGTCGAAGTCGTCGTCCTCCAACTCGTCGTCGAACTCCTCGTCGGTCTCCTCCTCGAAATCGTCATCGAAGTCGTCGTCGAAATCCTCCTCGTCGAAGTCGTCGAAGTCGTCTTCCACCGGGTTGCCGGGGTCGGAGACCTCCGCCCACGCATCCAAGGCCCGATCGGTTGGCAGCTCCGCCAGCGTCGTCCACCACGGGGCGGCTGGTTTGCGTTGAAAAGTCGGCACACTTGTCATTTCCAGTCACCTTGTCCTTCGACGAAACAGTGAATGCGATGCGACTCCAGGTTCGGTGTAATCCTGAACGGAGTGCCGGAAACAGACCGTGCCTTCTCGGCACCCACGTGACACCTTGCAGGCACGTCCCCCTCCCGTCGCCGTCGCACGGGGCCGCGGGCGTCCATGAAATGGAAGTCCCTCGGCAAAAAGACTTTAACTAGTCGACCAGCCGCGTTTTGTCAACCTGCGAGCCCGGCGGACATTCGACCCGCCCGCCCCGCATCCTGCCATAACGCCGCGACCAACGCTGCCCGAACCGCCGTGCCGCCGCAGCGCGCAATCGCCAAAAACGCCACAACACAAATCGCCTTTAGGCTGTTTTTGCGTTTTGCCCAGTTTTACTCATGCCCGTGTTTTGACTCGGACGCTCGGCACGTTAGGCTACAACTAGAGCCGGGCACGTTTCAGTACCCGAGTTCTGAACGAGGCTTTCTCACCCCCGTGTTTGGGCAGGACGAGTCGCTTGGCAACCGTCCTGCCCTTTTTTTTTTCACGCGAGCGGCAGTTGAGAAGCTACCCGTAGGACGAGCACTCGTGCCCGTCCGGTGCGTGTTCGACGGGCAAGAGTGCCCGTCCTACTGGTACATCCATTCCTGCCGCTCGCCTCACGCCTCGCGCTGGCGGCTCGCCGTCCGGGTCAACTTCGAGCGGGCAGCGTGAGCTGTGCCGGTTACGCCGCCTGCCCACGCCGGCCCTCGCTTACGCGCGCGACTCGTCCGGCGTCCGCGCGGAAATCATCACGTGTGGTAGTCCGCGTTCAATTTGACGTAGTCGGCGGTCAGATCACTGGTCCAGAACCGGATTCGGCTGACGCCCATCTCCAGTCGCAGGTCGACGTGGGTCTCCCGGTTGTTTCGAATCGCGTCGGACACGTCTTGGGCATCGAACGGCACGGGTTGTCCGTTGCGGAACAGGGGTCGCTGGTTGAGGAAGAGAGAGAGTCGGTTGGGATCGAACGGAACGCCAGCGTAGCCGGCGGCGGAGACGATGCGGCCCCAGTTGGGATCGGCTCCGGCAATCGCCGTCTTGACGAGGGCGCTGTTAGCGATGGTCTCGGCGATGCGTCGTGCGTCGTCGGGCGTGGCGCAGCCGGAGACGTCGATGGTGATCAAGTGGGAAGCTCCCTCGCCGTCGTCGGGAATCAAGCGTGCCAGTTCGACGCACGTGTCGGACAGCGCTTGTTGGAACAGCGCGCGGTGCCGAGCGGGCAGCGGCCGCTGGCATGCCTTGCCGCTGGCCAGCAGCAGCACGGTGTCGTTGGTGCTCGTGTGTCCTTCGACGCTGATGCAGTTGAAGCTGGCATCCACGGCTTCCTGCAGCACCTCCTGGGCCTCCGGGGGAGCCAGTGGGGCGTCGGTCATGAGCACGGCGAGCAACGTGGCCATCTTCGGTCCGATCATGCCGGCGCCCTTGGCCATGCCCGCGATCCGCAGGACGGACCCTTCGCACGCCACTTCGCGAGCGGCCACCTTGTGCTGCCTGTCCGTCGTCGTGATCCCCCGGGCCGCGTTGACGAACGACGCCTCGTCGCATCCCAGTTGCGCGGCGGCCTGGGCGATCCCATTGCGGATCTTCTCCATCGGCAGATACTCGCCGATGATACCCGTGGAGAGCACCAGCGCCTGCTCGGTCGCGGCACCGCACGCGCGGGCTGCATCGCCGGCCATGTCCAGCGCGTCGCGCAAACCGCGCTCGCCCGTGCACGCGTTGGCGTTTCCCGAGTTGGCGACGACCACGCGGATGGCATCCGACGGCGTGCGCTGCCGGTCCACGACCACCGGCGCGGCGCAGATCAGGTTCGTCGTGTACACGCCGGCAGCCACCAGCGGCTCGTCACCCACGATCAGCGTGAGGTCGGGGCAGTCGCGGTTTCGTTTGATGCCGCACGACACACCTGCCAGGCGAAACCCGCGGGGTAGGGAGAAACCCATCGAACGATCTCCTTGAGGGAACGAGGACGCGTCGGGTTAGAAAGCCATGGTCTCGGGGAGGCCGTGCATGAGATTGAAATTCTGCACGGCGGCGCCCGAGGCGCCTTTGATGAGGTTGTCGATGCAGCAGATCACCACGACCCGGCCCCGCACGAGCCTGGCCGTGACGTCGCAGAAATTCGTGCCGCTGACGTCCTTGGTTGCCGGCAGATGATCCACGACCCGCACAAACGGCTGCCGTGCATACGCCTCGCGCAGCGCGACCATCAGTTCCTCTTCCGTCACCGCCCGCGAAGGCTCCGCATAGGCCGTGGTCAAGATGCCGCGGTCCATGGGGACCATGTGGGGCGTAAACACAACCTCGACCGCCTGCCCGCCGACCGTGGTGAGCACTTGATCGATTTCGGGCGTGTGCCGGTGCCGGCCCACGTTGTACGCCACCGTGTTTTCATTGCACTCGGGGTAGTGCGTCATGAGTTTCGGCGTGCGTCCCGCGCCGCTCACGCCGCTCTTGGAATCAACAATGATCCCTGTCGAGCGAATCAATCCCGCGCGAAGAAGAGGTGCCACGGCCAGAATGGCCGACGTGGGATAGCAGCCCGGATTGGCCACCAGTTGAGCGTCTCGGATCCGCTCCCGAAAGAACTCGGGCAAACCATACACGGCGGTACTCAGCCGCGCAGGATCCACGTGCTTCTGGCCGTACCACTCGGCATACACGGCGGCATCCGTGAGCCGGTAGTCGGCGCTGAAGTCCACGACCCGTTTCTCCGCGTCCAACAACTGCCGTACGGCCTCCGCCGACGCGCCGTGAGGCAGGCAACTGAACACGCAGTCCGCCCGCGCCGCGACCTGCAACGGTCCCACATCTTCCAGCGGCATGTCGAGGCGACCCGCCAGCTGTGGATGCACGGCGGCCACGTGCGGCTTTCCCTCCTGCCGGCTGGTAAGAACGACGATTTCCGCCTCGTCGTGCCGCAACAAGATCTTGATCAATTCGAGCGCCGTGTAACCGGTGGCGCCCAAGATGCCGATGCGTATCATGCTCAGTCTCTCTCCCATGCAGAAAGGAACGGCCGAGTGGGTGAGCCCCAGCATCCTGCCGCCAACGGACTCATCGATCGTCCACTATAGCCGTTGAAACACATTCGCTCCAAGACGCCCAGTGTTTCCCGCCCCCCACGAGCTCGCCTCGTGGGGAGCAAGTCTCGTCAGCTACAGGCGCGTCGTTCCCGCGTCCCGCCCCCCACGAGCTCGCCTCGTGGGGAGCAAGTCTCGTCAGCTACAGGCGCGTCGTTCCCGCGTCCCGCCCCCCACGAGCTCGCCTCGTGGGGAGCAAGTCTCGTCAGCTACAGGCGCGTCGT
>Ga0194113_10009511_pt1 | contig 11719 bp, 10 predicted proteins | sample TA2MahC200mmetaG_FD_146193 | JGI IMG/M metagenome (GOLD analysis project Ga0194113, IMG submission 146193) | Freshwater microbial communities from Lake Tanganyika, Tanzania - TA2015017 Mahale Deep Cast 200m | ecosystem: Environmental > Aquatic > Freshwater > Lake | place: Tanzania: Lake...
TCTGCTGGCGACTGAAACGACTTGGCGTTTCTTGCCGAGCCGACTCGCCAGGCGATTCGCGACGATCTTGTTCGAATCGTGAACCAGGATCTGATTTTGCAAATCAACAGCCAGAGTTTCGGCGACTTTGGTGCCGACGATTCCCGCGCCAAAAATGCCGATCATTGATCGGACTATTTCTGGTCGATGATTTTTCGCCAACCACCCTGCTTGATCGCGCCGACGCCCTTGCCCTTGAATCGCAAAACACCGGCGACCGCGCTGGCCACGCTCAAAGCAAGTAACACGCGTCTGATTACTTTCATGACCACCTCATTATGCTGTGAAATTCTTTGGTTACGCTATTTACGGTGAATTCTGCAGAAAACATGAGCGTTACGGCGATCATTCCAACTTTCAACTCGGAAAAGGCCGTGATTCGCGCCCTGGACTCGGTGATGAATCAAAGTGTTCGACCTCAAGAAATCATCGTTGTTGACGACGCAAGCACCGACAACACCGTCGATGTGGTGCGCAAGTTTGCTGCACGCCATCCTGAACTTCGACTGCTGGTCAACGAACAAAACCTGGGCCCTGGACCAACCAGAAACAGGGGTTGGAATCTCGCGAGTTCAGATTTTGTCGCCTTTCTGGATGCCGACGACAGTTGGCATCCCCAAAAACTCGAACTACAACTCAAGTTTTTCACCGAAAACCCCGGCGAAGTAGCGTGCGGCACGATCCACCAGATTGCGGGGCAAACAGAAGCAACACAAGTCACAATCGATAGCACATCGGGTATATCGAAATTTTCGTTGAACGATCTGCTTCGCCGCAATCGCTTCACGACTCCGTCAACGATGTTGCGACGCAACATTGCCCAAAGATTTGATCCGGACCTGCGACTTGCAGAGGATTATCTGTTGTGGATGTCGATCGCCGCCGACCACGGCCATGTTTCACGCATCAATCAACCGCTCACAACGCTACACAAACCGATATTTGGATCTGCTGGCTTGAGTAGCAAGACTCTCGCGATGTTTGTTGGCGAAATTCGGGCGTTGAATTCTTTACGAACAACAATGCGTTTGTCAAACTCAAAATTTGCGTTCAGCGTGTTGTGGTCTGCTCTCAAACTCGTCCGAAGATTTCCTAGGTCGATTTCGCGAAAGGTCATCTGGAAGCTCGCGAATGACTGATACGACTTCTCGCTTGAAGACCGCCTTAATTGTTGACTCTCCATCGATTGCTAAATGGCAGATGTCGGCACTCCGATATTGTCTCGACCGACTTGAAATTGATTCCGTCCTATTTTGCACCAACAGCGTCGTGGGCAAGCGAATTTTTCGACATGGTCTCTATTACCTTTTGAATCTGTTTTCAATCCAAAATCAGCAGACAAAGCCGGTCAACTGGGCTGACGTTGTTGACGACCCGACCAAAATAGTCAAATTCGAGTGTCTTACCTCTGGAGCGTGGCAAAAGATAGACAATGAAACGCGAGAGTATATTTCGAAACAGAAATTTGATTTGATAATCAAGTTTGGTATGAACTTGCTCCGAGACCCTCAGGGTTTGGAAACGAAATACGGAGTTCTTTCTTTTCATCACGGTGACCCTCGGTCGTTCCGTGGTCGACCATCCGGCTTTTACGAACTTCTCAGCAACTGTGACGAGATTTCGGTTGTAGTCCAACAACTGTCAAATCGGCTTGACGGGGGAACCATTTACTCATTTGGTAGTTACCGAATGCATCGTCACTCATATCGCAGAACACTTGAGTACGTTTTCGAACAAGGTGCAATTCTGTTAAGAAGAGCAATCGATAATTGCCAAATCGAGAACCCGTTGAATCTTCTCCCCACTGGCACCAACTACAAGCTTCCATCAAATCTCTTGGTGGTTGAATTCATTTTTCGTCTCGCAATCCGCAAGATCAAGAGGCTTGGTTTTGGGCTTTTCTTTCGAAAAAGATGGCGAATTGCATCAATTGAAAACCTTCGCGTAGATCAATTTTCAAAAGACACTGAAGTCAAATTTGTGAATGAGCCTGCTACACCGAACGGACTTTCATTTGTCGCCGATCCACATATTTTGCCAAGCGGCAAAATTGTCTGTGAAGCGACACAAGATCGGAGCATCGATGGATTTTTGGTTTTGCTGGGACCAACTGGCTACGAACCCATAGACACCTCGTTGCTCGGTCGCCCAAGACATTTATCATTTCCGTTTACTTTCGAAGAAAACGGGAAGCTGTACCTTCTGCCGGAGATGGCATCATATGGCTCACAAAGTCTGTGCGAATTGAATGACAAGTTTGTGGTTGTAAAAACTCATCGATTGGTCGGTCTTGAAGATGAACGTCTAATTGATCCGGTGCTTTTTCGCAAGGACGAATGTTGGTACCTTTTTGCTGGTCGAAAGGGAACTGAGAACGACCATTTGTTCTTGTGGACGAGTTCGACACTGTTTGAAAGATTCACTCCACATCCGATGAATCCGATAGTGATAAGTCCTAGGCGTGCCCGAAACGCTGGTGCATTGATTGAAATTGGCGACGGACTCTTTCGAATGGGACAAAACAACTGTCACGACTATGGGGACGGGATCACGATTAGTCGAGTCATTCGTTTGGATCCTGATGCCTTTGAAGAATCTCCGATTGGAACGCTGCTCGTTGGGGAAGGGCATGGTCCACACACTTTTTCGACAGCCAACAACCGCACAGTGATCGACTATTACGAGACGGTCGTGGACCCTCTTGCCTGGTGGGGCCGGGCAAAATCGACTCTAAAGCGACGGTCAAACCAATAAGGAGAATCGAAGCCGACCAAATCATTTCGAAGGCTGCCGCTCGCGTCGTACCGAAAAATTTTTGCCAGGTGAGTGGGGATAAATTGGAGTCGAATTATTACTAGTGGCGTCAACCTGGCAAAGACGGTGATTGCGTACGGGGCCATGTCCAAGCCGAGCGCAGAATAAAAGCCAGAAGCACCACCTCGGTTCCGATGGAAAGGCCGTAGAAGGGGGCCCAGTTGCTGGACTCCCCGACCGCGTTGAACACCGTGACGGGAATGTACAGAGATGCGACGGAGATGTTGATGGCACGGTTCACCCGAGCAGGAAGCACCATTGATAGCACAACCATCAGAGCTGGGATCCCTGTCAGAGCGAGAAACACGGTCAACAATATCGGTGTGATGTCGAACTCGAAAACGATACCGGCCCGCAAATCGTCGATGACGCCAGGCTTGAAGAGATTAAAATAGTCGACGTAGATATAGAAAAACATGAAGCTGGTCCACGCGGCAGCAAGCTTGGCCTGCAGGGGGATTGGCGGGTTGTCGAAGGTTTCGAGATTTCGGTTGGTCACTGGTTCTTCTTTCTGGATGCGCCAATTTTTAGCACCTTCTGATGCCAATCCTATTACTCGAGACAACAATGGACCGGAATATTTCAGGTTTCTCTAATAGCAAAATACAACAGGCTGCTTCAAAATGTTAATTGAGTGGGGCTAATTGGAGTCGAACCAACGACCTCATCCTTATCAGGGATGCGCTCTAACCAACTGAGCTATAGCCCCGATAAATCTCGAGGAGTAGCAAGGCTACAGCGCTGTTTCGTCAGCCTCAACCGAGACGATGCGAACCTCTTCTTCGAGCACCGTGACCCGCACGCCGCCGACCAGATCGGTGATCAGATTGAAAATGGTCGCAAGCAACACCCACAAACCCGTGCCCAATATGACGCCGAACAATCCCAGTATCCAGAGATTGCCGAACAGTTCGGAGCCGTCGAACTTGAAAGTTTGCCAACCGAACGACTCCATGAAATTTTCGATGTTGTCGATGGTGCCGGTGGATTGGGCGACGTTCCACAACAACACCAACGAAATCAGGGCGACGAAATAACAAACCAGATGGAAAACCAAACCAACCTTGAACACCGACCACGGGTCGATGTCGCGAACCACCCGCGTGACCCGACGAACCCTCGGTTTTGAGGCGCGTCTTCTTGCCGTTGAACTCATCTTGGAACTCACCTCTGCAGTGTAGGCACGGCATTATGGCTGATCGACACCGCGACGGAACGTCGCAAAACCGAACTCGTGGCGACAACGACCACGCATCGATCGGTCTTGATTTCTAGCCCAAACAACTCGCCGCCATTCTTGCTGGCCAGTTCCTCGGCGCGCTCGCGTAATTCGCTGTGGTTCTGGTCATCATCTTTCATCGCACACGCAAGTGCCGATGCGTCGGCAGCCAGTTGGGCGATCTGCGCGTCAAACAAACGACCGCTAGTTTGCACGAGGGCGAGCAGAGTCGCAGTCATCATCGCCAGCGAAATGATCGTGAACGATACGACCGAGCCGCGATCGGTGATCGGGTGCGACGACAAGAATTATTCTTCGTCGCTGGCCAAGATCGGCGCAACAGACGCGACAACCTGACCCGCGCCAAGGCTCATCACGCGCACACCGGTGGCTGCCCGACCTTGGCTGGAAATCTCTTTGACTGGTGTTCGTATCGTCGTGCCCGCCGATGAGACAACCACGACCTCGTCGTCGATGCCGACCATGAACGCCGCCACGACCCGACCCTTTTTGCCGGTGAGTTTGATCCCGATCATGCCCAAGCCGCCTCGACCCTTGCGCGTGAAATTGCTGATTTGGGTGCGCTTGCCGTAACCCGACTCGGTGACGAGGAGGATCGACGAGTCGTCTTTGGCCACATCGACCGAGACGACTTCGTCGCCGCTGCGCAGTCGCATGCCGCGCACGCCGGCTGCCGATCGACCCATCGGACGGACCTGCTTTTCCGAGAAGCGAATCGTCTGACCGCCACGACTGACGATGAAAACATCGTCGGTGCCGCTGGTTTCGATGACGCGCACCAACTCGTCTTTGGGTCGGAGTTTCAGCGCGATCAAGCCGTCGCGACGCGATGAATCGTATTCATCGAAAACGGTCTTTTTGACCTGACCCTGTCGCGAGACGAAAAACAGATAGCGCGTGCCGGGAAACTCGCGGGTGTCGATGATCGCCTGAATCGTCTCGCCGTTTTGCAGCGGCAAAAGGTTGACGATCGGAATGCCTTTTGCCATGCGTTCACGCTCGGGAATTTCGAGGGCGCGCAACCGATAGACGCGACCGCGGTTGGAAAAGAACAACAGATACGCGTGCGAAGTCGTGAAGATCACGTTGCGCACGATGTCGGCGTCTTTCATCTTCGCGCCGGAAACACCGCGCCCGCCGCGCCCCTGCGACCTGAACGAGTCGGCGGAGACACTCTTGATGTATTGGGCCTGCGTCATGACGACGACGAGTTCGCGGTTTTCGACGAGGTCTTCGACGCTCATCTCGCCGACATCGGCGGTGATTTTGCAGACACGCTCGGTGGCGAATGTCTCGCGCACGGCGACGAGTTCTTTGGCGATCACGGCCCGCAACTTTTTGTCGTCGTTGAGGATGCCCTTCAATTCTTTGATCTGGACTTGCACGTCTTTCTGCTCGGTTTCAAGGTCGATGCGCGACAGCCTCGTCAATTGCCGAAGTTGCATGTCGAGGATGTCGATCGCCTGTCGCTCGGAAAAGCCGAATTGTTTGCCCATCAACGCCGTCTTTGCCGCCGTGGCGTCTTCGCTGCCGCGAATCGCTTTGATCACCGCATCGATGACATTGAGCGCCTTGAGGCGACCCTCGAGAATGTGGTTGCGATCTTGGGCCTTTTTCAGGCGATGGTTGCTGCGACGCGTGATCACGTCGATTTGATGGCGCACATAACCCTGCAGCGCGTCGCGCAAGTTGACCGTGCGCGGCACGCCATCGACTAGCGCGACCATATTGACCGGGAAGCTCGTTTGAAGCGTCGTGAGTTTGAACAGGTTGTTCATCACGACGTTTGAATTGGCGTCTCGCTTGAGGGTGATGATCAGCTTCGTCTCGCCACCAGAGGAGTTGTCGTTGACATCGGCGATGCCGTCGAGTGCGCCGCCGTCTACGAGTTCTTGAATTCGTGCGGCAATCGCCGAACAACTGGCCTGGTATGGCAGTTCGGTGACGACGATGCGCATTTGACCGCGTTGACCCTCTTCGATCGCGACTTTGGCCCGCATCTTGATGCTGCCGCGACCCGTCTTGTAGGACTCGCTGATGCCGCTGCGACCGAGAATCAATCCGCCGGTCGGAAAGTCGGGGCCTTTGACGAACTTCATCAGCTCGCCCACGGTCGCATCTGGATTGTCGATCAGGTGAAGCGTCGCGTCGACGACCTCGCCAAGATTGTGCGGCGGAATGCTGGTCGCCATGCCGACGGCGATGCCCTGCGAACCGTTGACCAACAGGTTCGGAAACCGAGACGGCAAGACCGACGGCTCCTCGGACGTGCCGTCGTAATTCGAAATCAAGTCGACCGTGTCTTCGTCGATATCGGCGAGCAATTGCATCGCCAACGGATGCAACCGCGACTCGGTGTAGCGACTCGCCGCCGGACCAAAGTCTGGAGAACCGTAATTTCCGTGGAAGTCGATCAACGGATGGCGCAGCGAAAACGGTTGAGCCATGCGCACGAGCGCGTCGTAGATTGCGCCGTCACCGTGCGGGTGGTATCGCGCCATCGTGTCGCCCGTTACGCGCGCGCACTTGACGAAGGGTCGGTCGGGTCTGAACCCCTGTTGGTGCATGTCCCAGATGATGCGCCGATGCACGGGTTTGAGACCGTCGCGCACGTCGGGCAAGGCGCGCGACATGATCACCGACATCGCATAGTCGATGAACGAACGTTCCATTTCGTCTTGCAACTGCACGGGTTGAACGCTCACACCCGAAACCAACGGCAATTGTGACGACGGGAATTTTTTGGCCGAATTTTTTGCGCCGCTCTTCGAAGCGGCCTTCTTGTCAGGTTTTCTTGCGGCCATTTGGTTTCCTGTTCACGAATTAGAAGTCGAGATTGCGAACATCGCGGGCATTTTTTTGGATGAACTGCTTGCGGCTTTCGACATCGTCGCCCATCAACACGCTCATGATGTTTTCTGCCTCGGCCGCTTCTTCGACATTGACCTGCAACAGAGTACGAGTCGCGGCCTCCATCGTGGTGCTGCGCAATTCTTGCCAGTCCATTTCACCCAGACCTTTGAGTCGTTGAAATTCCTTTTTGTGGTTGGGGTTGGCTTTGAGGAATTTGTCTTTGGCCAACTCGTCTTTGAGATAAATCTTCTCTTTGCCGACCTCGGTCGAATACAAGGGCGGTTGGGCGATATAGATGAAACCACTTTCGACCATCGGTCGCATTTGACGATAGAAGAAAGTCAACAGAAGCGTTCGAATGTGGCTGCCGTCGACATCGGCGTCGGCCAAGATGATGACCTTGTTGTAGCGCGCTTTGTCGACGGTGAATTCGTCGTTGCCGACCCCTCCCCCGATGGCGGTGATCAGCGCTTGCACCTCGGTGTTCTTCAGCATCTTGTCGAGACGAGCACGCTCGACATTGAGGATTTTTCCGCGAATCGGCAGGATCGCCTGAGTGCGCGGATCGCGCGCATCGACGGCCGTGCCTCCCGCCGAGTCGCCCTCGACGATGAACAATTCGCTCTCGGCCGGATCGCCGCTCTGACAATCCTTCAACTTGTCGGGCATGCCCGCACCCGACAGCGCCGTTTTTCGACGCACGGCGTTGCGGGCGTTTTTCGCCGCGATTCGCGCCTGTGCCGCAGCCACCGCCTTCTTGACGATACGGTTCGCCTCGGTCGGATTTTCGAGCATCCATTCTTCGAGTTTCGTGTTCGTCTCTTTTTGCGTGAACGACCGCATCGAAACGTTGCCCAATTTGGCCTTGGTCTGACCTTCGAACTGCGGTTCGCGCAGTTTGACCGCGACGATGGCCGTCAAACCCTCGCGGATATCTTCGCCGAGAAGGTTGTCGTCCTTTTCTTTGAGCCCACCCGAGGATCGCGCATATTTGTTGACCACCGATGTAAGCGCGGTCTTGAAACCTTCGACGTGCATCCCACCCTCGACCGTCGAGATGCCGTTGGCATAGCCGTAAATGCCCTCGTAATAGCCGGTATTCCACTGCATCGCGATCTCGATGTTTTGGTCGGCCTCGCTGGCTTCGTAATAGGCGACCTTGGTGAACAAAGATTCACGCGACACATTGAGGTGCTTGACGAAATCGACGATGCCACCCTTGTATTGATATGTAGTTTTGTCCTTTTTGCCCAATCGCTTGTCTTCAAACGCGACCTCGAGGCCGCGGTTCAAGAACGCGATGGTCTGCAACCTCTCGAGCACGGTTCGCGCGACGAATTCGACGCCCTCGGAGGCGAATATCTCTGGATCCGGATAAAAAGTGATGGATGTGCCGTTGGTTTTCGAGGCGCCCGCGACCTTTTGAATTTTTGATTTTGGTTTTCCGCCGTCGACGAACTCTTGACGATATTTGTTGCCGTCTCGATCTACTTCGGCGATCAATCGTTTCGACAAGGCGTTGACCACGCTGACGCCGACGCCGTGCAATCCGCCCGAAACTTTGTAGCCGTTACCGCCAAATTTTCCGCCGGCGTGCAAAACAGTGAGCACAACCTCGAGCGCACTCTTGCCTTTGTGCGGACCGGACGGATACGGATCGACGGGAATACCTCGCCCGTTGTCTTGAACCTCGCACGAGCCGTCTTCGTGAAGGGTGATGGTGATTTTGGTGCAAAACCCGGCCATCGCCTCGTCGACGGAATTGTCCACGACCTCCCAAACCAGGTGGTGCAGACCGCCCAGACCGGTGGAACCGACGTACATTCCGGGGCGCTTTCGCACCGGATCGAGACCCTCGAGAACCTGAATATCTTTGGCCGCGTAAGACGCCGAACCGTTCTTGGTGGATGCGGGTTTTAGCTTGGTTACAGCCATTATTTAGGCACCTCGATGTTGATCTGAAAACTGAAAATCGCGCCGTTTTGCGCCCAATTATTCTACTCTCTGGGTGTTGGCTCGACCCGATTTTACGCGGATATCGACACCGCTAATCGTCGTGCCCGTGCCGTAACTGAGCCGAGTACAGATATCTCGCTCGAGAAACTTCATGTGCGTCGCCCAGGCGGGGTCATCGACCTCGATCAACAGTCTTCCGCGGTCGAGTTTGACCGGAGTCACATGCTCGGCGACTTGATCGCCGACAATTTCACCCCATAAACCGAACACCCCCGAAACGACATCGATGTTCGGCGAGCCGAGGTTCTTCAATAGCCGATTCAGTTCGTCGGACAGGCGAGAGCCCGGGTTTGCGTCGGGAACTTCGTCGCTGGGTTCTGAAGGTCGCCCTTCTGTCGTTTCGTCGGTCATGTGAAAGCAGCTCGCATGGTTTATCAATCGGACTCGGGTGCCGAGATTATCGTGCCGCCACGAATCTCGACCTTTTTCGCAATGTGTGCCTCGACCGGCAGTTCGGAAGCAGTCGTTATCAGCACCTGCCCCACGGGAAAATGCTGCAACAACGATCTGGCCCGATCCGGGTCGAGTTCTGAAAGCACATCGTCCAAGATCAAAATCGGGGTTTCACCGACCTGCTCGCCGATGAGACGATGAACCGCCAACCGCAACGCCAACGCCATGGTCCGTTGCTCGCCCTGGGAGGCATGGGTTCTGGCGGGCAACGAGTTGATCGTGATTTCAAAGTCGTCGCGATGCGGCCCGACGGTCGTGATCAGGCGCCTCAGGTCTTCGACACGAGCTTCGACCAAAGATTTCGCCAAACCGACGGTCAACCATTCTGGGGAATATGAAATCGTGATGTCGCTCGGGCGTTGGGCAAGTTCCTCGTAGGCATGCACGATGAGCGGGGTCAGTTTTTCGGCGAGTTCGAGTCGGGCCGCGCCCAGTTGGGTGCCCGAAATCGAAAATTTCTCGTCCCACAAATCGAGCATCGATGCGACTGCGGAATTCAACCGGCCCCCCGATTGTTTCAACACGGCGTTGCGTTGACGCACGATTCGATCGACATCCAGACGCAATGCGTCGTACTTTTTTGCAAGTGCAGCCAACGTGTCGTCGAGATAATCGCGTCGCAGATGCGGACCGCTCTTGACGAGATCCAAATCGTCGGGTGAAAACACGGTCGTGCGCAATATGCCCAAAAGATCGCGGATTTTCGGTAGTTTCTTGCCGTTGACCAGAACTTGATTGCGACCCTGGTTGGTCAAGCGAGCATCGATGGTTACCTCGCGCCCGTCGGCGTGCAGCACCCGAGCGCGAATGAACGCCGTATGGGTCGAATCGCGAATCATCGCCTCGGTGGGCACGCCCCGAAAACTTTTCGTCGTCGACAGAAATCCGAGCGCCTCGGCCAGACTTGTTTTCCCTTGACCGTTGGTGCCGACGATCGCGTTCACGCCGCTGGTGAAAGAAACTTGGGCGTCGATGAAGTTGCGAAAATTGCTCAGGTGCAGGTGCCGCAGAATCACGACGATTGATGAATCGCCAAGACGCGGTTCAAATGCCCGACTCAGCTCGTCAGGCGTTGGGGCATCACGAGATAGAGATAATTTTTGTCACCCACGCCCCGAAGCACCGCGGGCTTGACCGGGTCGGTGGATTCGATCGTTATCTCGTCGCCCTTGACCGCGTCGATGCCGTCCATCAAATATTGGGAATTGAAACCGACGGTGATCTCGCTGCCGTCGAGTTTGGCGTCGAGTTCGTCGACAACCTGACCGATGTCTTGGGTGATGACCGACAAGCGAATCAAATTCGACGACATCTCGAGGCGCACCGGGGTGGTCTCGCGGGCCAAGATTCGTGAGCGACGCACCGCCTCGAGCAAAGGCTCGCGCGCGGTGGTGACCTTGTTCGGATAGTGCGCCGAGATCAACTGTCTGTATTTCGGAAACTCGACATTGAGCAGGGTCGTGGTCAGCGTTGCGCCGCCAACCTCGAAAGTCGCCCGGTTCTCGCCCAACGCCATGGTCATCGTTTCGGCGGCACCAATCATGCGCTCGAGTTCGCTCAAGGCGCGACCCGGCACCACAATTTCGGCGCCATGACCGAGCATGGTCGCACCAGGCAATTCGCGCACCGCCAACCGATAGGAATCGGTGGCCACCAGACAGACCGAATTTGGTTCAGCGACCATCAGCACGCCGGTGAGAGCCAGTCGTTGCATGTCGCTCGAGGAGGCCCTGACCACTTGACCCAGCGCCTCGCCGAAAACCTTCGCACTGATCGCGACCGGTTGGGTACCCGCCACCAGAATGTTCGGAAAATCGGTCGCGGCAAAAGTCGGAACCGTGAATTGCGACTTGCCGGCCGAGACCATGACATCGTCGCCTTGCGCGTCGACCGTGACTTTTTCTTCGGGCATCGAACGCACGATGTCGCTGATCAACTTCGCGCTCACGACCGCGACACCGTCCCTGGCGCCACCAACGGAAAGCGTCGAACGCACGCTCAGATCGTTGTCGGTGCAGGTCAAAACGAGCGAATCGCCCTTGACCGACATATGAACACCTGAAAGCGCCGGCATGGCGTTGTTGCGATTTGACGCGACACGGGCCGCTGCACTCAAGGCCTCGGTCAACAACTCTCGCTCAACTCTAAATTTCATCGCTGACGCCTTTTTGACTGGGTCGATTTAATGTGTACGAACCGGGTTATCAAATCTGAGGTTCTGTATATAAATCTAATAACCGTAATAAAGCCTGTGGATTGTGGACTATGGCGACAAAACCCAGATGAAATATGGCGTTTGGCTGT
>Ga0194113_10009514_pt1 | contig 11718 bp, 12 predicted proteins | sample TA2MahC200mmetaG_FD_146193 | JGI IMG/M metagenome (GOLD analysis project Ga0194113, IMG submission 146193) | Freshwater microbial communities from Lake Tanganyika, Tanzania - TA2015017 Mahale Deep Cast 200m | ecosystem: Environmental > Aquatic > Freshwater > Lake | place: Tanzania: Lake...
GCTAATTGCTCTTTCAAAACACAACACTGATTTTTTTCTGAACAAGCTGAGCAATTTTCTAATGTAGCTATACAACAACCTTGTTTAGGCTCTGCATATGTTTTAGCACTCATGTTTTATCCTCTCAATCCTTTAATTCTTCAATCCTCCGACTATCGTCGATTATTATGGTAGTTTTAGGTCTTTAGTTATCCTTCAAAACTGAAATTTAAAAAATAGTCATTCTCAACAGCAAAATCACTGCATAGTTTAGAAAGCTTCTCGATAAATTCTTCGGGCCTGTCAGTAGTAACCGTAAAGAACTTAATTAGTATTGAAGTAGTTTCTGAAATATTTTTCTCTCTGAAAGATACTTTACCTTTCATGAAACACCTCTCATAGAAGTTTATACGTTTATATCAAATAAACCGCCACCATGTAGCGCGCTGAGGCTCTTGTGGGGTAGTCAAGAATGTCACCGGAGGATCAAACTCTATCCCCTTTCTTAGAGCATCCATTATTGGACGTCCCAACACAGAATTCGCATCAAAGGTTTGGTATACAATGGCAGTAGCGGTTCTTTCTAAGCGAACTACCGGATCAGTCATAGGGTCAATTTCAGGAAGTTCAACCTTCATAGTATTTATCAGCCCTCTCGCTGAGGCAGTGATTATTGTATGAGATCTTCCATCATGCGCACTGACAATTTCTGTAATACCTTCAAAGAACTTCGTGCGAATTACACGAATTGGTATTTGCACTTGCGTCCTTCGTGCGGTTTCAGATGCACGTCTAACTCTCATCAAGAGCACAGTCCCAGCTATCTGCTCCTGAGTGATTAATGGAGACGGTGTGGGTGGTACAGTAATGTTAAGACTTTGGAATAATGATTGTTTCGTGCGTGATCTTTTGGCTTTTGCTTCTGATTCGCTCTGCCTGCGTCTACCTCTTAGAGTAGTTTCCGGCATTACATAGCCCAAGGCTACGAGATCCCTTAAAAGTATTCTGTCAAGCCTTTTAACAAAACCTATTGAAATATCTCTCCATGAAGCTAAGGCTTCTCGGACTTCGACTATTAAAGGATCATTGCTTGCAGCGTTAAGCTGAAGCCCAGCTTCGGTGTTTACGTAAAGACCAGCCTCAGTGATATTGTTAGAGCCTACAATAAGACGTGCTCTAGTCTCATTTTGTAGGAGATAAACCTTAGGATGGAATGTGGCATTTGCTTCATTATGATATATATAGGACTCACTGTCGCCTATATCTTGGAGTTCAAGGAGATCTTCGATGCCTTCTTTAGACGTGTTTTCTATGTCAATTCCGACCGTGAACTTTGCAATACCGCCAGCTGAAAGAAAGTTTGATAGACATGGTTTTACATGTTTTGTTCCAGATCGCCTTACCCATGCAACAGCGATTTCGATTCTTTTCCATTCACCACTTTCGATACTTCCAATAAGAGCTTTACCAAACCGATGAGCTATTGGTTGGTTATAAAAGAAACTACTCATTGCTTCCTCGTCTGATTGTTTTTTGCAGTTTTTATATGATCTTTTCTGCTACCTATCAGAAAGTCATATGATTTTACGGTCTTTCCAGTTATTCGTCTGGCAGGTGGTTTTGCAAAAATGAGAATGTGCTCATGTACATTTTTGAAAAGAAAATTCGGAGGGTATGGATAACTACCAAAAATCGGGCGCTGCTTATTAGCCGACCCCCAACGTCCGCCTGTTCCATCCTTAGACCAGATAATCTCATTAATCATAACAAAGCCAATGTCACGCAATTGAGTTATAAAATCAGCTGGGAGCGGAAAAGTTAGTAATCCATGATCAGTATGTTGATTAACGTTGGCAGTCACAATACAGAGTTTTCGGCCTGGAAACAATACACGAAAACATTCTGAGAAAACAGGTCGAATGCGCTCAAAGAAACGACTATAAACAGGCTCATTTCCTATATTACAGCCATTCCCTCCATAATCAGCCTTATTCCAATATGGTGGACTGGTTACTATTAACCCCACCGAGTTATCAGCGATTTCGCTCATATCCCGGCTATCACCAACTTTCAGCGTAAGTGCATTATCCGTATGGCCCAACAGACCGCAACGCTCATGAATTAGATTTATATACTCTCCATTCTGGTCGATACAGATAGCTTTGCGACCAAGCTCCAAAGCTGCGCGTGCAGTTGTCCCTGTCCCTGCAAAGGGATCTAAGACTGGTTCATTAATAAAAGTGAATAGTTTAATTAGCCGTCGGGGAATTTCCATTGGGAATACAGCCGGATGTTTCGTATCTGTCACATTCGCAATCTGCCAAACCGTCTTCGTATATTCACGCCACTCTTCCTTTGCAAGCTTGCTTCTCTCTTTCTGGGTTTTGGTTAATTTTCCTATCATGTTTTTATTCCTCCAGCAAAGTAGTTTTTAAGGTGTTTTCGTTTATCATCACTTTCATCTATGACCACAATTTTTCGCTCAAACCTCTTTAATTCAAGAGCAAACTCAGATGGCAGACTAAAAGCACCCACAAGAATAGAATCTATTTCATCTCGCTCCTCATCACATGAAAGGGGTCGGAAGGTATAAGTGAGTTTCCCGCCATTAATACTACAGAAACGATGAGCTTGGATATTTGACCATAAACGTACTCCAAGCGCTCTCAGTCGAACCATTTGCTTATTCGGGATATTCTTAACCTCTAACGGAAGGTCTTTAATGAACCAGCCTGGGACGTGAAAGCCGTCGGATTGAATATGCCAAAGCCAGAATACAAGTCTACTACTTAACATTGCAAAAGCAGCCGTTGCATCTTTTTCTGTCATAAATTCAAGACAATGTATAGGGCTTTTGCTAAGCGGAGTTTTTCTATCGATATCATCATCGAACTTGCGAAAAACATTCAAGAAGTTATATGCTGTTCCCCCAACATAAACAAATTTTGTATGTTCCTGTTCCAATGCTATATCGTGGCTACATTTAGCAATATTCTTACAAAGCGTCTCGAATCTGCCCTGGCCGCTCTTTAAAATATTGAATGCGAAAGATTGCAGATTTCCTTCCACTTTGGGAATGCCATTAGCTATATTAAGCGTGCCAAAACTAGTAAAATATATGCTGTCGAACAATTGTTTTCGTGTTCTACTAGTCCATTTTCTTAGAGGGCCTGTTTCTATTATGGCTGATTCACCACGCCGGGGTGTGCTACTATCTTCAATGCGGAATAAAATTGCATTACGGGTCTTAACTTCTTCACCAAATAGTGCGTGCGGTTCTCTATCAAAGAAAGCAAACTTCCAGCATCCGCCATGCCTACTCATTGCTCTACGACAATCAACAAATCGAGTTCCACTATTATATGCAATGGAGAGGGGGGTAACTAAGGACGAGCTATTATATCCATGTACAGTTAATCTCCACATCATTTCAATAAAAGGTAAGAAAATATTATCATGAGGCCGTGTTCTTCCAGTTACAAAAGAATAATATTCTTTGGACAAGAGATCATAATCTGTTCTTTCTCCTATCTTTGAATAAGGAGGATTTCCAATGAGGATATGAAAACCATTTTGAGCTTCTGGGAAAAGTTCGCCTATTTCTATCATTCCCTGACTTGGAAATAAACTATTACAATTCGATGCATATGCATTTTGTAAATGTTGTTTTTTAGACTCGACCCAAGGCACTGATGAGAATAATGCCCCTTTTTGTTCTTCTCTTAACGTAGAGACTGAAGTAAAATGTAAACCGCTGGAGGTCAACATCAAAGAATCGATATTGGTTAGGTTAAGTCGAATCACATGCCATGCTGACCATGGACTCATGCCATATCTCTTTATGTCAGTTAGACAGTGTTGCAACAATACAAAAGTGCAGGCATCTACTGCGTGGGAACTTATGTCGCATCCGAAGAGATTATTTGTTATATACTCGAACCTGTCAAAAGATTTCCATTTAGTCTGGTTTTCAGCTTCACGACATAGCGCAAGAAGAAACACGCCTGTACCACAGGAGGGATCGGAACATCTTGCATGGGATATATCAACTGGACAATTTGCTAACGCAATTCTTGCCATGTAATCTGCTACGTCAGAAGGCGTATAGAATATTCCATGCCGTTTTTTAACAGCTCTTGCTATTCTATTGTTGGGGTTCCGCAAAACTGACAATCTACTGCCCGGACCAACTTCTTGCAAGATGTAAGGAAAGAGATCCCAAAAATCCTGATCTATGGATACTTTCAATAAACTATTCTTTGCTTGACTATAATTCTCTGAAGCCACTAAAGAGGAAAGGAGCGGTACAGGCAATATAACATTGCTTAAAAACCATTCCTCAGCCTCTCTAAAGCTGGCACTCTCATTAATAGCAGCACAACCTCTTCCAATAAGCCACATACACACCATGTTCCATGCTGCACGAGAATATAAACTATGTTTATCTTGTTCTCTTTCAAGATCCAGTTCCCATCTTGGAGCAAAAATAGCGAAGAAACTTTCAGGCAATTTAGACTTGTCAAATCCTTGGGCTATGAAGCTGACGGCTTCGCGAACATATGCAGCTCTTGCCTCCGTTATAGATTCGAGACTAATGCCTTGCCGAGGAGATGAAATACGCTCTCTTATTGTGTCTATTGGCTGAACATCTGATTTTAAAATTTCTGTAATCATACTATCTTTAGACATATAGTATTCGTATACATGTGCTTTAAAACAATATCCTCAAATGATTCAATCACCATCCCCTTATTGCTATCGCCGATGATTATGGTGGGGTTAGGGTTCATATCTATTTATTTCCTTTTTGCAAATACTCTAAGATAATGTTTTCTTCTTCTGATGCAATAATTCTATAACCCATTTCTCTTTCTAAAGCTTTTAACTCTCTATATAGTTTCTTTCGTGTTTTTAAATTTAAAGGGCCTAAATAGCTTTTTCCATTAATTCTCCTTAGAATTCTATTATCTGGGTTATTTCTTACTTCAATGAGATTGTCTCTATATTCCATCAGCATAGATAACCATTCCCATTCCGGGAGTTGAGAAAGTCCTTCTGTGCATTTATCCCTTTTTACAACAGTGCATACCCAACAGCCAAATCTTATTCCCCCGCAGAAGAGAGAACAACTGCTATTTCCACCTGTATAAAGACTTCTGAGTAAATGATTATCCATACCCCAAGGAGGGTTATTATCAAGTAAATAAGTCCACACGTCCTCAATTGATAGTTCTAAAATGGGCGTATATATTCTTGCTCCTTTAAGCCCTTCAAAAGGCATCCATTTAGAATACCCTCTTTTTTTAAGTCCGCTATCTCTGGTTGAGCTCTCTTTTAACCGCATACCTAATAAAACAATACAATGACCATATTCTCCAATTAATTTTCTAATATATCTTTTGATTGGTCTAATCTTTAGTCTTTCTGTACACCATCTAAACCATTTGGTGGGAGGTAAGTATCCTTTCCCAAGTACTAAAGCAAAGAAATTGTCTTCTAATTTAGGATAAAGCACTTTAGTTTTAATAGGTAAATCGTGTTCTTTTGCCCATTTGTTTATTTTTTTAAGTAATCTTCTGGCATTATTTATTATTGGAGGAGGCTCAACCTTTGTATCAGCATAAAGGATGTGTATTTCTTTTTTAGGGTTTTTGATTATTGTTTCAAGAACCAACTGTAAAGTCATGGTACTGTCTTTGCCACCACTATATGCGATAACCCAGGGTGTTTGATCAGCAAGATACGAATTTAGCATTTCAGTTTTAATTTCCTCTATTTTCTTTTTTTGTGGCAAGGAATTTTTATCAAGGATTAGAATATTATTCTTCATTAAAATCCTCGGTACTTGAGATTTCTAAGATAGTTTCTTCTGAGATTTTTGGAAGTTTCAAGAGTTTTCTTTCTGCAAGAACTCTAATCAAATTTTCGGCTATTCCATAATCTATCCGTTTATTCTCGTTATCAATGAATGGCGATGAGATACCATTTTTTTGAAAATACTCATAAATTTTATAAGAGCTTGCACCAACAAACTTAGACCATTTTTTATAGTCCTTAGCAGTCACAGATTCGAGATATTTTGTTATATCTTGAAGTTCATCCAGAATACTATTCTCATCGTTGGTTTTTACTGTCGGTATATCAGAGAATCCTTTGTTGAATTCAGATATCTTAGCAGGAAATACATAGGGTTGTAAGGGAGCGCTATAGATATATGTATTACCCACGAATGTCTCCATAATTAGAAAATCTGCGATAACGCCATCATAATGTGGGTTGGATTTTTTTAAAGCATCAATGTCACCTTTGTTCAAAAGATGCATGACGAAGAAATTATCCGTTTGACTAACGATTTCTTCGGCGATAGCCCCAGGTTGTTGAGTCACATAGATTAAGCCAAGATTGAATTTACGCCCTTCTTTTGCCCACCGAGTAAAAATAGACTTTCCCTCTTCAACAGCCTTTTTATTTAATACATTTTGAGCTTCTTCAAAAACAGCAATTGCATTTATGATCTTCCCTGCAGTAATCCCCTCCATATTATAATTAAAAACCTCTTCTAATATGAGGTGCGCTATTCTATAAGCCATGTCAAGGGTCATCAAACTTAAGTCCAGGATAACTAACCTCTTCCTTGCAAGATGGAATTTTACATCTTCAACAATATCAGGAGCTTTAGATTCATCCCATTCAAGTATTTCTCGTAAATTTCTACGCAGGGCGTATTTCTCTTTTACATCTGTTTTCTCTTTTATTTTTCCACAGAAGTCCAAAAGTGTTTTTTCTCGGTTTCTTCTCTCGGTTTCCTTTCTATATTTTTCTAAAAACTCCTGCCATTTTTCTGGACTGCTATACTTGAATTCCGGTAAGATTTTCAGCTCTTGATCTTCGCATAATTCTGCCACCTGAAATGGCCCAAGTGAGGCAAAATTCAACATTGGAGATATATACACATCTTTATAAGTATCAATAACATCTTTTCTTTGAGTATACACTACAAGATTTGATTTAAGAAAAACCATATCCGCAATTCCTAAAACTTCTTGTCCCGTTGTAGTTTTGGTCTTGAAAGCATATTCACCATCCATATCAAGCACTAGTATACCGGTCTTTCCAATAAGTGATGCTAACGAAACTACTAATTTACATAAGTTGCTTTTGCCGTAACCTGTCCTTGCGAAAATGGCAGTTCTTCGCTTTTCGAACTTCCATGGCTCAAAAAGAATATCGTTTGCCTTTTCTTCTTTTCCTATTACTAATTTCCCGACTTTCATTGCTTCGTCAGGTTCCTGTATGCCAGCATTTGTTATTGTTGAGTATTCCTCATTAGTTGGGACTCTACATATGGATGATAGTTCCGGAAGCAACCTATATTCTGTAACAATATTTTTACTATCAGCACTGATTTCTCCAAGAATTTTAAGAAGATAATGTCTAAAGAATAAGGTTTTCTTTTCTTCTTCAGATAATTCTCTGCCATAACCTGCAATTTCACGCATATATTTTTCAACGATTGCCCTTATGCGTTCATCCTTTGTTGCCTGAAAATCACCATAATCCATATCTTCAATACGAGCAAGGAATTTTCTCCTCATAAATTCCTGTTCTTCTATGATAATAAAGCTGCCCAATTTGGGTGCCTTTTCACGTTCTGAAAATGCAATTACCATCTCTAAATGGTCTCGCTCTTTCCCTCTGCCTACAATTACTCCAACTCTATCATTATTCATTTAACACTCCTTTCAAAAATCTCCAAATTCTTGAGTAACTCATAAATTTCTTGAGGCAGTGACCTTCTCAAACAATTTTCTAAAAGATAAACTTTATCTTCCGTGAAGACCACTTTATCATGAACTTTCCTCAAAGAAATGGGATAGCCAGGGACTGGATAAGAAGTCGCAGTTGATTGTTGTGCAACACCTGAAAGTAAAACCAATGTTTGATCTAAATAATTAAGGGTGTATATAGGAATATCAACTGCAAATAGGTTTCTACTCCCTGGTAATGGGTCAAATCGAACAATCGCATATTTTCCGAAACGATAACCTTCTTTACCAAAATATCTTTCAAGTCGCCACCCTAATTTCTCAAACATTTCCTTATCAATTCTAACCATAAAAGGACCACTCTTTGCGTAGACTCCATGTTTGGCTAACCATAAAATGATGACAGGGCTTCTTAAAAGTGCAGAAGTTTTAGAGATGCCTAAGAGAGGAATGTTCAAATATTGAAAAAGTTTTCCTAAAGGATCGCTTATTCCTTTTGCAGTATGAGCAAATCTGAGAGTGCCATCCCTTAATAAGACAGGTTGAATGCCTGTTCCTGAAGATTGTATTGTTGCTAAATCTTTTGCGACTTGGTACAATTTAGCCCATTCCAAAATTTCTCTTAAAAAATCACTTAATGCAGTAGCAGATGAGTAACACGAGGGTTGCATTACACCTTCCTGATATATCTTTTCCCATCTCATCGCCTTGACAAATTCTTTAACTAATTGATCCTCACTTAAAAGTTTGTCTAATTGGAGGCTTATTGCTTCTGTTCTTGTAAGCTTTCCTGCTTCAATTTTTTCTTCTGGGTCAGTTGGATCAGGAAGATTAGGATTCACCCAGAAAGGATAAGATTTAGGCTCGTCCTTTTCTTGAGAGCTTGCTACTTGGAAAAGAGCTACTCCAACATTTCTCAAAACCCCACCAAATAAAGTTTGTCCGGTATCGACGGCAACTGCAGCACAAATATTAAGAAGACTTCTTCTGTTCAGGGAATATACTTCAGGTGGTTCAAGCGAATCAACTGCTTCCCTTATCTCTTTAGTGGCTTCATCAATTACTTTGCCTATATTATCGGTCATTTTCTTTAGTTCTTCCATTCCTTAACCTTCCTCAAAAACAATATATACTTACTTTTCGATTTGGGTATAATTTCCATTGTCCTAAACAATTCATAAGAGGGAGAAAGGGGAAATGAGAGAATTAAGTACATGCCATATTATTTTATCCCGCCCCTTTCAACTCCTTCTCTATCCTCTCAATCAAAACATCTTCATCAAATTATATTTACTTCTCCTTCCTCACTCCTTTAAACGGCTTTTTATCCGCCTTCTGATCAATAAACAACTTGGTCTCCGTGTCTATTTTTGTCCAGCGGTTATTGTGAGGGTTATAAACCTGTGTGCGATTTTTTATTGCCCCATGTCTGTGATTGTCTCCATAAGGTACATTCTTTGCCATAGCTAAACCTCCAACTTTGGAATTGTTGTTACAGCCACTCCCTGAACCTGAAAATTTTCAGTCAGGATAATCGGCTTATGTTTTTTATTATTCGACCTTGGGATTAGAACAACACAATTTTTACTACGCTGAAACTCTTTCACGGTTGCTTCATCATCAATCAGCGCCACAACTATATCGCCATTTTGCGCCGTTGACTGCTGGCGAACAAGTATTAAATCTCCATCATTGATTCCGGCTTTGTTCATGGAATCGCCTTTAGCTCTAAGTAAGAAGTATTTAAACCCTGGTTTTGCAAGGGAAACAGATACAGGAATATATCCCTCAATATTTTCCTGAGCTAAAATAGGCACTCCACAGGTTACCATACCAACTAAAGGGATATCGACTGTGCGGGCATGAACTGAATCTGCGTCAATATCTTTAATTAATTGCAAATCGCCATTTGAACGCTTTCTTAAAATACCTTTCTTAATTAATTTCTCAATAATTAAAGCAGCCGATCTTGGGGATTTATATCCAAGCGATGTCATCAGCTCACGCACAGATGGGGTTTTACCCTTATGCATAAGCCAGTTTCGTATATAACGGATTGCATCTGCTTGTTTTTGACTGAGTTCTATCTTCATAGTTATACAAAGTGTATAATAGTGTATAAAAAAAGTCAAGAGAAAATTAGCAGCAGTCGCAGGAATAAAATAAGGGGGTCGTAAACTAAAGGGTCACACCTTGACATTGGACATATCAATACAAGGGACACAATAGTTCGACTGTAAATCACCACATTTTCTCGCTTCGCTGACCTCTCTACTTGCAGGTGGAGCAAGTACCCTATTAAATCTTCAGAACTTAGTCGGTTTCCTGTATTGTCACAGGTTATTCGTATTTCTATTCATTGAATATTTAAAAGGCTTATATACATTCTAACTTTTATCATTTCCACCACATATTTACTTTATCCCTAATTGTTGTGGAGGAAAACCTATTGCCTCGCAAGACGCTCTCATCGCTTTCTGTGCCTTCTTACTCAGCTTCAATGATCTTATAACAGAATTCAACCGATTAGCATCTATCTGTCTGGCAATGGCGGTACATTGATCAAGATTCTTATCCTTCTTGCTCTCGCCGCGCCTTCTCTGGGCTGTAACTAATTTATGGACAAAGAAGGCTTCAGGCAGTGGTGCTCTCAACTTGAAATTTCCAAAATCTGCTGTGAAAGGGAAGCTGAGAAGTAGGTCAACAAACGGAAGGGGTGATGCTGTGATGTTCCATTTTTTGATTGATATAACCTGGTCAACACTTTCACCTTTACGATGAGCAACGAACTCAACAGTAAAATTCTCGCTAGTAAATCTGCGGATGCCTGACTGCATAACAACAGGAAGATAGCCCAGATCAGTAAGAACTTTTTCAAGGTCGACTTTCTCATCTCTGTCTGAAAGAACAAATTTAACCGCAAAATCTATGTCCATTGTTCGCAAGACATAATTAATGCCGAAAGCTTCCTGATACAGTGGCATTACCCAACTCCCAATCAAAACAGATTCATCAAAGAATCCGACCAAATAGAATGCCTTTAGAAGTTCCCGGATGTTCGAGGGGAAAATATTTTCATTCTTAAGTGATATTTCCATGTACCCTTTTTTTACGTGAATGCAAAATCTTATTCAGATAGGCAATTTTCTTTTCATAAGACTGCTTTTCCTTTTCGTATTTTTTCCTTATTGCAAGCTGTTTTAATATCTCTTGCACTTCTCTATTAGGCACGTGCTTGCTGATGACTTTAACACCTTCGCGATATTTCAGATAATAGTAGGAATACACTTTATTCTTGTAGCGCTTTTTTCGTTTGCTTATAGAACCTTTTGGAAATTCAGATACAGACTTCGCAAGACTGTCAAGCATTTCCTGACAACGTTTGAGTTCATCATGAAGCATGCCACCTATGACTTTATCCTTTTCCACCACTTTCATGCTTTTATTATGCTTTGTGTGGTGGAAAAGAGCAATAGCTTTTTTTAGGTCAACGCTGTTTTGCAGACACTCAATATTGCTTTTTGAAATCAATGTTCTTTACGAGAGTTTGGCTCTGTTTGGTAGCATGTGGAAGGAGCACTTAATGTAAAGAATCAGGTGGGCGATAATCTAAAGTTCCAGTATCACTTTAACGACATCGTCTTTACTCTCTGCAATTTTGAATCCCAGCTTTTCAGACAATTTAAGCATCCTTGAGTTAATTCCTAAAATTTCCATCCAGAGTTTTTTCACTCCAAATTCCTTAGCTACTTTTATGCAGTACTCGCAGAGGATTCTCCCTACACCTTTACCATGCCATTGGTCAGCTACTACTACTGCCATCTCGGCATTTTCAAGGTCAGGTTGCTTAATAAGCCTTGCATCACCAATGATCTTTTTAAATTCACCTTCTTTTATTTCGCACACAAAGGCAAATTCTCGGTCGTAATCAATCTGACAGTATCTCACTAACTGGTCATGGGATAAATTAATA
>Ga0194113_10009518_pt1 | contig 11715 bp, 9 predicted proteins | sample TA2MahC200mmetaG_FD_146193 | JGI IMG/M metagenome (GOLD analysis project Ga0194113, IMG submission 146193) | Freshwater microbial communities from Lake Tanganyika, Tanzania - TA2015017 Mahale Deep Cast 200m | ecosystem: Environmental > Aquatic > Freshwater > Lake | place: Tanzania: Lake...
TACTGGAGAAACGAAAACCGCTGATTGGCAAAGGCATTATCATTACCAATATTTCATTGCTTATTTTCTGGATTGCATTGCTGGGCATGGGCCTTGTAAAAATCAGCAGCAAACTGAATAATGAGGTGTTTGCCCTTATGATGCAAAAAAGCAAGCCCTGGTTCCAGGCGTTTACTTACAGCGGGGCTGTTGTTTTAATTGGCCTGTTTATGCTGGTATATGCCGCCGTTAAAATATTATCCGGCTCAAAAACAGGCGACGCTGATAAAAATCAGCCGGGGTTCTGAATTTTCTCATCTGCAAGTTTTTACCCTGCCTCTACTTTAGACGCTTTATCTGGCAAAATATGTCCGCACACCCCCTTACAGAGAACAAAACCAGCTGTTACCATTGCGGAGATATTTGCCTGAATGACAAATTCCGTTCAGAAGACAAAATATTTTGCTGTGAAGGCTGCAAAATGGTGTACCAGATACTGAACCGGAGCGGCCTCTGCGAATACTACAACCTGAACGAAAATCCCGGGATCAGCCAGCGCATCAAAGTAAGAAAGGACAAATTTGCTTTTCTGGATGATGAAAAAATTCAGCAGCATCTTATCAGTTTCCGTAATGAAGAGCAGGTGCATATAAATCTTTACCTGCCGCAGATGCATTGCAGTTCCTGCCTTTACCTGCTGGAAAACCTGCACCGGATTATCGGCGGCATTATTTCTGCCAAAGTGAATTTTGCCCGTAAGGAAGCGGACATAGTTTTTTCTCCCGGGAAAACATCCCTCCGCAAAGTGGCAGAAACACTAACCAGTATCGGTTATGAGCCCTATATCAGCCTGAACGATTTAAAAGAAAAAAGACCCGTTATTGATAAAAGTATGATATACCAGATAGGAGTTGCAGGTTTTTGTTTTGGCAATATCATGCTGATGAGTTTTCCTGAATATTTAGGCATTGATGCCAGCGATACGGCACTGCGTGGTGTATTCCGCTGGATAAATTTTGGCCTTGCCATCCCGGTGCTGTTATATTCTTCACTTCCTTTTTATCAGTCATCCTGGAGCAGTTTAAAACATAAATTCCTGAATATTGATGCGCCCATCGCACTGGCCATCATCATTACTTTCATCCGCAGTGCTTATGAAGTGCTGAGCGGAAGCGGCGGCGGGTATTTTGATTCTATGACAGGCATTGTATTTTTTATGCTGGCAGGCCGAATTCTGCAGAATAAAACCTATCGCCAGCTTTCTTTTGAAAGGGACTATACATCCTATTTCCCGGTTGCGGTATCGGTACTTAGAGAAGAAAAAGAAATTCCTACCGCCCTTCCGGATATCAAACCCGGCGATACCCTGCTGATCCATCATGAAGAACTGATACCTGCCGACGGGATATTGACAAAAGGAAAAGCTTTTATTGATTACAGTTTTGTAACCGGCGAATCGCTTCCGGTACTGAAGGAAGTGGGTGAAATTGTATATGCCGGTGGCAAACAAACAGAAGGCAATGTTGAAATGCTGGTAGTAAAAGAAGTGGCACAAAGTTACCTTACCCGTCTTTGGGATAAAGACGAAAAAAAGAAACAACTTCAGCCAAAAAGCGTTTCATTCGTTCATCTGCTAAGCCGTTATTTTACTTATATCGTTTTTACAATTGCACTGATTACTGCCTTTTACTGGAAATTTAACGACCCTTCAAAAATATGGCCGGCGGTAACTGCTATTTTTATTATTGCCTGCCCCTGTGCTTTACTTCTCTCCAACACATTTACCAACGGGAATATTTTACGGATACTTGGGCGCAATAATTTTTACCTCCGTAATGCGCAGACTATTGAAGACATCGCTCATGTCAATCATATAGTATTTGATAAAACGGGAACGCTTACTACTACTGAAGTGCCGGAGATAAAGTATGAGGGCGCCTCTTTATCCGGTCAGCAGTTGCAATACATTATTTCACTGGCAGCCTGTTCTTCCCATCCGCTGAGCAAGGCGTTGGTCCGTCGCCTGGATGAAAAAAATGTACGAAGAATATTACCACAAGGGTTTAAAGAAACCACCGGCATGGGTATTGAAGGGTGGGTGAATGACACTCTTGTAAAGCTGGGTTCCTATGAATTTGTAACAGGCAATAAAAACAACGGGCCCGCTACAGAAGTGTTTGCGAGCTTCGAAAACAAGGTATCCGGATTTTTCAGGTTCAGTAATCATTACAGGGAAGATATTAACCCCCTGCTTTCTGAACTGAAAAAAAACTACCGCATTTCAGTTTTATCAGGCGATAATGATGCTGAAAAACAGAACCTGCAACAACTGATTGGCCGCAAAGCCACTGTTTTGTTTAACCAAAGGCCCGAAGACAAACTGCATTACATAAAGCAGCTTCAGCACCGGGGTGAAAAAGTAATGATGATTGGAGACGGCCTGAATGATGCCGGTGCCCTCATGGAAAGCAATGTGGGTGTGGCGGTGACGGAGCAGACCAACAATTTTACTCCTGCCAGTGATGCCATTATCAAGGCCAAAGAACTGCCTTTACTTTCCAGATTTATATACCTGTGCAAGGCTAACCGCAACATCATTATCGCCAGCTTTGTGTTGTCAATAGTGTATAATATCATCGGGCTGTTCTTTGCTGTACAGGGGAGCCTGTCCCCGCTTATTGCCGCCATCCTGATGCCAGCCAGTTCGCTCAGCATTCTGCTGATAACTTTTGGCAGCAGCAGCCTGCTAGCCAGGCAAATGAAGCTGCTTAAGTAGTTCCATTTCAGGGGTTCTGTAAAATAAAAATGATAAAAATCAGCCCCCCCGCTGACCATTATTACCTCATTCAGAGCTCGGCCCGGATATTTTTACGCTTTCATAATATTTCAATTTTCCCCCGTAATGAGTGTGATTATTCTTCTTCTCTTTGTAAGTATAAGTGTAGCCGCATTCTTCCTGGTTGCGTTTCTGTGGGGTGTTAAAACAGGTCAATTTGAAGATGATATTTCCCCGGGCTCCAGGATTCTTTTTGACGACAAACCTCCATCTGCTGTTTCTTCTGAAAAATAAAACAACACCATAATAAAAACCAACCCGGCTTATGCAAGTAGAAAAGTTTTATTACGACAACAAGATTGTAAAAGCGTTTGGCTATGCCACCATCCTGTTCGGCATTGTAGGTATGCTGGTGGGTCTTTGGGTGGCCATCCAGATTTACTACCCGGAGTCCAGCCTGAATCTTGCCGCCACCACATTCGGGCGGTTGCGCCCGCTGCATACCAACGCTATCATCTTTGCTTTTGTGGGCAATGCCTCTTTTGCAGGAATTTATTATTCGCTGCAACGGCTCTGCAAAACAAGAATGTGGAGCGACCGCCTCAGCTGGATCCATTTCTGGGGATGGCAGTTCATAATTGTTGCTGCGGCCATCACCCTCCCGCTGGGCCTCACCAACGGAGCAGAGTATGCCGAACTGATTTGGCCCATTGATATTGCCATAGCCCTGGTTTGGGTCATTTTTGGCATCAACATGTTTGCCACTATTATTAAAAGAAGGGAGCGGCATCTCTATGTAGCCATCTGGTTTTACATCGCCACATGGGTAACGGTGGCTATGCTGCATATCGTCCGTTCTATTGAAATCCCTTATTCAGCTACGGGTAGCTACAGTTGGTTTGCCGGCGTGCAGGATGCACTGGTACAATGGTGGTACGGTCATAATGCCGTTGCATTTTTCCTTACTACGCCTGTGCTGGGTTTGATGTATTATTTTTTGCCCAAAGCTGCTAACAGGCCTGTTTATTCTTACCGGCTTTCCATTATTCACTTCTGGGCACTGATATTTATTTATATATGGGCGGGGCCGCACCACCTGCTTTATACTTCCTTGCCCGACTGGGCCCAGTCACTCGGAGTTGTTTTTTCCATTATGCTCATAGCGCCGAGCTGGGGGGGTATGCTAAATGGCTTGTTCACTCTCCGTGGGGCATGGGACAAGGTTAGGGAGGATCCGGTACTGAAGTTTATGGTGGTGGCCATTACCTGCTATGGCATGGCCACATTTGAAGGCCCGATGCTGAGCCTGAAAAACGTAAATGCCATTTCTCATTTTACTGACTGGACGATTGCCCATGTGCATATCGGCGGGCTGGGATGGAACGGGTTTCTGGCATTTGCCATCCTCTATTACATGATTCCGAAAATGTGGGGGACTACTCTTTATTCAAAAAAATTAGCCTCCAACCATTTCTGGCTGGGCACTATCGGCATCATCATTTATGCAGTGCCGATGTACTGGGCGGGATTTGAACAAAGCCTGATGTGGAAATCATTTACGCCGGAAGGTCAGTTGAAATTCCAGTTCCTTGAAACAGTTACGAACATCAAACCATTGTATGTACTCAGAAGCATCGGCGGTGCCTTATACCTCACAGGCGCCCTCATCATGGCTTACAATATTTACAAAACAATCAAGCAGGGTAAATTCATTGCCAATGAAGCTGCTGAAGCTGCACCCCTGATAAAAGAAGTTTCTCCTAAAAAGGAATACTGGCACCGGGTGCTTGAAAGAAAACCGGTGCGGATGCTCATTTATAGTTTGATACTGGTTGCCATTGGCGGTTTGGTGCAGATTATCCCCACATTTCTTGTCAAGTCAAACATTCCCACCATTGCCAGTGTAAAGCCTTACACTCCGCTTGAACTGCAGGGAAGGGATATTTATGTACGGGAAGGTTGTTATACATGCCATTCGCAAATGATTCGTCCTTTCCGGGATGAAGTGGCAAGATATGCTCCTAACCCGGGCGACGGTGGTTATTCCAAAGCTGGTGAATTTGTTTATGACCATCCCTTCCAGTGGGGAAGCAAACGAACCGGACCCGATTTGGCAAGAGAAGGAGGAAGACAAACCGACTCCTGGCAATATACTCATATGTATGATCCCCGGACCATGTCGCCGGGATCCATCATGCCCAGGTATCCATGGCTGCTTGACAGGAAGCTGGATACTTCATCCACCCCGGCAAAAATCAGGGCTATGAAAAAGTTAGGAGTGCCCTATCCGGATGGTTTTGATAAAGTAGCCAACCGGGATCTGATGAAACAGGCTCAAAGAATTGTTGCCAACCTGAAAAAAGACAAAATAGAATCGCCGCCCAATACAGAAATCATCGCACTGATAGCTTACCTGCAACGGCTGGGAAGGGATATTAAATCAGAACCGCAGCAGCAACTGGCAGAAAACAAATAAAACTACAATTATGAAATTCATTCATTATATGGAGAAGGTAAACAGTGTGGATGTTTATGGCACCATGTCACTGGTTTGTTTCGGTTTGTTTTTTATAATAATGCTAGCCTGGGTTTTTAAAACCAATAAAAAGCAGTTTGAAGAAGCCAGCCGCATTCCGCTTGATAATTAAGAACCAAAAACAATTTCTTACTATGAACAATAAAGCAAAATATATCATCAGCCTGTTTGCAGGATGTTTACTCATTGGAACCCTGACTGCTTCTGCAGCCGGTCCGAAAGAGCCCTCCGTATTCAGTAATCCGCTGGCCTTAATCATGCTGGCCATTATGATGCTGTTGCTTGTAATGATTACCTTATTGGCAATGAAGCTGATAAAAAACGCAGGGATAAAAAGTAAAATCAAACAACACCTGAGGGCCAAAGGAAGTGCTGGCGCTTTACTAACAGTTCTATTCTTGCTTTTGTCATCCCTTGTTTTTGCGCAGGAAAAAGCCCCGGATAAAAATGCCGTGGCTACTGCTGCCAATACAATCGGGGGTTTGGCGCCTTCTGCATTTTATATACTGCTGGCGGCCATTTTGATTGAGCTGCTTATTGCTTTCGTATTGTTTTTCAATCTCAGGTCAATGAGAAGAACAAAGGAAGAGCAAGCGGTTTTACTGGCTCAGCCTGATTTACTGGCAATGCCAGTCTCATCTTTAAGCTGGTGGGACCGTTTCAATAAACTGAGGCCGGTGGAGCAAGAAGCAGAACTGGATCTTGGACATGATTATGACGGCATCCGTGAGCTGAATAACAAACTTCCACCCTGGTGGTTATATGGATTTTATGTAACGATTGTATTTGCGGCTATTTACCTATGGCGCTATCATGTGTCGCACACAGCGCCGCTCAGTGCACAGGAATATGAACGTTCCGTAAAAATTGCTGATGCAAAGGTGAATGCTTATTTAAAAGTAAAAGGAGAAGTATTTGATGAGTCAAGCATACAATTGCTTACGGATGCCAAAGACCTTGAAGCCGGCAAAGCCATTTTTACAAGGCCGGGCCTTTGCGGTGTTTGTCATGGAAATGATGGCAGCGGTATAGTAAATGGAGTACCGGGCGTAGGTCCCAACCTCACAGATGATTACTGGATTCACGGCGGAAGCATCAAAGACATTTTTAAAGTGATAAAATACGGAGTTAGCGGAAAAGGAATGCAGGAATGGGGAAGCAAATTTTCGCCAAAAGAACTGGCGCAAATTGCAAGCTTTGTTAAATCGCTGCAGGGTACTAATCCCCCTCAGAAAAAAGCCCCTGATGGCCCATTGTACAAAGAAGATGCGCCACCGCCTGCTCAGCCCGCTGCTGATTCTGGCAAAGCAAAAAACCCGGGGTAAGGAAAAGTGAGAATGACGTTAACACAAAACAATGACCAACGAAAACATCAGGCAGGCTGAAGTTGACGCATCCTTTCGTGACAGGCTGGCTACGGTGGATGCAAAAGGAAAAAGGAACTGGGTGTATGCACAGAAGCCGGTGGGCAGGCTTTACAATATACGCACCTGGGTTAGTTGGGGGTTTTTCGCATTGTTTTTTTCCATCCCTTTTATTAAAATGAATGGCCGCCCGCTGGTGATGCTGAATATTCCTGAAGCGGAGTTCATCATTTTCGGAAAAGTATTCTGGCCGCAGGATTTTTTCATCTTCGGCATGCTGATGCTGGCATTTATTGTTTTCATCGTTCTTTTTACCGCGGCCTTTGGCCGCTTGTTTTGCGGATGGGTTTGCCCCCAAACCATTTTTATGGAAATGCTGTTCCGAAAAGTGGAATATCTCATTGAGGGCAGCGCTGCCAGACAAAGACTGCTTGACAAAAGTCCCTGGACGACAAAAAAAATCCGGAAGCGGACAATAAAACACATCGCATTCTTTTTGCTGTCGTTTATCATTGCCAATTTTTTTCTTGCCTATATCATCGGTGTGGATGAGTTGAAAAAAATCATCAGCGAACCTGTCAGTGAAAATTTAGGTGGCTTTATTGCAATCCTTATTTTTTCCGGGGTTTTTTATTTTGTTTATATCTGGTTCAGGGAACAGGTTTGCACAGTGGTTTGTCCCTATGGCCGGCTGCAAAGTGTATTGCTCGACAGGAATTCCATGATTGTTGCTTATGATTACAAAAGAGGGGAGCCAAGGAGAAAGTATAAAAAAGGAAAAGCTGGAGCAGTTGAAACGGGAGATTGTATTGATTGCTTTCAGTGTGTAAAAGTTTGCCCCACAGGTATTGATATCCGCAACGGCACACAGATGGAATGTGTGGGTTGTACCGCCTGTATTGATGCCTGCGATAAAATAATGGATGCAGTCAGGAAACCAAGAGGGCTCGTCCGCTACGCATCTGAAAACGGCATTGCCAATGGCGACCGTTTGCATTATACCGGCAGAATGAAATTTTATTCGGTGTTGCTTGTTCTGCTGACGGGTCTTCTTACTTTCTTATTAATCACCCTGAAAGATGTTGACGGAACCATCATTAGGGCTACCGGTATTTTGTACCAGGAAAGGGGAACCGACAGCCTGTCCAATTTGTATAATATAAAAATTCAAAACAAAACTCTTAAAGAGATACCCGTTCAATTGCGGTTAGAAGGAGAATATGGTAAAGAAGGAAAAATTGAACTGGTAGGCGCTTCCGGCATTAAAGTGAAAAGTGAGGGGCAGGGAGCCGGTTCCTTTTTTATTGTTCTGCCAAGGAAAACAGTTACATCCAGAAAGACTCCGTTGAAAGTGGGGCTGTACGAAGGAGATAAAAAAATATCTGAACTGAAAACCAATTTTACCGGGCCTTTCAGCAGTTTTTAAAATATATATTATGAACTGGGGAAATAAAATTTTAATAGCATTCATCGTATTTGGAACCGGGATGACTTTTCTGGTGATACGGTCCATGCAAACCAATTTTGATCTGGTGGAAAAAGATTATTACAAAAAAGAAATAGGCTATCAGGAGATCATTGATGGAACAAAAAGGGCCAATGCGCTGACTTCAACAGCAGAGTTTTCAAAACATGAAAATGTCATCCGGCTGAAGCTGCCACCGGAAATGAAAAATAAAACAGTGACAGGAGAAATCTGGTTCTATTGCGCCTATGATGAAAAAAAGGATAAAAAAATTGAATTAAAAGTCACGGCAGATGGCCTGCAGGAATTTCAACAGAATATTATTTCACCTGGAAATTATACCGTTAAGATTAACTGGACCGCCGGGGGAAAAAATTATTACGCCGAAAAGCCGTTAACCGTTTTTTGATGCCATTATCAGTTATCATAGCAGGGTTTACACTTGGTGCAGCCGGGAGCCTGCATTGCATAGGCATGTGCGGACCGCTGAGCCTTGTTTTACCGGTTCAGCATTTTTCAAAAACGGGCAAATTGGTAGCCCTGCTGCTTTATCAGTTGGGACGGATAATTACTTACTCCGCTATCGGTTTGCTGTTTGGCCTGGCCGGAAGAGGGATTTATATTTCAGGCTACCAGCAGTGGCTTTCCATTAGCCTGGGTGTGGTGTTTTTGCTAATGGCATTGCTGTATTTTATACACAAAAAAAATCTTCGCCTGGTTTTTTTAGACCGGTTTTACCTGCATGTACAAAATATTATTATCCGCATATTAAAATCCTCAGTCAGTCTGCTGAGTTTTTTACTGCTGGGCATGGCCAACGGACTGCTGCCCTGCGGCATGGTTTATATTGCCCTGGCATCTTCTTTATCCTTTGCCGAAACAGGCGAAAGTGTGGTTTTTATGGCCATGTTTGGCGCAGGCACATTGCCTGTTATGCTGTTTGCCGGGTATGCAGGAGCTGTGATCAGGCCGGAATTAAGAATTGTCTTCAGGAAAATGGTCCCGGTTTTTGTTTCACTGATGGGGGTGCTGCTAATTCTCCGGGGGCTTAATCTTGGAATACCGTTTATCAGTCCTGAATTGCCGCAATCCCCCGGCAGCTCTGTAAATTGCCATCAACCCTGAATGAAGCTTGATATTTCTCACTATGATCACTGACCAATATCAGTATTTGACAGCAGTCGAACAACTACATTTGACCTGAAAATATGCACAAATAAGCCCGAAAGGGTTATTGTTGGTTTTTGTTTCTGTACAACCCCCGGTTCCCCGGGGGTTTCATTTTTCAGCCGCTATCTTTGCCGCATGCATATTGATATTCTGACCGTATTGCCTGAGCTGCTGGAAAGCCCGTTGCAGCACAGCATGATGAAAAGGGCGCAGGAAAAAGGCCTGCTTACTGTGCAGGTTCACCATCTTCGCAAATGGGCGGTGAACGAATACGGACAGGTGGATGATTACCAGTATGGCGGCGGTGCCGGTATGGTAATGATGTGTGAGCCTCTGGTGAAAGCGATTGAAGAACTTTCTGCAGGAAGAAAATTTGATGAAATCATTTACCTGACCCCGGATGGGGAAACCCTGAACCAAAAAACTGCCAATACCCTTTCGCTGAAGGAAAATCTTTTATTTATTTGCGGTCATTACAAAGGCATTGATGAAAGAATAAGGGAACATTTTGTCACCAAAGAAATTTCAATCGGCGATTATGTGCTCAGCGGAGGCGAGTTGCCGGCTGCAGTGCTGGTGGATGCAGTTGGACGTTTACTTCCCGGTGTGCTGAATGATGAAACCTCTGCCCTCACCGATTCGTTCCAGGATAATTTGCTTGCCCCGCCTGTTTATACAAGACCCGAAAATTTCCGGGGATGGAAAGTGCCTGACATTTTAATGAGCGGTGACCATAAGAAGATTGAAGAATGGAGGCATGAGCAGTCCGTTCTGCGGACAAAAGAAAAAAGGCCTGATATGCTGGATGGAGATGAATAAGCCTTCATTTTCAGAGATTGACGCCGCTTATCCCTGCTATTTTCAGTCTGCCTATTTTTGCTGTTTTAAACGGGTTAAAAAAATGATCTTGTACCCCTGAGATAAAAATCATCACTTGAGAAAAATTAGCCTATTTTTTTTCTTTTTGATCTTGTGCCGGCTTTCGCCTGCACAAGATATTGAAGTTTCAAAATATAAGGAACAGTACCGGTTGCATATCCGCAAAACAAATGATAAAATAAAAGTAGATGGGGAACTGAATGAAGAAGCATGGAAGAACGCCGAAATGGCAAGGGATTTCTGGCTGAAATTCCCCAGGGATGATGAAAAAACGCCAACAAGAACTGAAGTAAAAGTTACCTACGATAACAACTTCCTGTACATCGGCGCTGTTTGCTATGATTCCCTGCCACTGGTTGCGCAATCATTGAAACGGGAATCAAGAATCAGGGAAAGCGATGGTATCGGCATTGTGGTTGATCCGATGAACAAAAAAACAAACGGGTTTTATTTTTCTGTAACTGCATACAATGTACAGGCAGATGATCTTCTAACAGCCGGGCAGGAAGGTGACATCAATTTCAGCTGGGACAATAAATGGTATTCTAAAACAAAAATTGAAAATGACCATTATGTTATTGAAGTTGCCATACCATTTAAAACACTCCGTTACGACAAAAGCAATACACAATGGGGCATCAACTTCATCCGCAGTGAAAGAAAGAAAAACCAGTTTCATACATGGACAAGGGTGCCGGTAAATTTTCCCGGTCCAGATCTTGGTTATACCGGCGCTTTGGTATGGGATGCAGCTCCGCCGCCGCCGGGCACTAATATTTCAGTCATCCCTTACATTACTGGCGGCATAAGGGAGAACAAAGAAGGAAAAGAAGAACTGAGCGGTGACTTTAACGCTGGCTTTGACGCCAAGATTGCACTAAACTCATCGCTTAACCTTGACTTTACTGTCAATCCTGATTTTTCACAAGTGGAAGTGGACAGGCAGGTTACCAACATAACCAGGTTCAGCATCTTTTTCCCGGAAAGAAGAAATTTTTTTCTGGAAAACAGCGATTTGTTTTCCTCTTATGGCATCCCGCCCATCCGCCCTTTTTATTCCCGCAGAATAGGGCTTGACAATGAAGGCAGCACTATTCCCATAATAGCGGGTGCAAGGCTCACCGGTAACATCACACCTAAAACAAGAATCGGATTAATGAATATGCAGACAAAAGCAAAAGGAGATTTTGCTGCACAGAATTATTCGGCTGTTTCGATGAACCAGCAGGTGCTCAAACGTTCATCTGTCAGGGCATATTTTTTTAACAGGTCCGGTATTGAAACAGACAAGAATCCGATTAATGATCCACTTGATAAATACGGAAGAAATGCCGGCGGCGAATTCAGTTTTACCAATGAAAAAGGCAATGTGCAGGCATGGTCAGGTTATCATCATTCCATGAAAAAAAATATTGATGATAAAAATGTATATATCAATCTCGGGGCCGGTTATTTCGGACGACAGTTTTTTTCATTTATCAATTATGATAACCTTGGTACCAACTATTATGCTGATATGGGCTTTGTGCAACGGATTGAAAACTAT
>Ga0194113_10009519_pt1 | contig 11715 bp, 8 predicted proteins | sample TA2MahC200mmetaG_FD_146193 | JGI IMG/M metagenome (GOLD analysis project Ga0194113, IMG submission 146193) | Freshwater microbial communities from Lake Tanganyika, Tanzania - TA2015017 Mahale Deep Cast 200m | ecosystem: Environmental > Aquatic > Freshwater > Lake | place: Tanzania: Lake...
TACCTGTATAAGGGTTTTGCCGGCATCTTTGACAACCAATTGGATTTGAGTGGCACCAGCATCAACGGCGTTTTCGAGCAGTTCTTTGGCTACCGAAGCGGGTCGTTGAATGACTTCTCCAGCCGCTATCTGATTGGCGATGTGATCGGGAAGTAATTGAATAATGCTCATGGGTACTCACGTTGAATCGGGTTCAACAAATGTAAGTAATTCCGTTGAGTTGCGGGGGACTAAATCCGAACGATTGTGCCGGTATAGGTCGATTTTTCGTTAGGAAGAGGATCTTTGATCACCACTTTCCAAATGTAGGCTTTTTGTGCTGGAATGAGTTGGCCATTTCGTTGGTCTATTCCATCCCAGGCATTTTGAGCATCGGTGGTTTTGAATATAACTGAACCATTGTCCGGATCAATGATGAGCATTTCAAAGTGCACATTACGGATGGTCAATGCGTATGGCATGAAGGTGGCGTTGCGCTCGTCTCTGGATTGCGGATTAAATGCATTGACAGCAAGCAAGTTGTAGTCTTCGTTGGCGGTAATTTTGATGGTTTCTGTGCTGGTGCAGCCGTCTAGCTGCGCTTGAGCGCTGATGGTGTAGGTTTGTCCTTTAAAGGCCAATAACTCAACGCCGCGGCTCTTTTTGTTCTGAAGTGTTCCATTGGCACCCCAGGTAATATCCGACCCATTACAATCGGCGCTCACTTTGATGCGCGGCGTTCCATCCTCATAGTTGATCGCATCGGCGTCTAAGTTGATCTTTGGACCTTTGCATGGTGTATTTACAACATTCGATTGCTGTTGAGTTTCAGGCTCGTTTTCCTTGGTAATTTGAGTTGGCTGCTTCGCGTTCAGAAATAGGGCGCTGTTTTGCTCAGCGTGTGTAAGTTGTTGCGTATGATTTGAAGCAACCTTATTTTGTTGCATGAGTACGCTGTTTTCTTGTTGACCTTCTGCTTGGATGTTGGATTGTTCGGTCAGAACTTGGGAAGAAACAACGACGGTGTTTGGCGTATTTTCGGCGCTTTGGTTTTGCTTTTGTTCCGAACGTGTTTTGTCGGTCATTTTCGTGGTGCTCACTTCTTTTTGGGTTACCGATTTTACCAAAGGTGATTTGCTATTGAGCATCCAGAAAGTCAATGCCCCTGCTGCAATGATGAGTGCTCCGGTTAATTTTGCGAGTGTAGAAAATCCAGATTTACCTTTAGGCAACTTTTCAGAAAGCGCTTCCCAGGCTTTTGGATCGTAATCATAGGAGAATTCCTCTACTAGTGATTTGATATTTTTTTCAAATTGATCTTTCATCGTTTTTCGATCAGTGTAAATTGTTCATTTAATAGGCGCTGCAAATTCATTTTTGCTTTTGCCAAATTGGATTTTGATGTGCCCTCTGAAATACCGAGTAATTCGGCAATTTCTTTATGACTAAGCTCTTCCATGACATACAAGTTAAATACGGTTCTGTAGGCTGGAGATAATTTGGTAATGGCGTCTTGGGCTAGTTTGGCCTTTAGCTGGGTGTGTTCTAGTTGTTCTTGTTCGAGCATTGGATCCAGCGCCATTGACTTGAAATCGTTGTCTTGGTCAGATAAAAAAGGGTTTTTCTTTGCTTTTCGAAGGTGATCAATAGCAGTATTGCTTACAATTCTGCGGATCCAGCCTTCTAGCGAGCCAGTAAAATCAAAATGTTCCAATTTGTCAAAGACCTTTAAAAATGAAACTTGGAGCACCTCTTGAGCGCTGTCGCGTTCGCTGATATAGCGCATACTGACAGCCATCATTTTACCATAAAACATTGAGAACAAACGCTCTTGGGCGCGTCGCTCACCCCTGAGGCATCCCTCCACAATTTGTTTTAAGTTGTCTTGCTGCTCCAATTTTCAATAATTACTTAACGCAAAGCTAATGCGCAGGTTGCCTTGATATTCAAAACGTTTTTTATTTAGCGCCAAAAAAAAGGATTTTTTATGAACTATGCGTAAATTCGTCACGCAAAAGCTTTTATCAACCTAAAAATCATAACAAATGAAAGTAACTGTTGTAGGCGCAGGAAACGTTGGCGCAACTTGTGCTGATGTATTGGCTACCCGTGAAATAACCAATGAAATTGTATTGCTCGATATCAAAGAAGGATTTGCTGAAGGCAAGGCCCTAGATATCTGGCAAACAGCCCCAATTAACCTTTATGATTCTCGTACAGTTGGTTCCACCAATGATTATTCCCGTACAGCAGATTCAGACGTTGTTGTCATTACCTCCGGTTTGCCGCGCAAACCAGGGATGTCTCGTGACGACCTTATCGCGACCAATGCAGGTATCGTTAAGACCGTGACTGAAAACGTAGTGAAATACTCGCCAAACGCCATTATCATTGTGGTTTCCAATCCACTAGACGTCATGACTTATTGTGCTTACCTTAATGCCAACATGCCATCTTCACGCGTGTTTGGTATGGCAGGTGTGCTCGATACAGCCCGTTACCGTGCATTTTTGGCTGAAGAACTCAATGTTTCTCCAAAAGATATTCAAGCTGTACTTATGGGTGGCCACGGCGACACTATGGTGCCACTGCCGCGTTACACCACAGTAGGTGGTATTCCAGTTACAGAACTCATCGACGAAGCGCGTTTGAATGAAATTATTGAGCGCACTAAATTCGGAGGTGGTGAAATCGTCAAATTACTCGGCACCTCAGCGTGGTATGCGCCAGGTGCAGCTGCTGCCCAAATGGTAGAAGCCGTCATTCGCGATCAAAAACGCATTTTCCCTGTGTGCGCTTGGTTACAAGGAGAATATGGTTTATCTGATATCTACCTTGGTGTACCAGTGGTATTGGGTAAGAACGGTATCGAAAAGATCATCGAACTTCAGCTCAACGACGCAGAGCGTGCGCTGTTAATGGATTCTGCCGAAGCTGTAAAAGGTGTTATGGATGTTCTTGACAACATGATTGCCAACGCATAAGCACCATTATTGGAAAAAAAAACCGAGAGCACGCTCACGGTTTTTTTTTGCCCATTTTATGGTAATTCAATAGCCCCAATGTCAGGCGGATTACCACGACCTTGGCCCAAAATATCAGTAAAGACTGCAGAACTGATTCCTTTATTGCTTAGCGATGAATTGGCGGCAAAATGAAAGTCGCGTTCTGCCGTATTGGTGAAAAGCGGTGCAAGATTCCAAAAGAGGTTGCTGCCGTAAAAGCTATCTGTGTAGGTTGTTTCCGATTTGAAAACACTATAGTCAAAGTCAAAATTCAGCTGTACACCTGCCATTTGAATGGTATCCATGGCAATTTCTGTATCGAGGTTTCCATAGATGACACAATTCTTAAAAATCCCTTCATCTATGCTGGAAACCAACGTTTGGTTTTGGTTGTAATCGTTGTAATAATTACTGATCCCTACCGCTGGATTGGTAGAGGCGCCATAGCCTAGTAAATCACAATGATTGAAATTGAAATTGCTGCCTTGCAATACCAGCAACGCATGTGTGCCATTGTGTGAGATCAGACAATTTTCTGCTTTGACTTTGGCACCTGCAAAAATAAAAATACCGTAGCGTGCCTGATTGAATATTTGGGTGTTCTGGATATCGAGCGTATAACCATTGTTGCTCGGGTCCTCGCTGTAGAGGTGAACCCCAGAGGTGCCGTTTTTAAGAATGGCGTAATTGATTGAACTTGGAAGCGCCTGATGCAGATATATGCCGTAGTATTGACCTGAAACGTCTTGATAGTCTTGTTCGAGTCTATCGCCTTGAAAAACGACCTCATTGCCCAATTGACCTTCTATTTGCAAAGAACCTTTGTATACGTATAGCAAAGCATTTTTGTGCAAGTAAACTTTTGTTCCGGCTTGAATGGTGAGCGTTTTGGCTGAATCTACAATTGCCGCTCCGTAAATCACATGGGGTTTGTCGTTTGGCCATACCCCTTCGTTGAAATCCAGAGAATCGAGCTGAAAATTGGAGTAGTGGAAATAAGCGTCTTGCCCCCAAGCAGCTAATTTGACGTATTGGTCTTTGCCATTGGTTCTAAATCGAATAGAGTCTTCGATGATCAGCGGGTTGGTACTGTTGTTGGCCTGAAGCGTCACTTCTACAAAAACAAATAGTGAATCTTTGGCCTCTAAAATGAGGTCTTCGTGTTTGGGGCCTGAAGCGCCGTCCACATTAATACGAAATACAGAATTGGAACCACCCATGAGTTCAATTTCTTCGATTTGAACACTGCGCTGGTCAGGGTTGTAAAGTTTGAAAGATTTTGTGGTGGATCCAACTGTGGTAAAGACAGTATCGAATACCAAAGTGTCGGTTGAAAAGTTAAGGTTTGATTTGGAGAGTAGTACTTGTTTGTTGCAAGAGCTCAGCGTAGCCATTAGCAAGGCAGTACAAAGAAACAAAAACCCAATTAATAAGCGCATAGTCAGTTAACGCACAAATCTAAAGATTATTGACGCGTCAAGCCAATTTTAGATAAAAATGTTGCTTCGCTTGCCCTGGTCTGGGGCTGAGCAAGGCAAAGTAGAAACAATCGGCCGTAAAATGAAAACGCGCGTCTTCATAAAGCAGTTTTAACGCTTGTAGGTTTCTTTTATAAACGGATTGAGGTAAGATGATAATGGTGTCTGGATGAAATCGGCTCTCCATTATTTGTTGATAGCAACTGGTGTTCAATGGCGCGTTTATGACAATGATTTGGGGTACAAGCTCCAAATCTTTGTGTTTTTCCGCGTTTTTTTCATCCATTAATTTAAGTGCATGCTGCGGCAATTCCCTAAGTAGTTTGTTGGCAAATCGATAGGATTTTTTAGATTGTATTCCATTGGAATTGAACGCATTGGGCGCATCGGGAAGCCGAGCCACGCAGTCCACTAGCCAATAGGCAAAAGGCGAGTGGGTGCCGTGCCGACCTTTGGCCTTCCAAAGAAAAGCTGTATATTCGAAGCAGCGAAACATAGCGCAAATTAACGAAAAGAACCTAAATGTCTGTCGATCATTCTGCTGAAATCGCCGCCCAATAAGCGGCTTTAATCAGAGGCCAACAAACGCTCGCTGTGGTGAGGCCGGTTACTGAGTCCTTGCGATTTACACGGTAATCCGCACACGCTCCAAGACTTTAAAGATCCAGACACCTATTTTGTGGTCGATAAAACACAACAAGGCAAACACATCAAATACATTGAGCAGCCCGGACTTTGGAATGGCGCTATGGCCAATTGGAACACGCTATTTGTCGAAATTCCATCGTCAGCTTTTTCACCTGTCAAAACGGCACTAGATTTACTAGAAAAAGCGCATTTGCCGAACTAGGCACCCTTTTTATTGTTTACTTTTGTAGGTAAACAAAGTAAAATGATTCCAGTAACAGTCTACAGCGAAATGACGCCCAACCCTTCAACGATGAAGTTTGTGGCCAACAAATATCTTTTGCCTACGGGTGCTTCGGTTGAATTTGACAGCAAGTCTTCAGCCAAAGGATTCTCACCACTCGCCGAAGCACTGTTTGACTTCCCTTTTGTCTCTAAGGTTTTTGTAGCCTCCAACTTTGTCACTGTTGCCAAAACCGACAATGTTCCTTGGGATTTCATCACTATGGAACTCAGAGAATTTATTCGCGAATGGATCAGTTTTGGCAAGGAAGTGCTCATTGCCATGCCAAGTCAAATACAACACGACGCAGACCAAGAAACCCCAGCAAGCCCCTCTGCAAACCCATCGCCAGCTTCTTTTGCGCCCTCTGAGCTCGACGACGCCATTATGGATCTACTTGACCAATACGTGCGCCCTGCAGTGGCCAACGACGGCGGTGCCATTGACTTTCTTGGTTACGAAGAAGGCAAAGTAACAGTCATGCTCAAAGGCTCCTGCGCGGGTTGCCCGTCCTCCACCGCTACGCTAAAAGGCGGAATTGAAAACTTACTCAAACAGCATCTACCCGAAGTCAAAGAAGTGGTCGCTTTTAACGGTTAATTTTCATGTAAATACTTGCTATTTGCATTATTTGCATTATATTTAAATGAACAACTTTTTAAAACTGTTGTTTCCCGTCTAGCTTCATGCAGCTTATCAACTCCCCATATCGCCTCAAGGACGCCCTCAAGACCTATTTTGGTTACGATCATTTCAAAGGCGCTCAACAACAAATCATAGAAAATGTGATTGCTGGTCGCAATACCTTTGTATTGATGCCTACGGGTGGCGGAAAATCACTTTGTTACCAACTGCCTTCGCTCATTTTACCTGGAACATCCATCGTTGTTTCTCCGCTCATTGCCCTCATGAAGAATCAAGTAGATGCCGTGCGTGGTTTATCACAAACAGGGCAAGTTGCACACTTCTTGAATTCTTCTCTGAGTAAAGCAGAAATTGCCCAGGTAAAGGATGACGTTTTGAGTGGCCAAACCAAAATGCTATATGTAGCGCCAGAATCACTTACCAAACGAGAAAATATCGATTTCTTAGCGGCCGTTCCGATTTCCTTTTTTGCGATTGACGAAGCCCATTGTATTTCTGAATGGGGTCATGACTTCAGACCAGAGTACCGCCGTCTTCGTGAAATATTCGAAAAGATTTCTAATGTCCCCATCATTGCCTTAACCGCAACCGCAACTCCAAAAGTTCAATACGATATCCAGAAAAACCTCAATATGCTGGATGCTGATGTTTTCAAGTCTTCATTTAACCGCGACAACCTTTATTATGAAATTCGTCCAAAAAGAGAAGTTGAAAAACAAATTATTCGTTACATCAAACAACACGAAGGGCAGAGCGGAATTATTTATTGCCTGAGCCGCAAAAAAGTAGAGGAAATCGCCGAGCTATTGCAAGTCAACGGCATCAATGCGCTGCCTTATCATGCGGGCCTAGATGCCAACTCAAGAGCCAAACATCAAGATGCATTTTTGATGGAGGAAGTTGAGGTGATCGTTGCTACTATTGCTTTTGGAATGGGTATAGACAAACCAGATGTGCGTTATGTCATTCACCACGACATCCCAAAATCAATTGAAAGTTATTACCAAGAAACAGGTCGTGCAGGCCGAGACGGTGGGGTAGGAGAATGCATCGCTTTTTACAGCTATAAAGACATCGAAAAACTCGAAAAATTTTTACAGGTAAAAGCACTTACGGAGCAAGAAATAGGTAAACAACTCTTACATGAAATCGTTTCGTACGCCGAAACCTCTGTTTGCAGGCGCAAGTTCATTTTGCATTACTTTGGCGAAGATTTCAATCAAAGCAATTGCCAAGAGAAATGCGATAACTGCAAACATCCGCAAGAACGCATGGAAGGAGGCCAATACCTGGGTTACTTGCTTCAAGCTGTTGTGGCGCTTGATCAAACCCAAAAATCTAAACACTATTGTGCTTTTTTAGCCGGGCACCTCAACGCCGATATCAAAGCCTACAAACACGACCAGCTACCGCTTTTTGCGGTTGGCAAAGACCACGACGAACACTTTTGGAATGCGGTTATACGCCAATCTGTCGTTGCCGGTTATCTCTACAAGGATGTCGAAACTTTTGGCACACTTAAACTGACTCCAAAAGGACATGCATTCTTAACTGCACCAGGGTCGTTTCAACTCTATAAGCAACACGACTTCTCCAATACCGACGACGACGATATCGTGCTCAATCAGCGCGGCGCTGTATTTGACGAAGCTTTGTATACGCAACTTCTTGAATTGCGCAAGCGCGTTGCAAAGCAAGCAGGTGTGCCACCTTTTGTGGTTTTTCAAGAGCCTTCTCTCCGAGAAATGTGTTTGCAATACCCGATCGAAATCGCTGAGCTCACCTCCATACAAGGTGTCGGGGCTGGAAAAGCACAGCGCTATGGCTTGCCCTTTTTGGAGCTGATTTCTAGTCATGTGCTTGCCAATCAAATTGAGCGTCCCCAAGATTTCGTCGTGAAATCCTTGATCAATAAGTCAGGAGCCAAAGTACAACTCATTCAAAATATTGACCGCAAATTGCCTCTTGAAGACATCGCTAAATCTCAAGGGAAATCTTTCGACGCCTTACTCGAAGAACTGGAAACCGTCGTCAATTCAGGCACCAAACTCAACATCGATTATTATTTGGCTGAGGTCCTAGACCCCGATAACCAAGAGGAAATCATAGACTACTTTTTGGGTGCTGACTCCGAAGACCTCATCTCGGCTTACCATGAGTTTGATGGGCTATATTCTGAAGAGGAATTGCGCTTGGTGCGTATTAAATTTATGTCTGAATACGGCAATTAATCAGCCTTGTTTCTGTAGCATTTTCCATACCGACCTGCGGGTAACACTATGGTAGTTACTTTTTGATTGATGAAAAATTCGTTTGGCAAGTTGTAGACCTTTAGGGCTAGAAGCCAGCGCTTCATATATCGGCAATACATATTTGCGACGACCGACCTTACCAAGAAATGCTGTTATTTTGGGCTCAATTTGAAAGGCGTAATCTGATTGTGCAGCAAGTACAAACCAATTGCAGAGAATTTCACTGTTACCCGATTCACTGAAGGCAAATTGCTTGTCTAATTCTTGCAAACGGTAGGCAGGGGGATTAGAAAGTGCACCGATGAAAAGTTGCCATTCTTGGATAAGCAGGTCTTGGTATTTTGTTTGAACAAGGGTTTTAATGCGTTTGCGTTTGCCATTTTTACGGACCCATTTGTAGCTAACTTTTGCTTTAAAAGGATTCTTTCCTTGATTGAAAAGTTGGGCTTGGGATTCAATTTTTTCGATCCGGGGCGCGGCTATACGAACACAATTTGAAGGTAAGCCAGGCTGAAAAATCCAATCGCGGTAATTGAAGTCTTTGCCAGACTTCGCTAATAATTCGGATTCTAAATAATCAATGAATTCATCTGCGGATATCGTTTGAAAAGCAAAATGACTGAAATATTGCTTGAGAAAAGCATCTAATTTTTTGCGTCCAACCATTTGTTCTAGTGTTCGGAAGAAAAATGCACCTTTGACATACGCAACATCTGACATAGCGATATCTGGGTCGCGGTTCACTAAATTCAAATGGAGTTTGCTGTCCTCGTAGGAGCTGTCTTGTCGCATTTCAGCAATCGTTTGTTCTAATTCCCTGAATTCGACTTGTGCTAAAATGTCGGCTACCTCTTTGCCCTTGAGGGCCTCCATGATGCGTTCTTCAAAGTAGACAGTGGTGCCTTCGTTGAGCCAGAGATCTGACCAAGAATGATTGGTAACCAGATTTCCTGACCACGAATGCGCAAGTTCATGCGCAAGAACAGACACTAAGCTTTTGTCACCAGTAAGCAAGGTTGGATTTGCAAAAGTCAGCATGGGATTTTCCATACCGCCAAAAGGAAAAGAATAAGGCAATACCAAGACGTCATAGCGTCCCCATTTGTAGGGGCCGTAAAGCGCTTCAGCCACCCGCATCATTTCTGGAAGATCTTCGAATTCGTTGGCGCAATTGTCAACAAGTTCTTTTTCGGCGTAAACACCACAGTTGTGGCCTAAATCTTTAAAAGCGATATCCCCGACGGCAAGCGCGATAAGATAACTCGGGATGGCTCTGGGCATCTCGAAGTGATACAGACCGTTTTTTTGAAGCTGCGTCGGATTTTTGGCACTCATGAGGGCCAAAAGATCAGACGGCACTTTGACATCTGCACTGTAGGTAAGTCTGTTTGATGGTGAATCTTGAATAGGAATCCAGGTGCGCGTCAAAATGGCTTGTCCTTGGGTGTACAAAAAGGGTTTGGTTTTGGAGCTAGTTAGTGTGGTGTCTAGCCAATCGAGTGCTGCGGAGGCTTCGGTGGTTTGGTAGTAAATATTTACGTATTGTGTTGTTGAATCTACATTAACGAGAAGCGCTTGGCCAAAAATGCTGTCTTTGTCCATGGGGCCAATTGTAAAGTCGGTTTCCCTCTCTTTATTTTTAGGGCCAAGTGTAACTTTTTGAATGAGCAAGCCTTTGATGTCGAAAATAGCGGTGTCGGCTCCGTTGTTACGCATACGGTGACGCGCTGTTCCGTAAATGGTTTGTGCTGCAAAATCAACTTCTAAATCGAGGTGTAGGTGCGTTGTATTGATTTGCTTCAAATTGGCATAGCTGTGGTCGTCTTGTGGATTTTCTGTGAGCTGCTCAGTAGCTGCAGGGTTTGTAGAAGGCGCTCGGTTGCATCCCAAAAGGACGAGTATGAGCAGAATAAGTAAATGGCGCATTAGGGCTTTTTTCGGAGTTCAATATACCCAAAAATTTCTTGCGGACCAAGTACGCCGTAGGTTAGGATTTGTTGATTGAGTAAATCAAATTCAAAAGTTTTAGGCACTAACAAGATATTTTGTTCTGCTCTTTGGTGACTTACTTTTCTTTCTACAACACCGGTTTGGAGGTCTATTTGAACCCAAGCTCCGACATTGCGGTTTCGAGTTAGACTAAAGGTAGCGACTTCTTCTAAATTGCTTCGGAACTTACCTTCTTGGTCATAATTGGCAGCTGCATCGTTAAAAATAAAGTTCAAAGAATTTTGATCAGTAAAGCTACAGTAGGAGCTAAACGGACCGTAGTCATTGATGCTTACTTGATTTTTTGAGATGCGCTGTTCCCATTTTAAATGACCGCTTGTATCGATGCAAAAAGCTATAATGTCGTTGTAATGGTAATAACTGGTGGTCATGCGTTGACCTGTTTGGTTATTAATGTTAGTACTGGTGTAAACGTAAAATTTTTCTAAAGAACCCACATAACTGCCATCTGGTAAGGTGAAGATATCGCGCACTTGGTATCTTGATAATTGCGGGTCTTCATTGCGTCGGTCCATGCGGTTTTGGATACGTGTTTGCTCATTGCTGCGGAATTCACTGAGCATGATTTCTGCACTAAATGGTAAAAAACCAATAGCCATTGCGGTGTCTGAGCTTAAGTTGAGCTGCACACTAAAAAAGCCATCTTGCATGCCGTCCCATTCGCTATTGCTGTAAATTCCAAAGAGTGTCAAGCGATCGGGAAGTTGAGAATTCATGACAAAATTTGAAATGCGTTTGCTTTCTAATTCAAAGGTGTAATCTTTCAAACCATCTTGATTGAATTGATAAACATGCAGATTTTTAAAGGATTTTCGAACGCGAATACCCTGGTTCTCAATTGCTTCTAATTCAATAACGCCAATAAAAAACTCACCATTGTTCGTCAAGAACACATCCTCAATGGAACTCAAATTGGCATCAAACGGCAAGCTGTATTCACCGCCATTGTGCGGATCACCAAGCGCATTATATACTTGATAACCGTAGGTGTCTGTTCCGTTTCGTTTACCGGGAATTTGATAATAAACGGCAAAAAAGGCCTTGTTCGGTGCTTCAATGATATTAAAATCAGGTAAGGCATTGGGTCTAGGATCGGTGTAGCTGAGCAGTTCTCTAACTTCGATTTCGTTGTTTTCGGCATCCAAGACCTTCATAAATAGTTTCATTTCCTTGCCATTTCTATCGGCAACAAATACGAGGTGCTTGTTTTCTTGTCTAAGCGTTTGAACATAGTAGCCGTAGCCCTCCGGACTAACGGGTTTAATGCGAACGGTATTTATTGCTTGCAAAGCGTCGTATTGCGTCAGGATATTATTACCTCCGCCCAATTGATTGGTGGCATCGATCGTAGAGAATGTGCCTTTCTGAGCGGGCATGATGTCGATGAGTTGCCCTTTGCTGCGCTGAAAATTACCCCATTGCCAGTTGAGTTCTTG
>Ga0194113_10009524_pt1 | contig 11708 bp, 7 predicted proteins | sample TA2MahC200mmetaG_FD_146193 | JGI IMG/M metagenome (GOLD analysis project Ga0194113, IMG submission 146193) | Freshwater microbial communities from Lake Tanganyika, Tanzania - TA2015017 Mahale Deep Cast 200m | ecosystem: Environmental > Aquatic > Freshwater > Lake | place: Tanzania: Lake...
TCAGTTGCTGGCGTTGAAGGACTTCACGAACCAGACGTTGGACGTCTTGGAAAACGACACGAGTTTTCCGGACAGGGCCGAGGATGAGGTTCTGACAATCGTGGGCTTGGGGCCCCTGCAGCAGCCGTCGATCAAGACGCCGCTGGGCAACGCCGCGATTGCCGCGGATGGGAAGTCGATCATCTACACGCCGGACCCGGGTGTCGTGTCGACCGTGAACGGTTTGGACACGTTCGCCTACACGATCGGTGACGGCCGCGGCGGCTTCGATACGGCGGAGGTGACGGTCGAGATTATTGACGCGGTGCCCAGCGACATTGGCGGCATGGCGTACATGGACGTGAACAACAACGGCATCCGGGACAAGGACGGCACCGGCAAATACATCGAGATCGGCTTGGCCGGCATCGAAGTCACGCTCAGCGGGATGAACATCCGCGGCGCGGCGGTCAACCAGACGGTGAAGACGGACGTGACGGGCGCGTTCGTGTTCAAGAACATCCTGCCCTCGGCCAGCGGGCATACCTATTCGCTCATGTCCCAGGGTGCCCAGTTCGCGATCGACGGCATTGACAAGATCATGGACGAATCGGGCGATGCGCAATACAACCCGGGAAGAGCCCACAACGACTACTTTGACGGGGTGGAGTTGGGCGTGTGGGGGACGCAGAACGCCAAGAACAACTACATGTTCGGCGAGCGCGGGTTGGCCGGCAAGTTCATCTCGGTGGCGCAGTACCTGTCCTCAACGCGAAAAGGCCTGGTGCTGGCGACGAACAACATGCACGGCGACCAGGAGGACTTCTGGTTCTCGGTACTACAAGGTTGGGACGGCCTGAAGTCGGCGGACGTGCATCTCTCGGCCGACCTGGCGACGGCCACGCTGAAGGTCGTGAACGCGGCCGGTCAGACTCAGACGCGGACGCTCACGTACCGGGACTACTATGTGGCCGGTGATCGCACGACGGGCGACTACATCATCTACTTCAACGGTTCCGCGCAGGACTTGGGCTTCGGCCCCTTGGCGGCCACCGGCGTGCCGGCCGAGGGCGAGGTGCCTGCCGGGCAGTACGAGGACGGCGTGGACGAGGTGTTTGCCAGCGGCCAGTGGGCCTGACGCGGCGACGGCCCGTACGGATCACACGAAAGCGACAAGGCCCGGCCTGTGGGAAGGTCGGGCCTTTTCTGTTGCTGTTGCGTGGTAGGACGGGCACTCCTGCCCGTCCCGAACCGCACGGACGGGCAAGATTCTTTGTGCGCGTCCGCGCACGCCCGTCCCGAACCGCGCGGACGGGCAAGAGTGCCCGTCCCGAACCGCGCGGACGGGCCAGATTGCCCGTCCCGAACCGCGCGGACGGGCAAGAGTGCCCGTCCTACTCCTGACCGGCGATGCGGTCACCGCCGCATCTGCGCTAGAACGTCACGGTAACTCCAAGCGTCATGCCGTGCAGCCAGTAATCGGTCGTATGGAAACCGGTGAAGTCCGGCCGGGCGGGTCCGACCAGCAGTCCGCCGTTGAATTGCGTGCGGTTGATGACCGTGTCGATCTGATCGCCCGCGAACGCCACATTGGAGAAGTAGACGACGCTGTAGCCCATCGTCAGTCGCAGCCAGTCGTTGTATTCCCACGCAAGGTTCATGTTGAACTCGGGAATGAAGGCCGTGACGTCCTGCGTGTAGATGCCCATGTTGGTCGGCAGCGCCAGCATGCCGCCGGGCGTAATCGTTGACGGGTTGCCTGGCGGCGTGATGCTCGTCAGTCCGTCCACGATGACCGTCTGCCGCATGTTCCCCACGCTCATTTTGCCCAATCCGGTCAGCGTCCAGCAGCCTCGGCGGATCTCCGTGACGACTCCCACTTGTCCACCATGGAACTCGTTGCGCGCCTCGAACGTGTCCACCAGGTCGATTTCCGTGCCCACGGCCACGGCACCAGCCGGATCGATGGAGACGGAGTCGGTATCGACCAGCAAGTCGTCGTCCAGGCGGACGAAGTGATAGCCACCGATGAAATCGATGTCGTAGCCGCGCCCGCTGAGCATGCTCGAGCGGAGGTAGGCTTCGGCCGCGGTGACGGCGCTTGTCGTCTGAATGTCCACGTGGCCGGCGAGAATACCCGGTGCGGCGATCAGCAGTGAATCCGGCGCGTTGAGGATGGCGTTGTGGAACGGGCGAGCCAGGACCGTGCTGCCGTCCGCGGAGGTCAAGGACACGCCGCTGCTGCTCCCGTCCAGACCCCACACGCGGGCGCCCGCGCCCAACGTTTCGGCATCGTCGAACCAGAAGCCGAAGTCGGCGCGAGCACCACCCGCCAATCGGTTCCCCACTTGGCCGTCACCGAACAACACGGCCGCGCCGGGCAGGATACCTGCAGTTCCCGGTGGACTGGTCGTCAACAAGGCCGGCATGCTTCGCCCCTTGCCCCACCACATCAGACCGTCGAAACTGGCCCACCAGTGACGGGGACGGCAGCGCAGGCAGTTGCAGTTCGGATGGTGCTGCCCGAATTGCCCTCCCGCGGCACACTCCGGACCGTACGGGTCACCGTATGCGCCCGCGGAACTCGCGACCGCGCCGCCGCTGGTCGCTGTGCAGTCGCATGCTCCCGGTACGGCCGCGCCACCGGTGCAGCCGGCTGGTAGAACCGGATAGCCCCAGTCCGTCTGGGCCAGGACCGCGCCTTGCAGCAACCCCAAAGTGGCTACCGCCGCCGCAAATATCGTGGTGCGTCCAATCATGATCAATGCTCGCCAGGTCAATATGTAACGATACGACCAGTAATTCCTAAAAGAACACATCGGTCTGCACAAGCGAAAAGATCAGGATGACCGTCACGGCCCGAAAAGATCTCCAGAGCTTGCCATTTTGACTTAGTTCGCCATCTTGTCGGCGCCGCCGGTGATGCGGCGACCTGTGCAATACCGGTCATTGGACTGGTAGAGGTTGGGTGGGTGCAGTCGCCACTCGATCGGCCGGCGGGCACTGTTTTGGTGCGGGGCGGCAATCGCAATCGCGAGGATTCCTGGTAGAGTAGATGTGGCATTGGATTCTGGTATGGTAAGACGATGATGTGCCGCAGCCTGGACGAGCGGTTGTCATGCCCAGGGAGTGGGTGGTTCTTGTGAACTGAGCGGGTGCACGGAGTCTTGGGGTTGGCTGGGATAGGACTAATACACCGACCGCCTGCGCACTGGTGGAAGCTGGTGGCGCAGATTGGCGCCATGGGTCCGGAGCTGGAGCGTCTGACCGAGCGGGAGCTGCGAAAGCGCAGTTTGGCGCTTCGCTTTCGTGCCAAGAGCGGGGAGCCGTTGGAGCGGCTGCTGGTGGAGGGGTATGCGTTGGTGCGTGAGGCGGCCGTGCGCACGATCAAGCAGCGGCATTTTGATGTTCAGGTCTTGGGCGGGATCGCCTTGATGCGCGGGCGGATTGCGGAGATGGACACGGGCGAGGGCAAGACGCTGACCGCGACGCTGCCGTTGTATTTGCACGCGGTGACGGGCAAGGGCTCGCATCTGGCGACGGTCAACGACTATCTGGCGGCCCGCGACACCGCGGAGATGGGACCGATTTACGAACTTCTGGGTCTGACCGTGGGTGTCATTCAGACGCCCGACTCCCAGGATCAGCGGCGGAAGGCGTACGCCTGCGACATCACGTACGGCACGGCCAAGGAGTTCGGATTCGACTTCCTACGGGACCGCTTGCTGTTGCGGCGCATGGGCCGGACGCAGACGGATTTCCTGGGGGACGGCAGCAGTCACCGTTGGGACGAAGCGGGCGAGCAGCCGGTGCAACGGGCGGCCCATTTCGGGCTGGTGGACGAGGCGGACAGCATTCTGATCGACGAGGCGCGGACGCCGCTGATCATCGGATCGCTGGGTGAGAAGGCGCGCGAGCAGGTGGTGGCCACGTACCAGTGGGCGGCGGAGCATGCGCCGGAGTACGAAGAGGACGTCGACTACGAATACGAGCACGACACGCGGAAAGTCGAACTCACGGCACAGGGCCGGCAGAAGATGCGCGGACTGCCCGCTCCGGAACTCCTCCGTGGAGTGGGCCTGATCGACCTCTACCACTACACGGAGCGCGCCGTCAAGGTCCACCGCGATTTCCAATTGGACCGGCAGTACGTGGTGCGTGACGGCGAGATTGTCATCGTGGACGAATTCACGGGACGATTGGCGGAGGGCCGCAAGTGGCGCGACGGCATTCATCAGGCCATCGAAGCCAAGGAGAAGGCGGAGGTGACGGTCCCGACCGGACAGGCCGCCCGGATCACCGTGCAGGATCTGTTCCTGCGGTATCGTCACTTGGCGGGCATGACCGGTACCGCACTGACTTCCGCCCGTGAGTTCCGCAAGATCTATCGCACGCGCGTGGTGAGAATTCCCACCAACCGGCCGATCAAGCGATCCAAGCTGCCGGCGCGCGTGTTCGGCACGAGCGCCCGGAAATGGGCGGCGATTGTCGAGGAGGTGAAGGAGCTGCATGCGCTCCAGCGTCCCGTGCTGATCGGGACGCGTTCGATTGACAAGTCCGAGCTTTTGTCGCGGTTGTTCACGGAGGCGGGAGTGGACCACTGCGTGCTGAACGCCCGGGAGATCGCCAAGGAGGCGGACATCGTGGCGATGGCCGGGCACCTCGGCCGCGTCACCGTGGCCACGAACATGGCCGGCCGCGGCACGGACATCAAGTTGGAGCCGGGGGTGGCGGACCTTGGTGGCTTGCAGGTGATCTGCACGGAGATGCACGATGCGGCTCGCATCGACCGGCAGCTGTACGGGCGGTGCGGGCGGCAGGGAGATCCGGGGTCGTACCGCCAGTATCTGGCGCTGGACGACGAGATCATTCGCGGCGGCTTGGGGCCGAAGTTCGCCGACAAGATGGAGACGCTCGGACTGAGCGCCCAGCAGTCGCTGGACCGTTACGCCAACGTCTTTCGGCGCGCGCAGCGCAAGGTGGAACGGCGGCACCTCCGCGACCGCAAGATGCTCCTGCATCACGAGAAGGAACGCAAGAAGATGCAGCGGGAAATGGGACAGGATCCGTTTCTGGACACCGCCGAATGAGCGGTGTGTGCGTGACGTGCGACGGCTTGGGCGAGCGGCAAGTATTAATTTACAGGTAGGACGGGCACTCTTGCCCGTCGAACACGCACAGGACGGGCAAGAGTGCCCGTCCTACGGGAGGCTTCTCAGCTGCCGCTCGCCTTGGCGAACACCGCCGATTCGCTGACGAGCGATCCGTCCGGGAGGACGCGCGCCGTGCGTTCACTCGCGGGCAACGGCCGTCGATTCCCCTCCCGGACGCCCGGCCAGCTCGAGCCGGTGCTGGCGGAACGCGATCGCGCCTCAGCGTGTGCTCGCATCCGTGCCTGAACAGGTCGGCCCGCGGTGGGGGACGAAAGGTCCGGGCGGAACGGACTGCTCGGGTGATGGGCTTGCGGGGAAGCTGCCCGCGGATTCTGGGAGAAAATACAGTCGAATCCAGTCACCGCTTGGCATATGCAACTAATGGACGCAGCGGAGCGCGGGCGCGCAGGTCCCGACTCTGAGGCGAGGAACGTGACATGGTTCCCTCCCATCCAGGAGATGCGGCGCGCATCGCCCAGCTGATTCGCGAGGGCGACGAACAGGGATTCGTGTTGTTGTTGCGGGAGTACGGCGGTCGCGTGGCGGGTTACCTGAGGAGGCGGTTTCCCTCGTTTGACGACCAGGAGGTTCACGATCTGCTGGTGGACGCCGTGCTGGCACTGGCCAAGACCTACGATCCGCTCCGCGGCACGCTCGGCGCGTGGCTGCTGCTGCTGGCGCATCAAGGGGCGGTGAGGCGACTGCGAGCGCGGCGCGGGGAACGGTGCGCGTTGCCGTTGGATATCGACGTGGCGGCCGACCAATGCTCGCCCTTGGGGGAACTGATCGATCGGGAAAGGCTGGATGAAGTGACGGACGCGATGGCGTCGTTGACGAGCCTGGAACGCGCCGTCGTCGAAGCGGACCTTGAGGAAGGCCAGGTCGCGGATGCGAAAGAGCTGGCCAGGCAGTTCGGCACGACCGCGGGGTCGGTATATGCCGCGCGGCGACGCGGACGCGGCAAATTGCTTAACAAACTCTCGTGGCTGAATGATTCACAGTGAGAAATGCACCGATGGCGAAACAGCGGGACCGGGACAGTGCGTGGAGTGCTTTGGCGGCCGCCCTGCAATGGCTCTACGACGTGTCGTCGATGTCGGTGGAGACCGCTCAGTGGGTGTGGGATCAGTGCGCGGACGTGACGCTGTCCGAGGGTGAGATCGTGTCCTTGGTCGCCACCGTGATGAAACGGCGCGTCGGCAGCGCCCTTGCGACGGGCGTGGCGGGGCACGGCGAGTTCGTGTTCACGGCCCAGGTACTGCCGGCCAACTCGGTTTGGGAAGGGACCGTGGCCGCTCGCGCGACGGACCTGCTGGACGTGTACGTCAGGGACGGGCACGCGGATTTCGTGACGGCCATCGATTCGCTATCCGTGGACACGCGGGCCGTGAAGTACCCGCGTCGGGGTCGCGACCGGTGGCGGCCTGCGACGGCTGCCGATCCGCTCGTCCTCGATGTTTGGCCGGCCATCGATGAGCGCGACAGCACGGTCTTTGGTCGGTTACGCCAGGGCACCGTGTGTCGAGATGCCTGTGCCGGCACCCATCGTCTGGCGATGCGTCAGTACTTCGCCGTGCTGGGCTCCGACGGGGTGTGCGCGGCTTGGTGTGATTGGGTGGATGGTAACGATCCGGCGATTAAGGAGCTCTTGAGGAACTAGATCGCATTTGACGCGCTGACCGGTGCTCGACGCTCCCGTTTTCTCGAGCCCTTCGGGGGGACCGAAAGGGAATCGGCACGACGCTCAGCGTAAGCTACCTTTCATTGCATTGTGCGTGGCGAGCCCCGACCGCGCGGCGGTGAAATCGACATCACGGACATGTTGTTTGTGGCATCTGCATGGTGTTGGCCGCGCGGGCGGCCTCGACATTGCCAGGAGCGGATGCGGCGCGTAGATTAGTCAGTCACGTGGTTGCGCCGCTGGTGAGGCGCGACGGACTGACACAGGTCTTCTTTACCGGGTAATGCCGTCCATGTCATCAGAGCAACCTTCTGTCAGTGCACAGACAGTCGAGCAGACGAAGCAGCAGATCCGCAATTTGGTGGGCGAGATCGCGGGGTTGTCCAAGAGCGACGTGGGTGCGCCCGAGTATTACGCCGCCTTCATGCAGCGGGTTGTCTCGGCGCTGGCCGCCATCGGCGGTGCGATCTGGTTGTTGGGCGAGGGCAAGCGACCGGAGTTGACGTACCAGATCAATCTGAGCGAGGTGCTGCTGACGCCGGGTACGGAAGCGGTTGGCCGCCACCTCCGCCTGTTGAACTACATCGCGCAGACGGGCAAGGAGCAGTTGGTGCCTCCGATGTCGGGCGCGGAGGGCGAGGGGTCCGGGGGCAACCCGACGCCCTGCCTGCTGGTCTTGGCGCCGCTGATCAGCGACGGTGTGGTGGAGGGCGTCGTGGAGATCCTCCAGCGGCCCGACTCCCAACCGGCCACCCAGCGGGGCTACCTGCGGTTTCTGAGTCAGATGTGCGAGTTGGCGGGCGAGTGGCTGAAGTCGCGGAAGCTGAGGCACTACAGTGACCGTCATTCGCTGTGGGCCCAGGCCGACCAGTTCGCGCGGATGGTGCACGAACAGCTGGACGTCCGCGAGACGGCCTACGTGATCGTGAACGAGGGGCGCCGCCTGGTCGGTTGCGACCGCGTCAGCGTGGCGATCAAGCGGGGGCGGACGTGCAAAGTGGAGGCGGTCAGCGGTCAGGACACGATCGAGAGCCGCTCGAACGTGGTCACCGCGCTGGGCCGTCTGGCCACGCGCGTGGTGGCCACGGGCGAGTCATTGTGGTACGAAGGCGCCAGCGACGACTTGCCGCCGCAGGTCGAGGAGGCGGTGGACGCCTATGTGGACGAGTCGTATGCCAAGACGGTCATCGTGCTGCCGTTGCGGAAGCCGTCCGACCCGCAAGCGCTGGCGCGGGGCCGGCAGAACGCCGAGTTGGTGGGTGAGATCCAGGTGGATCGCGAGATCGTCGGCGCGCTGATTGCCGAGCAGATCGAGACGGACTTGCCGCGCGATCTGCTCGAGTCGCGGCTCGACCTGGTTTACGAACACAGCACGCGAGCGCTCTCCAACGCCCTGGCCCACCAGAACGTCTTCCTCATGCCGTTCTGGCAGGCCATCGGCCGCTCCACCGTCGTTGTCAAGGGCCGGAACCTGCCCAAGACCTTGACGATCGGCGGGATCGTGCTGGCGATCTTTCTCAGTCTGTTCCTCTTTCGCGTGGATTTTGACTTGAAGGGCGAAGGCGCACTTCAGCCCGTGAAGAGGCGGGACGTGTTTGTTCCCGAGAACGGCACCGTTAAAGAGGTGTTCGTGGAGAGCGACCAGATCGTCACGAAGGGAACCCCTTTGGTCAGACTCGAGAACCTCGATCTGGAGAAGGAGCGGGAGGAGATCGTCGGTCGGCTCGCGGAGGTCGGCGAGCGGCTGTACGCGCTGAACCAGGGCATGAGAACGCCCGCGGATCAGAGGGGGCAGACGACGCAGGTGTACGCCGAGTTCTTGCAGCTGCAGGAGAGCCAGAAGAACCTGCGGCGGCAACTGGCACTGGTGGAACAGAAACGCAAGAACCTCGTGGTCCGCAGTCCGATCGACGGCCAGGTCCTGCTGGCGTGGGACGCCAAGCAGTCGTTGCTCCACCGGCCCGTGCTCACCGGCCAACGCGTGATGACCGTCGCCGACCCGGACGGCGAGTGGGAACTGGAGTTGGCCATGCCGGAGCGCAGGATGGGGCACGTGAGGCGCGCGGACAATAAGTTGCCGGCGGGCGAGAGGCTGCCCGTGTCTTACGTCTCGGCCGCGAAGCCGGAGTCGCCGAAGCACGGCAAGGTCAAGAAGATTTACGGTGTGACTCAGGTGAAGGGCGAGGAAGGTCCGACCGTGAAGATCACGGTGGAGATCGACAAAGACGATCTGGAAAGTCCCAGCCCCGGCACCACGGTGACCGCGAAGGTGAAGTGCGGTCGCTGTTCCCTGGGCTATTCCTGGTTCCACGAAGCCATCGAATGGGTGCAGAAGCACATTCTCTTTTAGAGCGGCGTTCCGCATGCGGCCGGGCGACTGCCGTGGCCGCCGGCACGAACGCGGAACGCACGATTTGAAATCACGACAGTTTGAAGCGAGTACCGAACATGTATCCCGCGATCACCTTCCTCGTCTCCGCGCTCTTGCTGAGCGGGCCTCCCGGGCCGCAACCGCGTGCCGACAAGCCCCAGGGGATCATTGTCCCCGGCTGCGCCGTCGCGCCGATCCACGACATTCGCGTTCCGGCGCGGGAGGCCGGCGTGTTGACGGAATTGCTCGTCGAACGGGGAGCGTTGGTCGAGGAGGATCAGCCGCTCGGCCAGATCGACGATGCCGACGCGCAGGTGCGGGCCGTCATCGCCGAAAACGAATTCAAGGCCGCCACGCGGCAGGCAGAGAACGACTGGGACGTCAAGGCGGCCGAAGCGACGATCGGCGTGGCCAAGTTCGAGTGGGAGGCCACGTTGGATTTGGCGGGCCGCAACAAGAACGCCGTCAGCGAGTTTGAACGAGGGCGGCTCAAGCTGACACACGATCGGTCCAAATACCAGTACGAAACCGCGCGAGTCGAACATGACGTCAGCGGGTTCACCAGGAACGCGCGCCAGGGCCAGTTGCAGGCCGTGCAGAACGAAATCGAGCGCCGCAAGATCAAGGCGCCCAAACGAGGCGTCGTGGAAGAACGGTTCCGCAACGTCGGCGAATGGGTGCAGGCGGGCGACCCCGTCTATCGGCTCGTCCACATGGACCGCCTGCGCGTGGAGGGACTCGTCAACGCCAACGACGTCGACCCGGCCCAGATTGAAGGGTGCCCGGTGGTGATTGAAGTGAAGACCGCCGGCGGACCCGTGACCTTGAACGCGCGTATCGACTTCGTCAGTAGAATGGTGAACCCGAGCCGCCGATTCGTGATCGCCGCGGAGGTCGACAACAGCCACGAGAACGGTCAGTGGAAAGTGTGGCCGGGCCTCGAGGCCACCATGGACATCACCCTCCGGCCCCCTCGTTCGTCACGCGATAGCCAGTGAACGGGGAGCGACGCCTCCCTCCGCCGCACAAGGTAGGACGGGCACTCCTGCCCGTCCCGAACCGCATGGACGGGCAAGAGTGCCCGTCCTACACACGGATGGACGGGCAAGAGTGCCCGTCCTACACACGGATGGACGGGCAAGAGTGCCCGTCCTACACACGGATGGACGGGCAAGAGTGCCCGTCCTACACATGGATGGACGGGCAAGAGTGCCCGTCCTACACACGCATGGACGGGCAAGAGTGCCCGTCCTACACACGCATGGACGGGCAAGAGTGCCCGTCCTACACTCGCCAGACACCGCGCTCCGCCGCGGAAGTGCATTAAACTATGGCCACTCTTGCCGACAGCCTTGTGAGCAGCGCCTCGCGTCGCTTGACGTTGCGGATGCGTCCGGACCTCACCGCGCGCCGGCACCGCTATCACGGCCAGTCGTACTGGGTGGTGAAAGAGCCGATCGGCTTGAACTACTTCCGCTTCCACGAGGAAGAGTACGCGATCCTCTGCATGCTGGACGGAAACAGCAGCCTGGAGTACATCAAGGAGCAGTTCGAACAACAATACACGCCGCAGAAGATCACGTACCAGGACCTGCAGCAGTTCATCGGGATGCTGCACCGCAGCGGCCTGGTCGTGGCCGACGCGATCGGCCAGGGCCGGCAGCTGCGGAAACGTCGCGACGAGAAGAAGCGGCGCGAGCTGCTGGGGAAATTCACCAATATCTTCGCGCTGCGGTGGCGCGGAATTGACCCGGAATGGACCCTCACGAAGCTCTACCCGTGGACCGGCTGGTTCTTCAGTCGGCCCGTGTTCCTTTTCAATATCGCCCTGGTCCTCGTCGCCTTGCTGTTGATCACGGTCCAGTTCGATGTCTTCCGCACGCGGCTGCCCTCCTTTCACCAGTTCTTCGGCAATTGGCAGAACTGGCTGGTGATGGCCGTCGTGATGGCCGTCACCAAGGTGTTGCACGAATTCGGCCACGGGCTGGCGTGCAAGCACTTTGGCGGCGAGTGCCACGAGATGGGGTTCATGCTGCTGGTGTTCACGCCCGCGCTCTACTGCAACGTCTCGGACTCGTGGATGCTCCCCAGCAAATGGCATCGCGCGGGAATCGGCGCGGCGGGCATCTACGTGGAAATGGTCCTCGCCTCCACCGCCACGTTGATCTGGTGGTTCACCGATCGGACGACCTTGCTGAACCAGGTCTGTCTCAGCCTGATGTTCATCTGTTCCGTCAGCACGCTCTTGTTCAACGGCAACCCGCTCTTGCGGTTCGACGGCTACTACATCCTGATGGACCTGATCGAGATCCCCAATCTGCGGCAGAAGTCCACGGAGATTCTGAAACGGTTCATGGTCAACGTGTGCATGGGCATCGAACAGCCGGAGAATCCGTTCCTTCCCCAGCGTCGGCGGTTCCTGTTCGGCGCCTACACGATCGCCGCCGTCGTTTATCGGTGGATCGTGGTCTTCTCGATCTTGATGTTCCTCAACAAAGTGCTGGAACCGTACGGGCTGAAAGTC
>Ga0194113_10009533_pt1 | contig 11701 bp, 13 predicted proteins | sample TA2MahC200mmetaG_FD_146193 | JGI IMG/M metagenome (GOLD analysis project Ga0194113, IMG submission 146193) | Freshwater microbial communities from Lake Tanganyika, Tanzania - TA2015017 Mahale Deep Cast 200m | ecosystem: Environmental > Aquatic > Freshwater > Lake | place: Tanzania: Lake...
GGTGAACGGCAGATTAAGATAAAGTTTGTTCGGCCTTATTCCTACTACGAGGAGGAAGACAACCTTTTGGTTACTACAATCAAGGAAAGGTTTGAGAAGGTGTCTGACCAGGACTTAAAGCAGTTGGACATGAAAGTCAGGCCGGAGTGGATGATACTTCATGTGATTCCGGTTCTTCCAATAACTGCGAGGCCTTCGATAACATTGGAGTCCGCTGACAGGAGTGAAGACGATTTGACGCACAAGCTGGTTGACATACTTAGGATAAACCAGCGCCTTGAGGAGAACATAAACTCCGGCGCCCCGCAGCTGATAATAGAAGACTTGTGGGATTTGCTGCAGTATCACGTTGCGACATACTTTGACAACGGAATCACTGGGATACCGCCTGCAAGGCACCGTTCTGGCAGACCATTAAAAACAATTGCCCAGAGGCTGAAAGGCAAGGAAGGACGGTTTAGAAACAATCTCTCCGGAAAGAGGGTGAACTTCTCAGCCAGAACTGTTGTAGGGCCTGATCCAAATATCAGCATCAACGAGGTTGGCGTTCCATACCCAGTTGCAGTCGAGCTCACTGTCCCAGAAGAAGCAAACGAGAGAAACATAGAAAAACTGAGGAAGATGGTGCTCAACGGGCCTGCAATACATCCTGGAGTTCACAACGTCATATCTTCTGGTAAGAGACGCCGTGTTATGGAATCAACTAAAGAGGAAATCGCAAAATCGCTGATGATTGGAGACATTGTTGAAAGACACCTCTACAACGGCGACATAGTGATATTCAACCGACAGCCTTCATTGCATAGAATCTCGATGATGTGCCACCGGGTCAGAGTGTTGCCGCAAAACACCTTCAGGATAAACACTGCGGTATGCGCTCCATACAACGCGGACTTCGACGGCGATGAGATGAACCTCCATGTGCCGCAGTCTGAAGAAGCCATTGCAGAGGCTGAAATACTGATGAAAGTCCAGGAGGGCATCATTTCGCCAAGGTTTGGAGGTCCGATTATTGGAGGCAGGCACGACCACGTCACAGGAATGTGCATGCTCACGAAAGACGACGTTGAGTTGACAAGAGAGGGAGCTTTGGACATAACAAGAAACCTTGTGGAGCTTCCGGACAAAAAGAAGTTCACAGGCAAGGAGATATTCTCCCTGCTGCTGCCAAAGGACTTCACCATAACCTATCAGGGAAAGATGTCTGGCAACAAGGTTGTGATAGAAAAAGGCAAGCTGGTCTCTGGGATAATTGATTCCGAGGGGATGGCAGGGAAACTACTGGACCGGTTGTTCATGCAATACGGCCCGACGGCGGCCCAGGAGTACATCGACAAGTCAACCAGGCTTGCAATCAGGGCGGTCATGAAATACGGGTTCAGTGTCGGAATAGACGAAGAGGACATGCCGCAGAGAGGAAAGCAAGAGCTGGTGGAACTGCTGAACCACATTGAAGTGAAGGTCAACGATTTGATTAATGCATACAGCAAAAACGAGCTGAAGATTATTCCAGGAAAGTCGATGGAAGAATCGCTTGAACAGTATGTGATGGTCGAATTGGGGCAGTCCAGAAACGAGGCTGGTAAGATAGCGGCCAGATACGCGGGCGAAAATTCTGCAGTATTGATGGCCAAGACTGGAGCAAGGGGTTCAATGCTTAACCTCACTCAAATGTCAGGGTCAGTCGGCCAGCAGGCTGTCAGAGGGCAGAGGATAAACAGGGGTTACTACAACAGGACTCTGTCACACTACAAGAAAGGCGACGTGAGCGCTGCCGCAAACGGCTTCGTAAGGTCGAACTTCAAGAGGGGTTTGGATCCAAGTGAATATTTCTTCCACAGTATGGGGGGTCGTGAGGGTCTCGTTGATACTGCTATCAGAACCGGCAGAAGCGGATACATGCAGAGAAGGCTCATAAACGCGCTTCAAGATTTAGTCGTTTATCCGGACCTTACTGTGAGGGGCGACGGCGGCGTAATCGTTCAGTTCAAATACGGGGAAGACGGAATAGACCCCATGAAAAAAGGATACATGGATTAAAATGAAAGAAGAAACGGAGTTGCCTGCGAGAATAAGGAAGATGCTTGAGAAGGCAGACAAGAAGGAGCAGCAGGAAATACTGGAAAAATACAAGAAGGCGTTGATGATTCCGGGAGAGGCTGTTGGGACAGTGGCGGCGCAGTCGATAGGCGAGCCTGGAACCCAGATGACTCTTAGGACATTCCACTATGCAGGGGTTGTAGAATTGAGTGTTCCATTGGGGCTGCCAAGGTTGATAGAGATAATAGACGCCAAAAGGTCGCCGAAGAATTCAATCATGACCGTGTTCCTGGACGAATCTCACAACAAAACAAAAAAAGACGCAGAGGAGATAGCAGACAAGCTTCCTGAAAAGTTTATGAAAGATGTTGTTGAGATGAGGATAGACCTTAAGGAACGTAGATTGGTGTTGGAGACAAAAAACAAGGAGGCGGTTGAGGTTTTGAGCAAGCTTGAGGGCGTGAACCACAGGGGAGACACTTTTGGGATAAGAGCTGACACATTGTCAGAATTGCAGAAAATAAAAAGCAAGATAGAAAAGAAAAGGCTTTCAGGAATAAAGGACATAACCCGCGCCTTTGTGAGAAAGTACGGGGAAGAGTACTTGATATACACAGAGGGCTCGAACTTGAAGTCTGTGCTGGAGATACCTGGAGTTGACTTGAAGAGGACGACGACAAACGACATACAGCAGATATACGAGACTTTGGGTGTGGAAGCTGCCAGAAACTCAATAATAAACGAGGCCATGAAGGTGCTCGAAGACCAGAGTCTGGACGTGGACATAAGGCACATAATGCTGGTTGCAGACCGTATGACAGTGACCGGAGACGTCCAGGCTGTGGGGAGAACGGGAATAAGCGGCGCGAAAGGTTCAGTGCTTGCAAGAGCTGCATTCGAAGAGACTGAAAAGCACATACTGAACGCTGCACTACACAATGAAGTAGATCCTTTGAAGGGTGTTGCAGAAAACATCATCATTGGGCAGCCCATTCCAGTGGGCACTGGAACCGTGGAACTTGCAGTAAACTCGGAATTACTCTCAGGAAAGAAGAAGGATAAAAAATGAAGGACCTAAGCTATGAACTGGGCGTTGCCTCAAGAACAGGAAAACTGGTTTTAGGATTCAAGAATGTGGTAAGCCAGCTGCTCACAGGAAGCCCAAAGCTGGTTATAGTAAGCGAGAGCAGCCCCAAAAAAGTAAAGGAGGCGATACTATACTACAGCCAGCTGGCGAAGGTGAAGTGCATCAAGGCAAAGCAAACCAGCCTGGAATTGGGCTCAAACTGCGGAAAGCCCTTCCCTATTTCTGCAATAGCTGTGCTGGATGCTGGAGACTCAGACCTTCTTTAAAGTTAAAATGGTTAGAATACGAATCGGCGCAGACGAAATACAGTTCATAAACCTTTTCGAGAAGCTAACTGGCGCCAAAGCCCAGGACATGATTGAGGAAGAAAACACCATCTGTTTTCTGGTCAGCAAGGAGGATATGGGGCTTGCAATCGGAAAAAAGGGCGCCAACATAGAGAAAGTAAGGAACACGTTCAATAAAAACGTGTGTGTCATAGAATACTCGGAAGACATGGCGGAGTTCGTGAGGAACATATTTCAGCCGTCTAAAATAAGAGAAGTCCGGCCGAGCAGTTCGAGCAAGGGCAGGAACATAGTCCTAAAGATAGACCGAAAACAAAGAGGGGGCATAATAGGATCCAAGGGGGAGAAAATAAAGCTGGCCAAAAGGCTTTTGAATCGGCATTTCAACATGGAAGACATAATACTGGAGAATGCCTAGCTGAACCTTAAGCCGGCTCCCGGGTGCATTTTTATAAGGCTAATCCTTATAACTAAACTCATCTAATCTTTGCAAAATGGGTCAGGGAGAATTTGCCGGAAAGAAGCTTATCGACCATAGGCACAAGTTCCGCTGGAAGAAGGCGGACTACAAGCGCAGGGTGTTGAAGCTGAAGCGGAAGCACGACCCGCTTGAGGGTGCCCCGCAAGCTAGAGGAATAGTGCTAGAAAAAGTGGGCATTGAAGCTAAGCAGCCCAATTCAGCGATAAGGAAGGCAGTCAGAGTCCAATTGATAAAGAATGGCAGGCAAGCGACAGCTTTTTGTCCTGGAAACAGAGCCATCACCTTTATCGAAGAGCACGACGAAGTGACCATAGAGGGAATCGGCGGAAGAAAAGGCCGTTCCATGGGCGACATCTCAGGGGTGAGATACAAAGTGATAAAAGTGAATGACATCTCGCTCAACGAGCTGTGGCACGGCTGGAAGGAGAAGCCTCAGAGATAAGTCGTGTTCAGGACAAAGTAGAAATGCAACAAGGTTGTTAAGATGATGCAAGACTTGATAAACGATGCGATAACCAACATTAGGAACAGTGTCAGGGTTGGAAAGAGTGAATGCACTGTAAAGCCAACTTCAAAACTACTGGTGGAGATACTGAAGGTGCTGCAGAAGGAGGGTTATATTGACGAATTCGAGCACACGGACAATGGAAGGGGCGGAGTGATAAAGATACAGCTCAGCAAGCTGATAAACAGCTGCGGCGTGATAAAGCCCCATCATCCTGTGAAGAAGGACAACTACTTCAAGTGGGAAAAGCGGTATCTGCCTGCGGCAGGTTTCGGAACGCTGGTGGTTTCAACACCCAAAGGAGTGATGAGTCACCGCGAGGCAAGGGAGAAGGGCCACGGAGGCCGCCTGCTGGCATACATATACTAGAAAATGGCTGAAAAGAAAAGCAAATCGGGTTCCAAAAAGAAGGAAGGAATCACTTTGGAAGTGCAGCTTCCAGAAGGTGTTCAGGCTTCGATAGACAACCGAAAGATAACCGTGAAGGGGCCGCAGGGCCAGCTGACGAAAGCCATGCAGTCTAGGACAGTCAGCGCTAAGATGGAGGAAAACAAAATAATACTCACTGCTTCACAAAACAGGAGGAAGCAGAGGGCTTTGATAAACACGGAAAAAGGAAATGTGCTGAATATGATACATGGCGTGAAGGACAAAGTGAACTACAGGCTGAAGATATGCTACTCGCACTTTCCAATGGGGGTCAAACTGCAGGGGAACATTTTGATGATAGACAACTTTCTCGGAGAGAAGCATCCAAGGAAAGCTAGTATACTTGAAGGAGTCAAGGTCGACGTAAAGGGCCAGGATGTGGTGTTAAGCGGTTTGGACAAGGACAAAGTCGCCCAGACTGCTGCAAACATAGAGCAGACGACAAGGATAAAGAATCTGGATCCGAGGGTGTTCCAAGACGGGATTTACATAGTTGAAAAAGACGGCAAGCCGGTCAGGTAAAATGAAGGACTTTAAGGACGTAACTCCAACTGAAAAGAAGAGGGAATCCAAAATAAGCAGGGAGAAAAAGCTTGAGGAAGAGCCCAAGGGAAGAAGGAAAAAGAAGGAGCTTTCTGTCGCAGAGGAAAAGGCGTTGGAGGTAAAAGAGGTTAAGCCGGAAGCCAAAGTTGAAGAAGCGAAAGCAGAGGAGAAGAAGGAAGTCAAAGAAAAGCCGAAAGAGAAAAAACCGAAGCCCAAACCGGTAGAGAAAATAAAGTATCATGTAAAGAAAGAAGTGCCGGAATTAAAGTTGGAGAAGAGAAAGCCGAAGTTCAGGCGGCAGGAGCACTACAAACATAGGTTGGACAATGTCTGGAGGAAGGCCACTGGGATAGACAGCAAGCAGCATGAGGGCAAGCGTGGAAAGGGATTTAAGCCGAGCATCGGATACAAGAATCCTAATGTAATACAGTCTTTGCATCCGCTGGGCTACAAGCCAGTGGTGGTGCACAACGTCCAGGAGCTGGCCAAGTTAGACTCAAGGAATGAGGGCGCGGTAATAGCGTCTGCAGTCGGCAGGAGAAAGAGAAACCAAATCATTGCAGAAGCCAACAAGCTGAAGATTGTGATACTAAACCCGAGGAAAGGTGAAACATGAACCTCAAAAACCAGAGAAGGATTGCAGCCAAACTGCTTAAGGTCGGCCTCAATAGAGTCCAGTTCAACAAGGAAAGGGTTTCAGATGCAGGAGAAGCGCTGACTAGAGAAGATGTGAGAAGTCTGATAAAAAATGGGGTTATAACCATAAGGCCTGAAAAAGCGATAAGCAGATACAGGGCAAGAAAAGCGCAAAAGCAGAGGGAGAAGGGAAGCGGCAGGGGCCATGGAAAGAGGAGAGGAAAAAGGAAGACGAGAACCGGCGGCAAGGAAGCTTGGATAAAAAAGGTGAGGGCACTGAGAGAGGAACTAGCAAAGCTGAAAGAGGAAAAGAAGATAGACAAAAATCAATATCGGAGTATATACCGCCAGATTAAAGGAAACTTGTATCACAGCAGACGGCATTTGAGGGAGTCGCTTGAGAGGGCGAGGAAATAGACGATGGCAACAGGTCCAACATACAGGGTCGACTACAGGAGGAAGAGGGAGAGCAAGACCAACTACAAAAAAAGAATCGAGACCTTGAAGTCTGGTCTTCCTAGACTGGTGATAAGACCGTCAAACAAACATGTGACAGTCCAGCTGGTAAGGTATCACAAAGACGGCGACAAAGTTGAAGTGACTTCACATTCAAAAGACTTGAAGAAGCATGGTTGGACTCACAATACGGGAAACGTTCCCGCATCCTACCTCACAGGCTTTATTTGCGGCCTTAAGGGAAGGCAAAAGAAGATAGAAGAGGCGATAATGGACTTGGGGATGAACACTTCAGTAAAAGGTTCTAGAATATATGCGGCGTTGAAAGGCGCCTTGGATGGCGGCATCAAAGTGAATCATGATGGAGCTGTATTGCCGTCTGAAGACCGTTTGAAGGGAACTCACATAGCATCCTATGTAAAAAAATCTAAGGACATAGCATCAGACTTAGCTAAAATAAAAGAGAAAGTGCAAAATGACTATGGAAAACAAAAATCCTGAAGCGGCTGAGGAAAAACCGGCCAAGAGGGCGAGGAAAAAGACGGTGGAAGAAAAGCCCAAAAGAGTGAAGAAGACGAAAGAAGAGGCTGTTGCAGAGGAGAAGGCTGTGGAAGCGCCGTCTAAGCCACCAGAGGTGGAAGCCACTGTAGAGGAGGCTCCGGCAGAAACAGCAGGGAAGATAAGCGAAGAAGTCGTTAAGAAGGCTGCCGGAAAAGAAGGGTCGGATGAAGGATTTTCAATAGACGAAAGGCCAGTAGAATGGATTCCAAGAACCGAACTCGGAAAAAGAGTCTACAGCGGGGAAATAGCGTCGTTCAGGGAAGTGATGAAGCTTGGGATTCCAGTCAAGGAAGTTGGCATAATAGACAAACTGATTCCAGGAATGAAGGAAGAGGTCATAGATGTTGGCAGGGTCCAGAGGGTGACAGATTCTGGAAGAAGGATGCGCTTCAGGGTTGTTGCAGTGGTCGGCAATGAGGACGGCTATATTGGCATAGGAGAGGGCAAGGCCAAGGAAGTGGGTCCTGCGATAAGAAAAGCCATAGACCAAGGCAAGTTGAGTGTGAGGGAGATTAAGCGAGGCTGCGGTAGCTGGGAGTGCGGTTGCGGAATGCCGCATTCTGTTCCATTCAGGATTTCCGGAAAAGCGGGCAGCGTTGAAATCTTGATTTCTCCTGCGCCAAAGGGAGTTGGCTTGGGCAGCGGCGAAGTGGTGCAGAAAATACTTTCATTGGCTGGAATAAAGGATGCGTGGGTTAAGACTTCAGGGCACACGAGAACTGGAATAAACTTCGCGCATGCGGTTTACAACGCATTGGTTAACACAAATTACATCAAGATGTCGGACAAGGACAGTGAAAGGCTGAAGATAACGTCAGGTTCAAAACAAAACTAAGTGAATTCAAATGGCAAAACAGAAAACCTCGGAGAACCTCGGGAAACCCGTGAAAACCGAGAAACGAAAACCGGAAACCGTCCCCGAAGGGGATCCCCGCAAGGGGGAAAACCGAAAAAGAATCGCTATAGTCCGAGTTAGAGGTAGCGTGCACATGAAGCCTCAGGTTAAAAAGACGTTTGAGGTCCTCAAGCTTGGGGAGCCGAATCACTGTATCGTAATCGACAACCGGCCGGAATACAGGGGCATGCTTTTGAACATAAAGGACTATGTCACTTGGGGTGAAATAACTCCTGAAACAATGGAAAAACTTTTGTCTTCAAGAGGCAAGATTGAAGGCGCCAAGCTTTCAGACAAGTTCATGAAAGAAAAGACAAAAATTGGTTCAATAAACAATTTCGTAAAGGATTTCATGGCATTCAAAGCAGAATTGAATGACATTCCAGGATTGAAGAAGACTTTCAGGCTTAATCCGCCGAAAAAAGGCTTTGAAAGACTTGGAATAAAAAAGCCTTATTCCATCGGCGGGGCCCTCGGATACAGAAGCGGCAAGATTAACGAACTGCTTGGAAGGATGATGTAATATGTCTCACGGAAACCGCAAAGTAAGGAAGATGCGTGGCTCAAGAACCCACGGCTATGGGAACACGCAAAAGCACAGAGGTGCTGGAAGTCGTGGAGGCCGTGGAATGGCCGGAAGCAAGAAGCACAAGTGGGCTTATGTGTCTAAATACATGCCCGAGCACTTTGGGAGAAGCGGGTTCAAGAGGCCCCAATGCCAGGTGAAGGAAAAAAAGATTGCGAACATAGGAGACCTTAACTTAAATGCAAGCAAGCTTCTGAAAGAAGGCTTTCTGAAGAAGGAAAAAGACGCTTATGTTGTGAACCTTACTGAAAAAGGCTTTGACAAGCTTCTTGGAGCGGGCAAGGTGTCAAACAAATTCATCATCACAGTAAAAGAGTGCAGCGGGAAAGCGAAAGAAAAGATAGAAGCAGCAGGCGGTAAGCTAATCCTGCCTGAAGGGAAACCAGCGGAAGGGCAGGCAAATGAAACAGGCGAAACATCAGAGAAAGTTTAACTCATATCACCCTAAAAGTATTCTCAGTTCACCTTTAGCCACCTCAAGAAGTGGATTTAAATTTTTGCGTTAATACATTAAACCAAAATGAACCTTGAGTTCCTAAGACCCTTCATAAAATACCTGCCTGAAGTAAAACTCCCCGGAAGGCATGTCGCATTCAAGGAAAAACTGTTCTGGACCTCTCTTGCATTGGTCTTATTCTTTATCATGGGCGTCATCTACCCATACGGCGTCACAGTTGAAAAGCTTGAGGAGTCTATAAGAGGGTTCAGCCAACTGCAGTTGATTTTCGCCAGCTCCATGGGAAGCATCACCTCAGCCGGAATAGGACCAATAGTTACGGCGTCCATCATACTACAGCTTCTGGTTGGAGCCAAGATGATTGACATCGACTTGAAGAAGCCTGAAGGAAAAGCCCTCTTCCAAGGAACACAGAAGATTCTAACAATAGTGATAGCGTTCTTCGAAGCCTGGGCTTTGGTGAACTTCACCCACATGGTAGATATCTCATCCACAAATCCGGCCGGAACACTGGAATACACCCGTAATACACCCTTGTTCCTGTTCACAGTGCTCCAAATAGCCTTGGGTTCGATACTATTGATGTATCTAGACGAAGTGGTTTCAAAATGGGGCATAGGCTCTGGAATAAGCTTGTTCATCGCAGGCGGAGTCTCGCAGACCATAATAACAGCCTCAATCAACCCCCTAAAAGAGGCTTCAGGCCGTTTTGCAGGAGTGATACCCAACTTTTTGGAGCAAATGATGCTCGGAAACTTCGACATAATGCTGCTTGCCTCAATATTCACGACAATACTGGTCTTCCTGATAGTGTCGTTTGGCGAGTCAATGCGCCTTGAAATACCGCTTTCCTATGGAGGCATAAGAGGCGTTGGAGGCAGATATCCATTAAGATTCTTCTATGTATCCAACATCCCCGTAATCCTAACTGTAGCACTTTTGAGCAACGTCCAACTGTGGGCCGGCTTCTTTGGAGTCGACATCAACAACCCGGCAACCGACATGAGCATGATGCAGAATATAGTTTACCAAATTGCCTCAAAGATCACCATGGGCGAGCTACACGGCATTTTGATTCCAAGCCAGTGGAACATGTTGTTGGACTCTAGGATAATACTACACCTAATAATCTACCTGATAGTCTTCATAGCATTCTGCATGCTCTTCGGCAAGTTCTGGGTTTCCACCACCGGCTTGGACTCGGAGTCCATATCCAAGCAAATACAAGAAGGCGGAATGCAGATTCCAGGCTTCAGACGCGACTACAGGATAATAAAAACCGTCCTCGATAGGTATATCCCACAGATAACAATTATGAGCAGCATCGCCGTAGGTTTTGTTGCAGTCGGCGCAGACCTAATGGGCGCGATAGGAAGCGGAACCGGAATACTCCTGACTGTAGGAATCCTCTACAGGCTGTATGAAGACATACAAAAAGAACAAATGGCTGGCGTTTCACCCTGGATTAGAAAAATGATGGGGAGAGAAGAATAGTTTTCGCGGGTTTTCTCTTTATGGTTTTCACGGGTTTTCGCGGGTTTTCTCTTTATGGTTTTCGCGGGTTTTCAAGTTTTCTGAAGACTGAAGACCGAAAACCGAAGACTGGACACTGAAAACCCAAAACCGAAAACTGAAAACCGAATATTATAGAAATGTATCCAGGTATCTCCTATATTGCCTATCTTTTATTTTGAGTATTTCTTTGTCTTGCAGTATTTGCACTTTGGCTTTTCTGAATTCCTTCCCAAAACCTCTTCTTTCTTTGAGTATCGCAGGCAGGAGTTGTTCCACATTCTTGTATTCCCTTTCTGTGTTCACCACCCAGCGGCCGTCTTTTATATAAGGCTTGTCCTTGCTGTACTTCTCCAGAAATTTCTCTTGGTTTGAAGCATCGACGTCTATCGGCGGGCCGAGGTGGTGTTTGATTCTTGGAAGATTCCAGACGTCAAACTCCAAAAGTATTATCGAGGTGTCTTTTTCATTGGTCCAGAAGCCGCTTCTGAATATGCTGAACTCAAACTCCTGGATTTCCTGCTTCAAGGCTTTTTCTGTTGTCCTAACCTGGTCGTAGAGCGAGTTCGGGTTGACCTTAGGGTGTTTGAAGACGAAAGCAAGTATTTTAGTCCCCCGGGTCTTTATGTTCTTCAACAGTTCCTTCTCGCTTCTAGCCTTCTTTTCCTTTGGGAAAAAGTATTCCAATGAAGGATTCTTCAGGAATTCCGCAGCTGCGATGATGAATTCAGCCAGCTTTTGCTTTGACACTGCTGCAGCGACATTCCTGTCCTTGTCCACAGGGTCCACTACAATCATGCTTGCGTTCGTGAAAAAGTGTTTTAATACTTCCGGATTTTCCCACTGTTTTTCAGGGTCCAGTATTATTTCCCCGATTTTCCATTTTGCAGTGGCCTTCAGCAGGTTTTCAAACGAACCATACTCTAAAGTCAACAGTTCCACAAGATAGCCTGAAAACCCTTGGACTTTGGCTTCAGCGCCGTAAACGTTGATTCCTTTCATGAACTGCTTAACCAACCTTATATCATTCCTCACGTTCTTGCTAGCAATGCTAGCAATCAGTCTCCTCTTTATGTAGTGCGTGTGCAAAGGAGTTCTGTCCACTGAAGAAAGCATTTTGCCGCCTGAATAGCAAGGCACGATTTCAATGACATAGCCCTTAAAATTGCCCATCACATAAGGATGCTCTGCATAGTCTATCTCGGGCTTGACTTTAAGCTTCTTGA
>Ga0194113_10009536_pt1 | contig 11698 bp, 16 predicted proteins | sample TA2MahC200mmetaG_FD_146193 | JGI IMG/M metagenome (GOLD analysis project Ga0194113, IMG submission 146193) | Freshwater microbial communities from Lake Tanganyika, Tanzania - TA2015017 Mahale Deep Cast 200m | ecosystem: Environmental > Aquatic > Freshwater > Lake | place: Tanzania: Lake...
GGAATTTCTCCCCCTTCTGGTGAAGGTGGTGGAGGTGGAATTTCTCCCCCTTCTGGTGCTGGTGGGACTTCCATGGTAGGTTCCGCAGGAGGAGCCTCTTTTTGGTCCTTATTTTGTTTTAAAACATATTTTGTAACTTCTTGTAATTCTTGACTTTTAACTAATTCAAGTCTTTTTAATGCTTCGGAATATGACTTAAATTTATTTTTATTCTTCATGAATAGACCACCAATGTAGTCTAATGAACCTTCGTTTAAACCCTTTTTAACATAATAACCATCCTTTTCTTTAACAATACCATACACACCATTTGCAGACTCAGTTATGTGTTCCACTTTATTTGATTTGGTTACTTTAGGTTTATTACCGTAATAAGTCAATTCAAGAATTCTCTTTAACTTATCATCTCCGTGAAGTTTTTCACTTCCTAATGGTTTTAAATCTCCCATGTTTTTAATTTATTGATTGTATATTATTCTAGTATCCTATAAATATGTGCATATAAAGAAAAAAATTGGGGCTTACTATTGTGGAAGGGACAATTTTTTATCTCTAACCATTGTTTTTATTGACATTAACTTCTTTATATAACCATTTCTCCTTAACAATTTAAATGTTAAATTCTCATATGAATATTCACCTCCTGATTCGAGACCACATTGTCTAAATTTCTTAATCTTGTCCTTTAATTCATCTACCTTCTCAGTTACGTCCTCTCCCGATTCACCCAATTCATTTAATAAGTCTATCTGTTTTGCGTATTCCTCACCCTTTTCAAGTATTTTTTTCTCATCAATGTCTTCAGGGTTTTCTAATTTCTTAGGTTCTACCACCCATTCATTATTTAGAACGGAGTATACTCCCGTAGACGTATGTTTTTCATCAATATCTTGAACATAAAGTTCAACGTCGAAATTTTTTATTGTAATGCTGGTATTGGAGTTCCAAATATTTTTTTTACTATTAAAAAATTCTTTAACTATTGTGTGATAGGATACCGAACTTGCTTTACCAGAGTCAAACTCATCTAAATCAATCAATATGTGTAAATCAACATCAGAATAATTTGACCAATTAAAATTTGCCAATGAACCTGTTAATACAATATCATATACAAAAAAATCTATATCAACAAACTCTAAAAATTCATTACTTATTGCAAGTAATTTTTCCCTTATTTCTTCTTTTAGTATAAATGTGTCACCATCTTTATCAAAAATTACATCGGACAAAGAATCTTTTGACCTGAAAGATTTTACAATCTCTTGGTCTTTTTCCATATCTTCTATTAGTTCTGATATTAAACTCATTTTACTTTACGATACTTGTAATTTTTTGATATAGTACTATTAAAATATTTTCCTTGTGATTCTGCCATACGAAACCTTGTAAAGGTTTCCCATGGAACATCATCGTACTCATAAATAGAGCCGTTATTAAATTCCATTAACAACTTCTTATCGTCAGTATTGTAAGTTGACGACTTTAAATTAGAAGAACTAATACTAACCTCAATTAGGTTACCCGTGATTTTTTCTGATGTTATACTCATTTTGATATTTTTAATATAATATACTTAATAAATATCAAAAAGAAAACCCCGAGAAATCGGGGTTTCTACTAATTCAAAGAAATGAACCTTTCAAGAGATTTTTTCTTGGATTTTGGAAGAATGATTTCTAATACACCATTTTCTACTTTACCTGTAATGTCCTTTTCAGAAACATCATCAGGTAGTGAATAAGTCTTTTTAAAAGAACTTACGAAAGAATAATTGACATTATCGTTTTCTTCCTTTTTATAGGAGATAGTTAGGATTCCCTCTTTAATTGAAATCGACAAATCTTCTTTTGTCAATCCCGGAACTGAGAGGTAAACCGCATACTCATTATCTCTTGTAAAGAGTTTCGATGAATTATCCCTTACAAAGGATGGTCTTTCAAAGAAAGTGTCTAACACGTCTTTGAATGGGTCTCTATAAAATGTAATCATAGTTTATTATATTTTTGTATACTTGTACTCAAATAACATTCCAACGAATAAAATTAGACAAAGTGTCATGTGTTTTTAATTTTAATTGAAAATTTGTCTTTGATTTGTTTTTTAGACGGATTATTGTTATATTTTATTAAAATAAAACGACATGCCAGTAGATTTTTTTGAAGAAGGACCGACGACCACCCCTAAAAGGGGGAAAAAGGGTTCAACAACCCCAATTCTTGATAATTTTTCAAGGGATTTAAACAAATTAGCTGAAGAGGGTAAAATAGACCCAATCATCGGTAGAGATAAGGAAGTAAAAAGAATCGCACAGATACTTTCCCGTAAGAAGAAAAACAACGTAGTTGTTGTTGGTGATTCTGGTGTTGGTAAATCGGCATTAGTTGAAAAATTGGCAATGTTAATTGTCAAGGGTGAGTCTCCATCTAATCTAATAGACAAACGAATAATGTCTTTAGATTTAACTTCTCTTGTTGCGGGAACAAAGTATCGTGGCCAATTTGAAGAAAGAATTAAAGCGATATTAAATGAACTTCATAATGAACCAAATGTAATCATCTTCATTGATGAATTACATACCATGATTGGTGCGGGAAATGCTAGTGGTTCAATGGATGCTGCTAATATACTTAAGCCCGCTCTTGCAAGAGGAGAAATACAATGTATCGGAGCAACAACCTTTGATGAATTTAAAAAACATATTGAGAAGGATTCAGCATTGGTTAGAAGATTTCAAAAAATAGTTTTAAAGGAACCTACCTATCAAGAGACAATACAAATTCTACAAAACTTAAAGGATTCATATCAAAACTATCATAAAGTATTCTACGAAGATGGTGTCATTGATACCATTGTTAAACTATCTGGTCGTTTCATAACAGACAGACAATTCCCCGATAAGGCAATAGACGTATTAGACGAACTTGGTTCAGATAAAAAAATAAATATCAAAGTTCCCGACATTGTCGAGAAACTAAAAAAGGATGCTGACGAAATCAAAAACAAGAAGATACTTGTAGTAAAGAGTCAGAACTATGAACAAGCAGCAAAGCTCAGAGATGAAGAAAGAAAAATAATGTTAAAACTAGAAGCAGAAAAAAATAAGTGGTTAGAACAACAAAAAGATAACAAGACACCAATCTATGTTGATGATGTCTATGAGATTGTATCTAACATGACGGGTGTTCCCATTACAAAGTTAGACGACAACGAAACAAAAAACTTATTAAATCTTGAGGAGATATTGTCCTCCAAGGTTATTGGACAAAACGAAGCGATATCAATTATATCTAAAGCGATTAGAAGAAATAGAGTTGGGATAAAAGATAATAACAAACCAATTGGTTCATTTATATTCTTAGGTTCTACAGGTGTTGGTAAAACATTTCTTGCAAAATCAATTGCTGAATTATTATTTGGTGACCCCGAAAAAGTGATTCGTGTTGATATGAGTGAGTTTATGGAAAAACACAATGTATCTCGACTCATTGGCTCACCTCCTGGTTATGTTGGGTATGATGAGGGGGGTCAACTTACCGAAAAAATTAAAAACAACCCATTTGCTGTTGTATTATTTGACGAAATTGAAAAAGCACATAAAGATGTATTCAACATCCTTCTTCAGATTTTAGATGAAGGATATTTGACTGATTCTTTTGGTAGAAAAGTAAACTTTACTAATACTATCATAATCATGACCTCAAACATCGGCACCAAGAAAGTTTTCGATTTCGGAGGCGGTGTTGGATTCAATACCTCGTCAAGTGAAACCCAAAAGTATGAGATTAGAAAATCAATCATACAAAAATCACTTAAACAACAATTTAATCCCGAATTCTTAAATCGTATTGATGATGTTATTTTATTCAATGCACTCAATGAAGAAACTATTAATAAAATTATCGAGATTGAACTTTCGAAATTGGTTACAAGATTGTGCGAAAAAAACTTCAACATTTTGTTTGATAAAAGTGTAATCAATCAAATTGCAGAACTTAATACCCAAGAGGAGTATGGTGCTCGACCAATAAAAAGAATAATACAAAACTTGTGTGAAGACTTTCTTTCCGATGAAATATTGAGGGGCACAATAAAAGAAAATCAGGTAACTACAATTAGGTTTAAGGATGGCCAACTAAAGATTTTAGATAAAATGGTGTAAATATTCTGATTTTTTAAAAAATCATATATATTTATATCTACAAGGAAATCTTTGCCGAAATCCTTTCGTTTTTAGTCTGTGGGGTTGAACCCACAAAATGACCTCAAAGCCCCGATTCCCGTCGGGGCTTTTTATCTAAAATTTTTATATATTTGTAAAATGATAAAATATATTTTAATTTTAGTCACGGTATTCTCATTGGGTATCGTGGCGTGTGGTAACAATTCCACCACATCAACGGAAACAACGGACTCAACCGCGGTAGCAGTGGACCCTTTCTCACCTACCGCAAATGATTCTACTACTGCTCAGATTACCGACAGTACTTTGAATCAACAATAATTTGACGAGTGCTCACTACCAATGGCGGAAATGTGAGTTGAATGTGTTGATTGTGACACCACAGCCTCCAATTTTATAAAACAAATAACTTTATATGAAATATAAAATATATTTAGATGATGTTAGAACCCCCATTGCAAAAGATGAATGGGTGGTGGTCCGTTCGTATGAAGAATTTGTGAATATAATATCCGAAATTGGACTAGAAAATATCGAACTAATTTCTCTTGACCATGACTTAGGTGATACCGCAATGGCTGAGTGGCATTGTAATGTTTATCACAATTACAAATTGGATTATGATAACATTTTGGAAAAGACTGGAATGGATTGTACTAAATGGTTGGTTGAACAATGGATGGGTGGGAAACCTGTTGTAGATGTTGTTATTCACTCGGCTAATGCAATGGGTAGTGGGAATATGATGGGATACATAAACAATTATAGACATATACATCGTCTACCTCAGAATTGTGTGAGGGTTCAATGGGAGCACACAATTAATTAACAATGGGGTGTTGAAAAACTTTTTGGTGTATCCCGAACTTTTAATCATATTTGCTTAACCGATTAACTAATTTATAAACCAACCCTGTATGTCTAAAATTAAAACTAACGTATCTACAAAAAAACTATCTATAAAAGGAAAGTATAATGAATTTAGCGACTTCTATGACGTTAACAAAGTAATAATCTATCAGAACATACTCAAGTTGTTCAAAACCTTTGAGGATAAAGAAAAAAACACACTTGTTTTAACAATATCGGCAAAGATTAAAAACATTGAATGGGAAACCGATTTGAAATTTACTCGTGATGAGATTAATGTTCTAAAAAGAGATATTATGCCCTATTTTGAAGAGATTGAGGATTATGAAACTTGTGGTGAGATATGTGAACTATATACAAGTTTGAAAGAAAAAAAGTAATTTTAATCTCCTGAAATTCATATTAATAAATATTAAAATGGGGGTCTATTAACCCCCATAATTTTTATACATAATCATTTTTTTAACCACTAATTAGGGAAAACACCTTTTTTAATCATTCTAAGAAGAATTCTACAACAAGCAATATCTAAAGCTTTTTTTGTTGATATACCAATTGTGGATTGATTGAACTTAACCTCACTTAAATTATCGTCATTTAGTAGTGTTAATTCTCTTACAGTTTTAGCTTCTCCTAAACCACTTGCAGCGATTATTTCTCCGGTCTCAGCATCAGTAAATCTTACTTGAAGACCTAATCTTGTATTTACAATATTTTTTACACCATCTTTTAAATTTACAGTTTCATCTTCCGATACGGAAAAATCATAAACTTCAATCGTAACGAAATACCGAGCTAACCTGATTTTACCTCTCTCATCAAGTTTATCTTGAGTTATACCTGATTGTGATGCCTGGAATTGTTTTACCATACGATTTTTTATCTCCGTCTGACTTTCAGTAAACACAAATCTGTTTAGTTCTGATAGAAATTCTAAACTGATATTTGCAACACCTAAACCAACTTTCTTTTCTTTTAATTCGGGATATTGTTCATAAACCTCATCATTGATACCAATTTTTAAAATTTGAATGGGTATTTGAGGTCCACCATAGTCCATCAAATAATTGATATTAACACTTGTTTCAAACGAAGCCTTATATTGTTCTGTTTGTGTTTTACCAACAACTTGAGCGGTTAATTTATTTGTTATACAAAACATTAAAATAAACCAAATAGCAATAATACCAACTGTTATCCACAACTCTTTACTTTTTTCGCTCATTTTAAACATGTAATTCATATTTTATTCTATAATATCTTTTATTTTACCACACTTTAAACATTCTTCGACGCCATCACCATCCATATCCCCCCATACGTGTTCACATTGTCTATGTGCGAAATACATATCAATCTTACCATCGCCATCAAAGTCAATACCATCCATTATACCATCTTCGTCCACTTCTACACCAGTTCTTGCTTTAGTTGTTTGTTTTTCTTCTAATTTTGATACTGTGGGTATAACTTCTTCCTCTTTTTTAAACCAGACCATGTTCCGTCTTGTTCTTGTGTTTCTTCTGACACAGCAGTTTTAGACTTTTAAAAATTGTTTAGTTAATTGTTTATTATAATTATTTAGAACTAAATAATAGCTTCCATTACTTACATTCGTCATATCAATTTGTTTATATACCACAGTTTGATATCCATTTCCTGATATATTACCAAATTGTTTAATCATTTTACCTGATACATCGTAAACCGCAACCCCCGATTTAGTCGAAACAATATCAAAGAAGATTAATTCAATATATAACGTATAATTAGGTTGTTCTTTAGCCCCAACTAAGATTAAACCACCCTACCCTGCTCGTTTATTATTTCTTGAGCAATATTTCTAACACCAAACGCCAAATTTTTATTACCCACAAGTGTTCCAACCTTAATATTGTTAACAACTGGGTCTACGAAAATTGTCGCATTACTTTGAGCTTCTACACCCAAGAAGAGTAAAAGTGTTAGTATCGTTATAACAATTAATTTCAATGATTTAATTGGTAAATTTTTATAAATTATGATATTAACCTAAATTATTCGGGGGTCGCGCCACCACCATTCTTCTTATTTATCCATTTGTCTACCGATGCAATACCAAATGAACCTAAGGTAATAACCAAGAATCCATCGAATATGAATTCATTAATTAACAACTCTTTACCTAAAAAACCTGTAGTTAGGTCAACAAAGAGTGCAATCACCATCATTGTGAAAGAAAGAAAACCAACTACTGACTTTTCGTTGATTGTGTTGTTGTCGTTGAACAACTCGCTAAAAAATTTTTTCATACTTCATAGTTTTAGTTAGTGTTTAGTTTATGTTTTGGTTATCTATAAATACATTGAAATGGTTATAAACGGTTGGATTTTTACACTAAAAATTTTTTTGAGTTTTTATTTACTTTTACGGCACTTATTATTACCTTTATAATAGATTTAAACTTAAATTAATCTTCGATGAGACAATTCGTGCATACGACATCATTTACAATCTGTTCAAAATGGGCGGAGGTCTCTTGTAAGTATTTGAGTTTTATAGGATACTGAAAGAACCTCGGGAGAAATCTCAAGGACCTCCCAACCAACGGTCGGGTAGCTCAGCGGTAGAGCAATCTCACTAAAACGAGACGTGACGCGATAGGTTCGACCCCTCCCCCAACCACTACGATTATCGTTCTTTGACATATTTTTAAAAAACAATTATTATTATGGAACAGTTATTTGCATTTGTTCTTGGTGTTGGCATTATGTCATTGATTTATGGTTTAGTGTTAGTATTGAGAATGAGAAAAGAACTCAACAATGTTGAATCAAATTTACATAACACAAAAGATGAGGTTATGTCAATTAATAGGGAAATTGAAAGAATCGATAAGAGAATTGACTCAAGGGTCGATAAACTTACCGATATAATATTTCGAGAATTAGAAAATAAGGAAAAAGACCTCCAAGATTCTATGACTCGAAATTATGAACAAACAAACAGAGATTTTGAATCCGTATGGAGAGAAATTGATAAACAACAACAAAACAAAAATAAAACACGTAAAGTGTTAACAGACTAAAAGTCATAAACAAAGAACGGTAATCGTTTTTTTTGTTCCTGTCGTCTAATGGTTAGGACACCTCCCTTTCACGAAAGTCATGTCGGTTCGAGTCCGACCTTGGGGGTACAGAAATAGTCGGGTGGTGGAAGCGAGTAGTTGTACAGCTGCCGATGGAAAGACACGGGGATGTGAAAGTCCCCACCAATAACGGCATACAGGTTCGAATCCAATCGGGGATACTCACAGGGAAATATCGCGGTTCTGTAACGTACTTGGTTTAGGACCAATGAGTTGCGGGTTCGAATCCTGTTTTCTCAACTTTATCATCGGTAATGATGATAATTTATTTTATCGTCTATTTCAACGATGTCTCCTTAGCTCAGCGGTAGAGCATCTCGCTGTTAACGAGAGGGTCCGAGGTTCGAAACCTCGAGGGGACGCTTTAGGACCCTTAGGACTCATAATCATTAGGCCCACGGTTCGAGCCCGTGAGGGTCCACTATGATGACCTATAGTGCAAACCATTTGGTGGGGATTTAAAAAAAATTTAAAAATTTTTTAAAAAAATTTTGGAATTTGGTTTTTTTCCTTTATCCTTGTAAAAGATTTGAGGATTTAGATATTGAGTCGAGAATCCAAAAAATAAGATTGTTCTTTGAATTAAGATATTGGGCGGTCTATAGTCCATAAAATAAACCATGAAAGTGGTATAAAGTGACCTATTTGGTTTAAGTAGGTTGCGGCTTCCGCAAGGGAGCTCGAGTAGACAAACGAGGTATCGTTGAATCTTGAGTACCGAGGGTAACACTGTAGGGAAAGTGGTTTGATGAACGGGGGATGCGGGTCCTTCGTTTGAGGTGGGAACACCAATAAGAATAACTCGTAAGGTTTATGCAAGAAACACGGTCATCCAACTATGTCATTGCGTAATTCAATATGATGGGAATCTTAAAACCGAAAGGTATGGTTGTGTACGGGTGGTGCTGTTACAATCCTTGAATTGAATCTGCCAAGGTTTATTTCATGAAGGGGTCCAAAAATATGGAGGTCGGGAGACTTCAGAGGGTAGTTCAGTATCGTGTTGTCCAAAAGATAACATGGCTGGTTGTCGAGCCGCTACCTTCACCATCCGCGAACCAATACTTTGGTCTAATCAATGTCCAAAACATTAAATTAAATCAAGGAAAAGCGCTCGTCAGTCGTCGGAAACAGGTGACTACTTAGTAATGATGTGTTCATTGCCGTAGAGGGCTCCAAACCCAATACGATTTTTAAGAAAGTTCTCTAATCTCGCAAGGATTAATTGGGGTGGCAACCTCGAAGAGTGATGAGTATTAAGAGAGTATTCGATGACTCAAGGATTGGTTAATCTAATTGACCGTCACTGGTTGGTACAACCCAAAAGGTTGTGGATATGAAGGCAAACCATAAACCTTCTAAAGTCAACTACATAAACGTGTAATCTCAACGTGTTTTTTATTTTATTGAGAAGCCAACCGCTATATTAAGTCAGAAGAAATTCTGACTTTTTTTATGTTTTTAACATAAATTTCATTATATTATTTTATGAGAATTATTTCCATTGCAAAACAATAATAACATGGATAAAACCAAATAAAAAAGAAAAAGAAAAAAATGAGTAAAAATCTTGAAGAAAAATTATTAATCGGATATGAAGAATATTTGAAACTACCAAAAGCAGAGTGTAGTGGTATTAATAAAAAAACGGAATTATATACAAATGGTTGATGTGTATTATTAGGAAGGTCAATATCACACCCACATCCGCATAGACATTATACATTATTAGAATTTGTATATTGGTGTGGAAAAAATGAATTATTATACAGAAGATTTATACCATAAACCAACCAAATATTAAAGTCATACAAAGTATGAAAATGAAAAATAAACAACAAAAAAAAATAAAATGTCCTCATTGTGGTATTGAGGGTGGTAACACTATGGGTAGATGGCATTTTGATAACTGTAAATATAAATAATAAAATTATGTGTAGAATCGTATGTATATCTGACACGCATGGTCTTCATAAAATAATGGGTAAATATGGGCGGTTACCTGAAGGTGATGTATTAATTCATGCGGGTGATTGTACAAATGTTGGTAAAGAAAAAGAAATAGAAGATTTTGTTCATTGGTTTCAAAATCTAAAAGGATTTGATACTAAAATTTTTATTGCCGGTAACCACGATTTTGGTTTTGAAAATTACAATGGTATTAGACATAATGGTGATGCTCCTTGGTTACACCATTTGTTGAATGAGGAAAATCTCTCACAATCCGATGTTGTTTATTTACACGATTCTGAGTTTATTATTGAATCACCTGAATTTTCAAGACCAATAAAATTTTATGGTAGTCCCTGGCAACCTGAATTTTATGATTGGGCATTTAATTTACCGAGGAATGGGTCTGAGTTAGAAAAAAAATGGTCTCAAATACCTGATGAAACAGATGTTCTTATAACTCATTGCCCACCACACACTAAAAGAGATTTTATACCAAATAATCTACAAGTTGGTTGTGAACTTCTAATGTTTCGCGTGGAACAATTGAAACCATTAGTTCATGTTTTTGGTCATATCCATAATGCACATGGTGCCCAATACAATGAGGATACTATCTTCGTTAACGCCGCGATATGTACCGAAAGATATGTTCCATCAAATAAACCGATAATCATCGATTTAAATGAAGTCGATGGTAAAATGATTGCTACATATGTCGAAAATAATTAGTCCTGTAAGTGTTGTTATATCAACCAGAGCCATAGATGAGGTTCACATGAATAAGGTGAAAAAAAGTTTTTCTCACCCTAAAACAGAGATGTTAATTTATGTAAATAACGGGGATTACTCACTCCCTCAGTTATACAATAAAGGTTTGAGTGAATCAAAACATGACATTGTTGTTTTCATGCACGATGATGTTATTTTTGAAACCACCAACATAACGGGTAAACTAAACAAATTATTTAAAAATCATCCTGAACACGGAATTATTGGTTTAGCGGGTACCGATACGTTGGTGACAGGTAAATGGTGGGAAAGAACCGACAAAACATATGGTCAGGTTAAACACGAATACAACGGTAGAGTACATAGGAACAATTTTTCAGGAACCTTTGGTGATAGTCTTAAAGACGTTGTCGCGGTTGATGGTTTATTCATTGCAGTTCACAAACAAAGAATAAAAGAAAAATTTGATGAGGAGTTTCCCGGATTCCATTTTTACGATATACCATTCTGCGTTGCTAACTACACAAAAGGTGTTAAAGTCGGTGTAACAACCAAGATTTTAGTTATCCATAAATCAGTAGGTATGTTGAATAAAAAATGGGAAAAGAACAAATTGTTCTTTGAAGCCAAATATGGTAATTTACTCCCACTAAAAACATAGTAGTTTTTTCAAATAATAGAAATATTTATTTATATAAAAACTATATTATATGGTAACAATTATTGTAGTATTACTAATTTCAGCTGGAGTAGTATACTTACTAGTTAAGAGTGGTAAACTTAAAGATGACAACGGCAATAACATACCTAATGTTGTTGAGAAACCAGTGGTTGAT